>Ga0194131_10000669_pt1 | contig 58151 bp, 57 predicted proteins | sample TA2KigO120mmetaG_FD_148631 | JGI IMG/M metagenome (GOLD analysis project Ga0194131, IMG submission 148631) | Freshwater microbial communities from Lake Tanganyika, Tanzania - TA2015053 Kigoma Offshore 120m | ecosystem: Environmental > Aquatic > Freshwater > Lake | place: Tanzania: Lake... | reverse complement strand
GCCGCCGCCGCCCGCTTTCGGCACGTGGTGCTCGTCGACCCGCCGCCGTTCGCCGAGCTTGAGGCGATGGCGGCGCTCGCCGAGGCCGGCGAGGGCGCGGAGGGCCCGGGATACCTGCACTTGGCCTGGGGCCCCGCCGAGGCCGCGCTCGCGGCGAACTGCCTGGCGCTCGAGTGGGAGCCCCGCGGCCCGGCCGGCCAGGTCTGGCGGCTGCTGATCAAGGGCGGGGGCGAGGCCGCGGGTGCGGATCTGGCCGGCCTGCTCGCCGGCGCGGGCGAGCATCCCCGCACCCCGGAGACCTCGGCCCGCGCCGTCGCCGTGCTGAGCGAGCTCGGCCTCTGCGAGTGGGGGGGCGATGGCGCCGAACGCGGCCTGCGGGTCGTATCCTCGGAGCGGACCCAGCTGGAGCGGTCGCGGGCATACGCTGCCTGCGTCGCCAGGCACGAGGAGGGCAAGCGATTCCTGCAAAGCAAGGCACCCAGCAGCTGAGGGACGACGACCGCGGGGGGCACCTGCGCGTCGGCGAGACTCCGGAGGCCGGCAGTCCGCCGCGCGCCGACGCGATCACGCGCGACCTGACGGCCGAGCAGCGCGCCCTGCTGGGCGACCTCTTCGCCGTCATGCAGGAGCACGCGATCGATCCGACGGAGCCCGACGAGCGCGACGAGATCGAGCGCGCCTTCGCCTTCGCCTGCGAGAGCCACGAGGGGCAGGAGCGCAAGTCCGGCGAGGACTTCATCACCCATCCGCTCGGCGTGGCCCGGATCTGCGCCGGCCTGCGGCTCGACACCGCCACGCTCTGCTCCGCGCTCCTGCACGACACGGTCGAGGACACGAGCGCCAGTCTCGAGCAGGTGCGCGAGCAGTTCGGCGACGAGGTCGCCCAGCTCGTGGACGGCGTCACCAAGCTGACCGAGATCACCTTCAAGAGCCGCGACGAGCGCCAGGCGGAGAACTACCGGAAGATGATGGTGGCGATGGCCACCGACGTCAGGGTGATCCTGATCAAGCTGGCCGATCGCCTCCACAACATGCGCACGCTCGGCGCCCTGCCGAAGCAGAAGCAGCAGGAGAAGGCGCGCGAGACGATCGAGATCTTCGCGCCGCTCGCGCACCGGCTGGGGATCCACGCGATCAAGTGGGAGCTCGAGGACCTTGCCTTCGCGACGCTGCACCCCCGCAAGTACGAGGAGATCAAGGATCTGGTCGCCCAGCAGCGCGTCGAGCGCGAGACCTACGTCGACGACGCGGGCAGGTTCCTGGCCGAGGAGCTGGGCGAGGTCGGCATCGAGGCCGAGATCTCGGGCCGCGCCAAGCACTTCTACTCGATCTACACGAAGATGACCCGCAAGGGGCGGGAGTTCAATGAGATCTTCGACCTGACCGCGATGCGGGTCCTGGTCGGCTCGGTCAAGGACTGCTACGGGGCGATCGGGATCATCCATTCGCTCTGGAAGCCCCTGCCGGGCCGCTTCAAGGACTTCATCGCGATGCCCAAGGCGAACATGTACCAGGCCCTGCACACGACGGTGATCGGGCCCGAGGGCAGGCCGCTCGAGATCCAGATCCGCACCCAGGAGATGCACGACCTGGCGGAGTACGGGATCGCGGCGCACGTGATCTACAAGGAGGGCTCGGTCGAGGGCGTGCCGGGCCGCGAGAAGATGACCTGGCTGCGCCAGCTGCTGGAGAACGAGAAGGAGGCGGACCCGAAGCGCTTCCTCGAGGCCCTCAAGGTGGATCTGTTCGAGGACGAGGTCTTCGTGTTCACACCGAAGGGGGAGGTCAAGAACCTCTCAGCCGGCTCGACGCCGCTCGACTTCGCCTACTCGATCCACACCGACGTCGGCCACCGCTGCGTCGGCGCCAAGGTCAACGGCAAGATCGTCCCCCTGCACTACACGCTGCGCAGCGGCGACATCGTCGAGGTGATGGCAGCGAAGCAGGGCCGCGGCCCTTCGCGCGATTGGTTGAAGTTGGTGCGCACCTCGCGCGCGCGCAACAAGATCCGCGCCTGGTTCCAGCGCGAGGGCCGCGACGACGCCGAGCGCAGGGGCCGCGAGGCGCTCGCCGAGGCGCTGAAGAAGCGCGGGCTGCCGCACTCAAAGGTCGCCGGCTCGCCGCTGCTCGTCGATGTGATCCGCGAGATGGGCTTCCGCAGGGCCGAGGACTTCTACATCGCGATCGGCGAGTCCAAGATCTCGACCAAGGTCGTCGCCAACAAGGTGATGCAGCGCCTCAAGCGCGGCGAGGCGGTGGAGGAGGAGCAGCCCGCCGAGGGTCTGATCAAGGGAACCGACGAGCGCCAGCGCCGGGTCAAGGAGGCGACCAGCTTCGGGATCGAGGTCAAGGGCGTCGACGAAGTCGCCGTCCGCCTCGCCAAGTGCTGCCGGCCGGTCCCCGGCGACGAGATCGTCGGCTACGTCTCGCTCGGCCGCGGGATCACCGTGCACCGCGCCGACTGCCGCAACGTCGAGGCGCTGAAGAAGGCGCCCGAGCGCTTCACCGAGGTCAGCTGGGGCGGAGACAACGAGGCCGGATACCGGGTCGAGCTGCAGGTGGACGCCTGGGATCGCACCCGCCTGCTCGAGGACCTCTCGCGCACCTTCGCCGAGGCCGGCATCAACATCCTCGAGGCCCGCTGCGCGACCAAGCACCCGATGGTCAAGAACCGCTTCGTGGTCGAGGTCGGGGACACCGACCAGCTCAAGCAGTGCATCAGCCGGCTTCGCAACCTCGATGCGGTCTTCGACGCCTACCGCGTCACCCCGGGCGCCTGAGGTGCGGGCAGCGACGTGCGGCAGCGACCTGCGGCCACCGAATTGGCCACCCGCTCACCGCTGTCGCTATAGTCGTGCCCGCATGCTGAGGCCAGGGACAGCAGGCAGGGTCTTCGTAGCCGCGCTCGCATCCGCGGGGCTCGTCTCCGGGATCCTCGCGGGCGGCGCCCTCGCCGTCGCGCCGCAGATCCAGGCCGATGACGACTTCTTCAGCGCCGCGACCTACACGATGGACCAGGGCGACAAGCCCACCCTCTTAAACAACGGCGTCAACCTGCACAACGCCACCGCCAAGCTGAACGGGCCCGACGGCATGGTCCTGTTCGAGAGCGCGACGGTCGGAAACGGCGTCACTACCCCGGCCGAGGGGGCCCAGTACCTGACGGTCGGGAGCTACGCCTTCCTCTGCACGATCCACCCCCTCTCGATGCAGGCGGCCCTCCAGGTCTCCTCGGCCGGGACCCCCGTCCGGCGCCCCAGCATCGACGTCACAGCCGCCAAGGGCAAGGTCGCGAAGGTCGCGAAGAAGGGCAAGCTGCCCGTCACCGTCAGGGCGCTGACCGACAGCGACAAGATCACCCTGACGCTGAAGCTCGGCATGTCGAAGATCGGCTCCCAGCCGGAGTTCAACCTCGCCGCCGGCCAGCAGCGCAAGCTCTCGGTGAAGCTGACCAAGGCCGGCAAGAAGCAGCTCCGCAAGAAGTCGAAGGCCACCGTGAAGGTGATCGGCGACGTCCGCTTCGGCGCCTCCGACACCGCCAAGGCGAACCTGAAGTAGGGCGGCTCAGCCGGCTCGCGCCGCGATCGCCGAGCGGACCCGCTCGCCCGTCGCCTCCAGCTCCGCGGCCGATTCGTACTGGGTCCGCGGCCAGAAGAACCCGCGCAGCCCGTCCTTCTTGCGGCGCGGGACCACGTGGACGTGAAGGTGGGGGACGCTCTGGCTGACGACGTTGTTGAGCGCGACGAACGACCCCGGCCTCTCCATCGCCTCGGGGATCGCGGCCGAGAGCAGCCTGGCGTTGGCGAAGACGGCCGCCACGAGCTCGTCGGGCAGGTCGGCCAGGGTCTCGTGGTGGGCCCGCGGGATCAGCAGGCTGTGTCCGTGGAAGAGGGGCCGGGTGTCCAGGAACGCGAGCGTGAGCTCGTCCGAGTAGACGACCTCGGCGGGCTCGTGCCCCGCCGCGATCCTGCAGAAAAGGCAATCGCCGCCGTCATCGGCCACCGTCCCAGCCTAGACTTCGCCGTGGAGGAGATGGCGTGACAGGGACCACACACCAGCTGCGCCGACTCGCGCTCGCCGCGATCGCGTCCGCCCTTGCCGTGTCGCTCGCGGCGGCGCCCCCTTCGGCCGCCAAGAAGAAGAGCGCGAAGCTCCGCGTCGCTACCGCCAGCGAGGTCGCCCTGGGCGCCCAGGACCCCGTCGCCGCCGTCGCCACCTGCCCCAAGGGGACGAAGGTGGTCTCGGGCGGCTTCGCCACCTCCACTCCGGCGCTCGGCTCGCATTGGCTGAACGTGCACGAGTCCCAGCGCATCAGCGCCCGGGCCTGGCGCGTCTCGGGGGTCGAGATCTACGCGGGCTCGGACAAGCTGACCGCCTACGCCTACTGCGACGCGACGACCCCCAAGATCAAGGCGCGCTCAAACACCGCCGTGATGCCGCCGATCCCGGGCAGCGGCAGCGTCGTCCAGGCCTCCTGTCCGGAGGGGACCAAGGCCCTCTCGGGCGGCTTCGTCAGCGAGCCGGGCACGCCCACCGACCTGGCCATGGTCTCGCGCTCGATCCGCGCGGGCGGCACCCGCTGGGTCGTCGACGCGACGAACGTCGGCGCCGTTCCCGGCGGGCGCAACCTGACCGCGCAGGTCTACTGCGCGGAGGTCGGCAAGATCACCAAGCTGTTCGAGGATGCCGCCGTCGTCGGCCCCCAGGGCTCGCTGTTCACGGCGACCACGCCCAAGTGCCCGAAGAAGTCCACTTCGCGGGGCGGCGGCTTCGCCACCAGCACCCCGACCGGCGGGCTCACGAACGCCGCCATCGTCTATGAGAGCCGGCGCGCCAGATTTTCGAGGTTCGGCGGCGCCACCTGGTCGAGCTCCGCGAGCGCCGCCAGCGCCACCACCTCGATCACCCTGATCACGGACTCCTACTGCCGGTAGCTACGAGACGACGGTCAGGGCCCGCGGGGCGACCCCGACCTCGACCTCGCTGAAGTCGCCGATGTAATCGCCGTCGACCTGGACCGGGAAGCGGCGGCGGGCGCCCTCGGAGTCGTCCGAGAGCGATTGCACGAGCGCCTCGGTGACGCCCTCGGCGTGGTCGATCTGGCGGTGGGACGCGGGGCGCATGCCCTTGCCCGAGGCCAGCACCCGGCCCGCGATCGTCGGCATGTCGCGCTGGGCCGAGCGCCGCAGCACCGCCAGGGAGAGGGTGCCGTTGTCCAATGCGGCCCCGTCGCAGACGCGCACGGGGCGGTCGCCGAAGTAGGTGAAGGGGTCGGAGTTCTGGATGATCGCCGTCACCCCCTCGAAGCGGTTGCCCTCGAGCTCGACCGACATCCGCACCGGGCTGCGCAGGTACTCCCTGTAGAAGCCCGAGATCGCCGCCCAGGTGAAGTACCACTGGCCGGCGCGCGCCTTCGTCCTCGGGTGGGCGTCCACGCGCTTGACGACGCTCGCGTCCAGCCCCATACCGCAGGCGAAGACGAAGTGGCGGCCGTTGATGCGCCCCAGGTCGATCTTGCGGGGGCGGAAGTCGTCGGCGATGCCGATCAGGTGCTCGGTCGCGTCGACCACGTCGTTGGGGATCCCGAGCGTGCGGGCGACGACGTTGGTCGATCCGCCCGGCAGCACCGAGACGGGCACGCCGGTGCCGGCGAGGCCGTTGGCGACCTCGTTCAGGGTGCCGTCGCCGCCGAAGGCGACGACGACGTCGTACTCGCCGTGGCCCGCGTCGCGCCCGATCTCGATCGCGTGCTCGGATGCCTCGGTGTCGATGGCCTCGACCTCGTAGCGGGCCTGGAGCGCGTAGACGACCAGGTTCTTGAGACGGTCCGAGACCGTGGTCGCGTACGGGTTGACGATGATCAGCATCCGCTTCTTCTCGGAGTCGGGCGTGAGCGGCTGGGCCGGAGCGGGGTCGCGCTCGCGGCTGGGGGAGGCTGTCGGCGACACGGGCACCGAACCCTAGCCCCGCTCGGGCTCGAGGCGCCCGATCAGGTCACCGAGCTCGGCCGAGCCGGCCTCGGCCGCCGCCTCGTAGCGGATCACGCCGTCCTCGCTGACCTCGCCCACGTGCCCGGCGTTGATCAGCAGGTCGACGTGCCCGATCACCTCCGAGAGGGTCAGGAAGGCCTGGGCCACGGCGACGTCTCCCCAGATCGCCTGCGCCAGCTCGTGCCCGGTGCGCGACCGCTCCGCGATCAGCCCGTGGAGCTTCTCGGCGCGGCGCTGGTGCATCGCCAGGCGCTTCTCGATCAACTCGCGGTGGTTGGTGATCGGCTCACCGTGGCCCGAGAGCACGACCTCGGCGGGCAGCTCCCTGGTCCGCTGCAGCGACTGCAGGTACTCGACCAGGGCCTGACGGCGATCGCTCGAGCCGTCGAGCGGGCGCGAGATCAGCGGGTTCGAGGAGATGTGTGCGATCAGGTGGTCGGCCGCGATCAGGATCTTCCGCTCCTCGTTCCAGAAGAGGGTGTCCGAGGGGCTGTGCCCGGGACGGAGCTGGACTTCCAGCTCACGGTCGCGGAAGCGCAGGCGCTCCCCGTCTCGGATGGGGTCGGTGACTCTGGTCTTCGCGCCCAGGGCGCGGAAGCTCCCGGTCACCCGCCGCAGCGCGGTCACGACCTCGTCGGAGATCCCGTGGCGCAGCATCAGCTCGGCCGCTTCCCGATCCTCTCGCTCGGCGTCCTCGCCGAAGTTCTCGACGAAGGGGACGACCGCGTCGATCGCCGAGACCCTGGCGCCGGAGCGCTCGGCGACGTTCTGGACCAGTCCCAGGTGGTCGATGTGCTGGTGGGTGATGATCACCAGCTCGAGGTCCTCGATCCGGTGCCCGAGCGCGTCGAGTTGGTGCTCGAGCTCGTTCAGCGCCTTGCCGGAGTTGGGGCCTGCGTCTATCAGGGTCAGAGGCTCGTCCTCGAGCAAATAGCAGTTGACCCGCCCGACCCGGAAAGGGGTGGGGATGCGGAGCATGCGGATGCCGGCGTCGGTGATCCGCTGCCAGACCTCGTTGGGGACGGCGGCCTCCTCGCCCCGCTCGCCGTGGCTCATGACCGGATCAGCCCCAGCACCTCGTCCCGCTTGTCGGCCATGTGCTCACGGGAGACCAGCGACTCGAGGTTGAGCCGGAGCAGCGGCTCGGTGTTGGACGGGCGCACGTTGAAGTGCCAGTCCGGGTAGTCGATCGAGATGCCGTCGAGGTGGGAGACGTCCCCGTCGGACCAGCGCCGCTCGATCTCGGCCATCTTCGCGTCCTGGTCCGGGACCTCGGAGTTGATCTCACCCGAGATGAAGTAGCGAGAGCGGAATCCGGCCATCAGCTCGCCCAGCGAGCTCCCGCGCGAGGAGACCAGCTCCAGCATCAACAGCGCCGGGATCGCGCCGGAATCGGCGCAGTAGAAGTCGCGGAAGTAGTAGTGGCCCGAGACCTCGCCGCCGAAGACGGCGCCCTCGTCGCGCATGCGGCGCTTGAAGAAGGCGTGGCCGACGCGGCTGAGGCCGGTGCGCCCGCCCAGCTCGGCGACCCTGTCGGGAACGGCGCGGCTCGAGCGCGGGTCGCAGAGGACCATCGCTCCCGGCTCCTTGCGCAGCAGCGCCTCGGCAAGCAGGGCGCAGACGAAGTCGCCGTCGCAGAAGTTGGCCTCCTCGTCGAAGAAGAAGCAGCGGTCGGCGTCACCGTCCCAGGCGATCGCCAGGTCGACGCGGTCCTCGCGGATGCGCTCCGCGATCAGCTCGCGGTTCTCCTCGAGCATCGGGTTGGGCCCGCGCTCGGGGAAGTCCGAGCTGGGCTCCCAGGCCGCGGTGCGCAGCTCGACGCCGAGCTGCTCGAGCACGGGGCCGACCATCGGGCCGGCCATGCCGTCGCTGCCGTAGGCCAGCACCCGCAGGGGGCCGATCGCCTTCGGGTCGACGAACCCCATCACGTACCGGTGGAACGCCTCGCCGACCTCGACCGGCTCGGCGGAGCCGCCGCCCGGGGGGTCGGGCAGGCCGGCCTCGATCTGGGCGCGCACCTCCTGGATGCCGGCGTCGCCGGAGAGGGCCAGCGCGCGCTCTCGCAGCAGCTTCATCCCGGTGTAGGCCCGCGGGTTGTGGGAGGCGGTGACCATGGCGCCCCCGTCGAGCTCGCGCGAGCCGACGAGGAAGTAGAGCTGCTCGGTGGCCACCCGCCCCGCGTCCAGCACGCGCACGCCCTCGGCGACCATGCCCTCGCAGGCCCGCTCGGCCATCTCCGGCGAGCTCTCGCGCATGTCGTGGCCGAGCCCGACGACGAGATCGCCCGCCGGCTTCTCTCGCAGCTCGGCGAGCACCCGGGCGAAGCCGCGCCCGATCAGGAAGGCGGTGTCGCCGTCCAGCTCCTCGCCAGAGAGGCCGCGGACGTCGTAGGCCTTGAAGATCTGCGGGGGCGGTGGGGAGGGAGCGGCCATCGGTCGGCGCAGGTTACGGCCCGCCGGGGCCCCGGTGGACCGCGCCTCAGGCCGGGCGCACCGGACCGCGCCTCAGGCCGGGCGCCCGAAGGCGCCCGCGAGCGCCGAGTAGCTCTGCTCGAGGGTCTGTGGCATCACCCTGGTGTCGGCCAGCACCGGCATGAAGTTGGTGTCCCCGCCCCAGCGAGGAACCACGTGCATGTGAATGTGGTGCTCGACGCCGGCGCCGGCGACGCGGCCCTGGTTGAAGCCGACGTTGTAGCCGTGGGGGGAGTAGGTGCGCTCGAGGATCGTCATCGCCTCCTGGGCCAGGGACATCATCTCGGCGATCGCGGCGGCCTCGATCGCGGGCAGCGAGGCGACGTGCTCGTAGGGGGAGACCATCAGGTGCCCGTTCGTGTACGGGTACTTGTTCAGGATCACGAAGCAGCTGGCGCCGCGATGGACTATCAGGTTCCCCTCGTCGTCATCCTCCGCGGGCTTGGCGCAGAAGATGCAGTCCTCCTCGATGTCCTTGCTCGCGTCCTTCACGTAGTCCAGCCGCCAGGGCGCCCAGATCCGGTCGTTGACCACAGGGCCATCGTACGTTGCGGGCGAGCCCGCTGTCGGCGAGGATCATCGGGTGCCGCCGCCCGACCCGGACATCGGCTTGCGCCAGGCCGCGATCGCCAAAGCGCGCGAGCTCCAGAAGCTGTTCGATGAGATCGTCCCGCTCAGGGTTCTGCAGGAGGGATTCGTTCATGAGGGTGAGCAGATCAGCTTCGGATCCTTCAAGAAGGGCATCCACCGAGCGCGCCAGCAACAAGGCCCGGCCGCGCTGACCATTCTCACCACGGCCCCGAAGCCAGGAAGACCCCCGCCCTATGAGGATCGCATCGACGAGGACTCCGGGGTGATCGAGTACCGGTATCGAGCAGGATCATCCGAGCAGTTCGACAACCGCGTCCTCAGGGCGGCGCTCGAGCTACAAGCCCCGATGATCTACTTTCGCGGGATTGCTCCAAGCCAGTACCAGGTCGTGGCGCCCGTGTTCGTGGTCGCAGATCTTCCGGATCGTTCCGCGGTCGTACTCGAGGTTGGGTTACCGCACGCTGACACGCAGGGGAACGGCCTGGTCTCTTCACCAGACACACGTCGCTACGCGCTGACATTGGTCGCCGCCCGAACTCATCAGCGGAGGTTTCGCGAGGAAGTCTTGGCCGCCTATCGACAGAAGTGCGCGGTCTGTTCGCTCAGAGAACCCGACCTGCTCGAGGCTTCCCACATCATTCGAGATGGGGCGCCGGACGGCATCGCGTCGGTGATCAACGGGCTCTCCCTCTGCGCGATTCATCATCGGGCCTACGACCGGAACCTGCTCGGGATCGATCCCCGAGGGGAAGTTCACATCAGCGAGCGTCTCTTGCGCGAGATCGACGGTCCGATGCTCGGCAACGGGCTGCAGCAATTTCACGGCGCAGCGATCCTGCAGCCGCGTCGGGCAGCCGATCGCCCGGAACCGGAACGGCTCGAGGTCCGCTTCGAGGAGTTCTCCGCCGCGGCGGCTTGAGGCCAATAGCCAACCGAATGAACGCTTGACCCCCCTATAGGGGGCAAACCGTTCAGTTGCCGTCGGCTCCGCCATCAGGTCGCGGCCACGAGCGGCCGCCCGCATCAGTCGCGGCGCTGCGCGCCGCTCAGAAGCAGGGCGGCCTGACCGCCGCTACAGCCAGCCGCGGCGGCGGAAGTAGCCGACCATGCCGAGCAGCACGGCGACCATGACGCCGACGATCACCCAGAAGCTGACGGTGGTCCCACCACTGGGGTCGCCGCCGCCGGGGAGGCCCACGTTCATGCCGAAGATGCTCGCGATCATCGTCAGCGGCAGCACGATCACCGAGATCGCGGTCAGCACGCGCAGGATGTCGTTGACGCGGTGGTAGAGCACCGACTCGTTCGTCTCCTCGAGCGCGACCACGACCTCCTTGTAGTTCTCGAGCATGTCCCAGATGCGCTCGTGGGCGTCGACGATGTCGTCGAAGTAGATCTCCAGGTCCATCTCCGGCGCCAGGTAGCGGTCCTTGACGCGCTCGAGGTCGCGCAGCACCGGGCGCTGGGGGCGGATCACCTTGCGGAAGTTGATGATCTCCTGCTTGACGTTGGAGATGTCGCGCACGATCTCCTCCGAGCGGCCCTCGAATATCTCCTGCTCCAGCGCGTCCAGCTTGTTGCCGATCTTGCGCAGCATCGGGAAGCAGTAGTCGAAGCCGTCGTCGACGATCCGGTAGAGCAGGTAGCCGGAGCCGCGCGAGAAGATCTGGTCGCGGAGCTCCTCCTTCTGGTGGCAGCGCTCGAACAGGTACTCGACGGGCTGCAGCGGCTGGTTCGGGATCGTGATCAGCACGCCGGGGCCGACGAAGATGTCGAGCTCGCCCGTTCCCAGCCGGCCCGCGGAGCTGTCGAAGACAGGGAAGTTGAGGACGATGAACAGGTAGTCGTCGTACTTGTCGATCTTCGGGCGCTGGTTGCGCGAGAGCACGTCCTCGTAGTCGAGCGGGTGGAACTCGAAGTTCTCCTCGAGCCAGGTCTGCTCGATCGCGGTCGGGTGCTCGACGTTGATCCAGCGCAGGCCCTCGGCCGCTACCTCCTCGATGTTGGGAGCGCGGGGCTCAGCCTGCTCGGGAGCGACCGCGGCTCGGCCGGCGCGCGCGGTCCTGCGCAGCCTGGGGCGAGGGAGGTTCGGCATCGGCCGGCTCCTCGTGTGCGGTCAGCTGTTCCATGGCGAATGGCACTCTACGCAACGGCCGCATCCGGGACCGCAAGCCGATGCCCGCGCTATAGTCACCCGCACATAGCTGCACCACATCAAGAGGGGTGGAGGGAATGGCCCGTTGAAACCCCGGCAACCCCCTCGGATCGTCGCGATTCGAGGAAGGTGCCAAATCCATCAGGCAAGCAATTCGAGAGGCCTGGAAGATGTGGGAAGAGATTCCCCCCGGAACCTCCGCCCACAGCCAGGCGGAGGTTTTTTCGTTGGCGGTCGAATCACTGAACTGCAAGGAGTGCGGAGCGTCCTATGAGCTCGGCGCCGCCTTCTTCTGCGAGAGCTGCTTCGGGCCGCTCGAGGTCCGATATGACCACTCCGGCCTCGACGCCGTGGAGCTGAAGCGCAAGATCCAGGCGGGATCTCGCGGGATCTGGCGCTATGCGGACTTCCTGCCGTTCGCCGAGGGCGAGCGCCCGGGCGACCCGCTCGAGCCCGGCATGACGCCGCTGGTCAAGGCCGACCGGCTGGCCGAGCGGCTCGGCCTCGGCGAGGTCTGGGTCAAGAACGACGCCGCAAACCCCACGCACTCGTTCAAGGACCGGGTGGTCGCGGTCGCGGTCGCCAAGGCCAAGGAGCTGGGCTTCGAGACCGTCGCCTGCGCTTCGACCGGGAACCTGGCCAACGCCGTCGCCGCGCACGCGGCCGCCGCCGGCCTCGACTCGTACGTGTTCGTGCCCTCCGACCTGGAGGAGCAGAAGCTGCTCGCGACCGGTGTCTATGGCACCAAGCTCGTCGGCATCCGGGGCAACTACGACGACGTCAACCGTCTCTGCACCGAACTCGCCGCCGAGCGCCCCTGGGCCTTCGTCAACGTCAACCTGCGCGCCTACTACGCCGAGGGCTCGAAGACCCTGGCCTACGAGACGATCGAGCAGCTCGGCTGGACCCTGCCCGACCGGATCGTCGGCCCTATCGCCTCGGGCTCGATGTTCACCAAGCTCGGCCGCGGGATCAGCGAGTGGCTCGAGATCGGGCTGGTCGAGGGCGAGCTGCCGATCTTCTGCGGCGCCCAGGCCGAGGGCTGCTCGCCGGTCGCGACCGCGTTCGCCGACGGATCCGACGTCTGCAAGCCCCAGAAGCCCGACACGATCGCCAAGAGCCTCGCGATCGGGGATCCGGCGGACGGGCCCTACGCGCTCGACCTCGCGCGCAGCACCGCCGGCGCGATCGAGTCGGTCGACGACGACGAGATCCGGGCCGGGATCCGGCTGCTCGCCGAGACGACGGGCATCTTCACCGAGACGGCCGGCGGGGTCACCGTCGGGGTGCTCGCGAAGCTCGCCGAGCAGGGAGCGATCGACCCGGGCGAGCGCGTCGTCGTCTACATCACCGGCGAGGGCCTGAAGACGCTCGACGCCGTGCGCGACTCCTTCCAGATGCACGAGATCGATCCCACCCTCGAGTCCTTCGAGCGCGAGTTCGCTCCGGCGCAGGTCGCCTGACGGCTTGACTAGGATGCCGTCGGCATGAGCATCACCGTCAAGATCCCGGCCCAGCTCCGCGCCGCCACCGGGGGCGAGGGCGAGGTCGAGGTCGAGGGCGGCACCGTCGGCGAGGCGCTCGACGCCGTCTTCGACCAGCACGACGGGTTGCGCGAGCGAATCACCTCCGACGGCGATCTGCGTCGCTTCGTCAACGTCTACGTGGAGGGCGAGGACATCCGCTTCCAGGACGGCCTCGAGACCGCCGTCAACGACGGCGACGAGGTCACGATCCTGCCCGCCGTCGCGGGCGGCTGAAGCGCCCCGTCGTCATCCTCTGCGGCGGCCGCGGCACGCGCCTGCGCGAGCGCACCGAGTCGATCCCGAAGGCGCTGGTGGAGATCGGCGGCCGGCCGATCCTCTGGCACGTGATCTCGATCTACGCTGCCCAGGGCTTCGAGCGCTTCCTGCTCGCGACCGGGTACAAGGGCGAGCAGATCGAGGACTGGGTCGCGGACAGCGACTGGCCCGCCGGGCTGGAGGTCGAGTGCATCGAGACGGGGACGGACACGCCCACCGGCGGGCGGATCAAGCTGCTGGAGGACCGGCTGGACGGGGGTGCGTTCTGCGCCACCTACGCGGACGGGGTCGCCGACATCCACCTCGGCGCGCTGCTGGAGGCGCACGAGCTGGCCGGCGCGCAGGCCACCGTCACGGTCGTCCGCCCGACCCTCCAGTTCGGGGTCGCCGAGCTGGGCGAGGACGACCGGGTGCTGCGCTTCGAGGAGAAGCCGAGCCTCGATCGCTGGATCAACGGGGGCTTCTTCTGCTTCGAGCCGGGCGCGCTCGACTACCTGGCGCCCGACAGCGTGCTCGAGCGCGAGCCGCTGGAGCGGCTCGCCGCGGACGGCGAGCTCGCCGCCTACCGGCACGAGGGCTTCTGGGACTGCATGGACACCTACAAGGACGCGGTGCTGCTGAACGACCTCTGGGAGTCGGGGCGGGCGCCGTGGCGGATCTGGTCCGAGGAGGAGAGCGGATGAGGAGGGAGGCGTGAAGGCGCTCGTCACCGGCGCCCGCGGCTTCGGCGGCTCCTGGCTCGCGCGGGCGCTGCTCGAGCGCGGCGACGCGGTGGTCGGCCTCGACCGCGCCACCGAGCGGGCCTCGGGCCTGGCGCTGCTGGGGATCGAGGGCGAGGTCGAAGAGCACGTCGCCGACCTGCTCGACCCGGGGTCGATCCGCTCGGCGGTCGCCGCCCACACCCCCGACACAGTCTTCCACCTCGCCGCCCAGGCGATCGTCGGCGACGCCCTCGCCTCGCCGGTGCCCACCTTCCGCGCCAACGTCGAAGGCACCTGGAACCTGCTCGAGGCCGTCAGGGAGGCCGGCGGCGCCCGCGTCGTCGTCGCCTCCTCCGACAAGGCCTACGGGGCCCGTCGGGACCTGCCCTACACCGAGGACGCGGCCCTGCAGCCCACCTTCCCCTACGACGTCTCCAAGGCCGCCGCCGACCTGATCGCGCGCTCCTACTGGCACAGCTACAGGCTGCCGGTGGCGGTGACGCGGTTCGCCAACATCTACGGCGGCGGCGACCTCAACTTCTCGCGGCTGATCCCCGAGGCGGTGAGCGCTGCGCTGGACGGGCGCCGCCCGGTGATCCGATCGGACGGCAGCCCAGAGCGGGATTTCCTCTACGTCGAGGACGTCGCCTCCGCCTACCTCGCCGTGGCCGACGCGCTGACCGAGGAGCGCGGCGCGGGGGAGGCCTTCAACGCCGGCTGGGGCCGCCCCAACTCCGTGCGCGAGGTGGTCGAGCTTGTCTGCGAGCTGTCGGGGTCCGGCGTCGAGCCCGACTTCCGCGGCAGCGGCAACCCGGAGGGCGAGATCGACCGCCAGTACCTGGACTTCTCCAAGCTTCGCGAGCTGACCGGCTGGGAGCCTCGAGTCGAGCTGCGGGAGGGCATCGAGCGGACCCTCGCGTGGTACCGCGAGCACCCCGACGTTCGTCCCTGACCCGCCCTGCCCGCCGCTCCGAGTGTGATACTCACCGGGGGTGAGGTCGAACGTCGAGCTGGCCAAGCGGTCGTACGAGGCGTTCTCGCGAGGCGACATGGACGCGTACGTCGACTGCTTCAGCGAGGACACCGAGTGGTACGTGTCGGCGATGCTGACCGGCAGGGTCCGCTACAGCGGCCAGGCAGGCGTTCGTGAGTTCATCAGGGACGTCGAGAAGCTCGGCGAGGAGCACGGGGAGCGCTTCGCCGCCGACATCACCGAGTTCTCCGAGGTGGCCGAAGACCGGGTGCTCGGCCTGGGTGTGAGCCGGATCGAGCGCGAGCAGGAACCGCTCGAGTTCGACACCGGCGTCGTCTACACCTTCGCCGACGGCAAGATCGTGCGGCTCGACGCGTTCACCAGCCACGACGAGGCCCGCCAGGCCGCCGGGCTTTCCTGACGCGCGGGGGCGGCGCTGCCCCCGAGCGCGCCCGGCAGGATTCGAACCTGCGGCCTCCGCCTCCGGAGGGCGGCGCTCTATCCAGCTGAGCTACGGGCGCGGGGAGCAGTCAGGTTACTCGCAGCGTGAAGAAGAACATGTGTTCGATCCGACGCTCAGGCTGGTCCATTTCACGCTCGCGGGGCGAGTTACCGGGATAATGCGGGCGTGCCCGAGTCGCCCGGCAAGCCACCCGAGTTCGACCTGAAGCTGGCCGAGGTCGCCGCCTGGGTCGGTACGGGGCCGGACGGAATCGGGCAGGGCGTCCCCGACGCGGCCGAGGAGGAGCTGCTGGAGATCGAGGGCGACGACCCCGCGCGCGCGCTGCGCCAGACGCTCGGCATGTTCGCCACCGGCGTCACCGTGATCACGACCAAGGTAGGGGACGAGGTCCACGGGATGACCGCGAACGCGTTCATGTCGGTCAGTCTCGAGCCTCCGCTGGTGTTGATCTCGGTCGACCGCCGCACGAAGATGTGCTCGCTCCTGTACGAGGGCCGGCGCTACGGCGTCTCGGTGCTGGCAACCGACCAGCGCGAGCTCTCCGACCGGTTCGCCGGCCGGGTCGCCGACGGCGGGGCCGCGCCCGCGTTCGACCTGGTCCACGAGACCCCCGTGGTCGACGGCTCGGCCGCCCAGTTCGTCGCCAAGGTCGCCAAGTCCTACTGGGGCGGCGACCACTCCCTCTTCCTAGGCAGGGTCGAATACGCCTGCTACGACGAGAACGCCCGCCCCCTCCTCTTCCACGGAGGCCAGTACGGCGACCTGGCCTCGGGCGCCGAGCTCGCCTAGTGGCCTTTCTCGGAACGTTCGCCAGGAAATGACGCAGGCCAGGCGCCGCCAGGCAAGGAGGCAGGGAGTCCGAATAGCAGCGCTATTCGGACGACCGAGGACGCAGCATGGTGGTGATCCGGACCAGTCATTTCCGGTGAGACGTTTTGAGGAGGGCCACTAGCTCCGCGGGCGCTCCTTCTTCGGGTCATAGAAGGGGATCGGGACGACCTTGGCGGGGATCCGCTTCTGGGCGCCGTCGAGCTTGCCGACCTCGATCTCGGTTCCGGGCTCGGTGTGCTGCACGGCGAGGCGGCAGAGGGCGATGTTCTTGCGCAGCACCGGGCTGCGGGTGCCGCTGGTGACGACGCCGACGCTGGCGCGCTCGGCGGGGACGTGGACGCAATCACCATGGCCGGCCGTTTCGGAGCCCTCCAACTCGAGGCCGACGAGCTTGCGCTGGGGATGCTCGGAGCGCTCGACCAGGGCCTGTTTGCCGACGAAGTCGTCCTCGGAGTCCAGAGCGACGGCGAAGCCGATGCCGGCCTCGAAGGGGTCGACCTGGTCGTCGAACTCGTAGCCGGCGAAGATCAGGCCCGACTCGATTCGCAGCATGTCGAGCGCCGAGAAGCCGAGCGGCTGCAGGCCGTGACCCTCACCGGCCTCGGTGATCGCGTCCCAGACGGCCTCCCCGTCGTCGGGGTGGCACCAGACCTCGTAGCCCAGCTCGCCCGTGTAGCCGGTGCGCGAGACGACGATCGGGATCCCGTCGTAGTCGCCGATGCGGCCGATCAGCAGACGGAACCACTTGAGCTCGTCGAACGCAGGCTGCTGGGGGTTGGTCCAGACGATCTTCTTCAGGATCTCGCGGCTCTCGGGGCCCTGGACAGCGACGTTGTGGAGCTGGTCGGTCGAGGGCTTGACGAAGACCCGCATGTCCTCGGCGTCGGCGAGCTTGTTCAGGTGAACGCCGGTGTACTCGTCGCCGGCGACGAAGCGGAAGTTGTCGTCGGCGAGCCGGTACACGGTCGCGTCGTCGAGCATGCCGCCGGTCTCGTTGCAGACCGCGGTGTAGGTGACCTGGCCGACCGAGAGCTTGCGCGCGTCGCGGGTGATCGCGCGCTGGATCAGCATCTCGGCGTCGGGGCCCAGCACCTCCCACTTGCGCAGGGCCGAGAGGTCCATGATCGCGGCCCGCTCGCGGCAGGCCCAGTACTCGCCGATCGAGCCCTCTCCGGGGAAGCAGTCCGGCAGCCAGTAGCCGCGGTACTCGACCATGTCGCCCGTGAGGGCGGAGGTACGGCGGTGGAAAGCGGTCTCCTTGGTCATTACGGGCTCGGCCTCCGGTGTGACGCGATGGGCGATCGCCTGCGAGAAGGTGTTCTCGGGCGAGTAGACGCGGACGTGGATGTCGCTGATCTCCCAGCCGTTGGCCGGGTCAACGTCGTCGGGACACGACGACGATGCGCAGAGTAGGTCGTTGGCGGCGCGGAGCAGCACGTAGTCGCCGGGCCGTGACCAAGGCTCGTCCAGGATGAAGTTGTGGTCGTCGTCGAAGTCGGTGTTGTAAAAGAAGTTCAGGGCCTCCCAGCCGCGGCGCTCCTCGACCCCGTAGGGCGTCACCTCGCCGTTGAAGTTGGTCGAGCAGTTGATGTGCCCGGGATAGCCCAGCTCCTCGTAGTACTTGGCCGTGCAGGCGAGGGCGAAGCTGTCGTGACGGCCGACGGTGTCCTGGATCAGCTCGGTCAGCGGGTCCATGTCCTTGTCGAAGGTCTTGCGGTGCAGTCCGGGCGCCGGGTACTTCATCCCCATCAGCGTCCTGGTGGTGGTCGCGTCGAGCCCCCGCTCGACCCCGTCCTGGAGCTTCTGCCAGTTGAAGGCGAGGAAGTCCGAGCACTGCTTGCCGCGCACGTCGATGATCTGGATGTACTCGCCGCGCTTCACCTCATAGCCCTCGGCCGTCGCCGCGCTGACGCGGAAGTCGAGGCGGGGCTCGGCAAGGGGGGGCGGAAGCTCCACCTCCTCGAACGGCCTCGGCGCCGCCCGCTGCACCTCGACCAGCAGGGGCGAGGACGGCCAGTCCCCGTCGACGACCCGGCCGCCGGGCGCCGCCACGATCGCGGTCGCATCGCGCTCGACGGTGAAGGACTCGGACGCACCGCGCGGCGTCTTGGCGTCGAACAACCGCAGGGCTCGGGCGTCCTCGGGGACCAGACCCTCGGCCCCGAGCGTGCCCAGGAACCCTGCCGCCGCGCCATTCCCAAGCAGGCCGCGCAGCACGCCGGCCTCGGAGTCGGCGCGGGCGCCGATCGCGGCGAGGTCCTCGCCGCCGTCGGCGTCCAGGACGGTCAGCTCGGCGACCTGGCCACCGTCGCGGTTGACGACCCTGACGACGTCGTCGGGATGCAACCGCACCGCCGTCGCCGCCCCCGGCCGCACCCAGTGCGACTCGAAGGAGCGGTCTACCGGCTTCAGGCCGGCGTCGAGGAGTACCGGGCCGGTGGCCGAGGCCATGCTGCGGTCAGGCCTTCGCCGGCTCGGTCTTCTCGGCCTTGTCGGCCTCTTCCATCAGCTGCTCGGCGAGCTCGCGCTTGCCCTTGGAGTCGAGCTTCTTCACCTCGTTCTCGACCACGCGCCTGTTGTAGGTCTGGTTCCAGTAGTCGAGCGAGTCGAAGCCGTTGAGCACCGCCTTGCCGACGAACTGGCGCAGCACCTCGTTGGTCGGGCCCATAACCCAGCCGGCCTTGGCGTCGCGCAGGTAGCGCTCCAGCTCCATGTCCTTCTTGTAGCCGGACCCGCCGCAGGCATGCAGCATCTTGTCCACGTGCTGCGCGGTGTTCTTGGCCGCCTCGAACTTGATCTGCCATGCCCAGTGCAGGTAGTCGGCGCGGGCCGTCTCGCTGGGCTTCAGCACCTTTGTGTTGTCGTCGGTGGCTCGGTCCATCGCCTGGGCGACCGAGAACACGAACGAGCGGCAGGCGTTGGTGTCCATCACGGCCTCGCCGACGTAGTCCTGGATCGTCGGGTAGTCCGCGACCCGCATGCCGACATCGACGTGCTTCTTGCGCGTGGTGTGACGCTTGGCGATGTCGATCGCTCCCAGCGTGATCCCGTTCCAGACCGACGAGGAGCCGACGAGGAACCAGGGGTCGACGGCCTCGTCGTTCGAGTTGGCGCCGTCGCCGAGCGGACCGACGACCTGCTCGCCGGGGATCTCGATGTCCTCGACCTGGATCGGGCCGGACTGGTTGCCGCGCAGCCCGAGCGCGTCCCAGAGCGACGGCTGGGCCTTGACGTCGTCGCCGTCGATGACGAAGACCGAGAGGTCGTCGTAGCCCGTGAAGTCGGGGCTCGTGGTCTGCACCACGTAGAAATCGGCGAAGCCGCCCGAGGTCGTCCAGCTTGACTTCTTGTTGACCTTGTAGCCGCCGTTCGACTTCTGCGCGTTCGAGCTGACCGGGTACCAGAAGTGCGAGCCGGTCTCGGGGTCCGAGTAGGAGAGCGTCCCGATCCGGACCTTCTCGTCCAGCGGCCGGATGTACTTGTCGATCAGCGCCTCGGTCGGGCGCAGCATGATCGTCGCGACGGCGCCGATGTGCATCACGTAGCACATCGCGGTCGAAGCGCAGCCGTAGCGGGCGAGCGTCTCGCAGACCATCGCGAAGCCGACGTGGTTCTGGCCCAGGCCCCCGTACTCCTCGGGGACGGTGAGGCCGAGGAAGCCGTTCTCGGCAAGGATCTCGAAGTTCCGCCTCGGGTAGAGCAGCTCGTCGTCGAAGCGCTTCGCGTTCGCGCGCATCTCCTGCTCGCAGAGACCGATCAGCGTCTCGCGGAGCTCCTTCTGCCGGTCGGTCAGGACCCAGTCGGGGTCCCAGTCGTAGTCCAGCCCCCAGAACGGCTCCGATCCCCACATCTTCTCGGTCATGCGGCCTCTCTCCTCGATTGGACGAATCTGTACAAGAAACGATTCTGCCGCACCGGGGCGGCGATCGCAAGCCGGGGAGACCCTAGATCAGGCCCTGTCCGTCCGGGGTGATCCAGACCAGGCAGCCCGCATCGGCTCGAATCCGCTTCGCCGCGCGCCGGAACGCCCGCTCGCCGATCTGCGCGGGATCGGGCCCGAACACGATCAGCCCGGCGGCGGCGTCGCGCGCTACCTCGAGCAGCGCCTTCACCGGTCGCTTGCTGCTCACCCGCAGGTGCTCGACCTTGATCCCCAGCGCGGCCGTCCGCTGCGCGGTGCCCCGAACCTCTTCGAGCGACTCCTCGTGCGGCAGGGTGGCGGCGCCGGGACCGGCGAGCATCAGGGTCGTCGGGTAGTTGCGCAGGTGGACGACGTTGGTGACGAGCAGCGGCGAGGCGGCGTCGATGGCAGACTCGATCGCCATGCGCTCCGCGGCCGGGTCGATCGGACAGGCCAGCGTTCCAAGCACGACGGGCCGGCCTGACCCGATCTCCGGGTCGGCGATTCCGGTCGAGCGGCTGTGGTCCTTGACCTGGATGTGCATAAGTGTAGGTGCGCGAACCGGCCCCCTTCGGACGTCCCGGCTTGACTTCCGAGTGGACGAACGGGTACAACCGCGCCAGAGGAGAGATTCGCCTCCGGCGAGGCTTCTCATCAGAGGCCTGGAGCGGGAGCGGGAGCGGAGTGGCTGATGGCAACCGCCCAGGTCGAGGAGCGACAGCTTCTCAAGGCTATGTCGTGGTGGGACGGGTTCGTAGTGGCGCTCGCGAACCCCGGATTCCTGATCGCCGCGCTGGGAGCTTCGATCGGCGCGCTGGGGACGACCGGGGCCTTCGTGCTGTGGACGATCTCCGTCTGTCTGGGCGCGCTCCAGAACAACATCTACGCCGAGCTGGCGACGATGTTCCCCAACAAGCCCGGAGGCATCGCGCTGTTCGCGCACGAGGCCTGGCGCAAGTACCTGACGCTGATCGGGCCGATCGCGACCTTCGGCTACTGGTTCGCGTGGTCGAGCGTGCTTGCGATCAACGGGCTCGTGGTTGGCACCCTGATCCAGGCCGAGTGGTTCTCCGATTCGACCTGGGCCGAGAGCGTCGGCTTCCTCGGGGGCGACTTCGACTTCAGCCTCGCGATGGCATCGGGGCGATCCTTCTCGTCTGGATCCTGAACGTCTTCGGGATGAGACCAGCGGTCTGGTTCGGGTACGTGACCGGGGCGCTCGTGGTGATCCCCGCCTTCGTGCTGATGTTCCTTCCCTACATCACGGGCGATTGGACGAGCGACAACATGCAGTGGAACATCGGCGTGGGTGGAGGGTTGCCCCTTGCGCTGACGTGGCTCTACTTCATGGGCTGGTCCTCGTACGGATTCGAGACGGTGGCGGCGTTCGCGCCCGAATACCACTCACCGGAGACGGATACGCCGAGGGCGCTTCGCGCCTCGGCGGCGTTCTCGGTGCTCGTCTACGCCCTGCTGCCGCTGGGTGTCGGCGGGACGCTGGGCACTGATGCGGTGGCGGCCGACCCCACGCTGATCTCGTTCTACACGCAGGCGTTCGACATCCTCGTCGGCGACGCGCTGGGCAACGTGATGATCTTCTGCCTGGTCGCGGGGCTGATCCTGTCGATGAACACGGCGACGATGGACGGCTCGAGAGCCCTGTACGGCATCTCGAAGGACGGGATGACCACAAAGGCCCTCGGGGTGCTGAACAGGAGAAACGTGCCGGCGAGAGCGATGACGCTGGACGCGATCCTCAACATATTCCTGTTGACGTTCTTCGCCAGCGCGATCGAGATCCTGGCGGCGGGCAAACTCGGCTACATGATGGCCCACGTGTTCGCGCTCACCGGGTTCCTGCTGTTGCGCCGCGACAGGCCGAACTGGCCGCGACCGATCAGGCTCGCGACCATCTGGTTGCCGATCGCGGCCCTGCTGGTGCTTGCGAACCTCGTGTTCGTGATCGTCGGCGGCTTCACCCAGGCCGACACCTACGGGTACGGCGTGGACAAGACCTGGATCGGGCTCGGGGTCCTCGGGATCTCGCTGCTGCTCTATGTCTGGAGGCACTTGGTCGAGGATCGCGGCACGCTGCGTCTGCGCGAGGAGACTCCGGCGACGCCGGAGGAAGCCGCACGGGCGACGGCGGCCACAGCCGGCTGAATCTGGAGGGTCGGGAGCGGGGGCCGGTGTGCCGGTCCCCGCTCCTCCCTCAATCCGCTCTCAGGTCCCAGCGTGGGAGGTTCGCGATCGCCTGCCGGTAGCGGCTGCGGTGCACCGGCCTGATCAGCATGAACCAGGCGGTGAGACCGACCGGCAACAGGAAGAAGACGCTGAAGACGTTGCCCGTGGCGATGAAGAAGACCGCGATCGCCGAGATCAGGATGCCGTAGGCGACGGGCAGGATCCTGAATCGGAGCTGGGTGCCGCGGATCCGCTCGTAGTCCTCGCGTGGGATCTTGTTGGTGTCGTAGCTGCGCCCGCAGCTCTCGCAGCGCCACGTCTCCCCGTAGGCGACCTCAGCCTTCTCGCCGCACTCGCAGCTGAGCGTGATCGGCGGGCCGCGCAGGACCGCGCCCGGCTTCTCGTGGCCGAGCCGCTCACGCGGCGGCCTGTCCTTCCTTCTCCCGAGCAGCGGAACCAGGGCGATCGTACCCGCCGACCGGGGATCGGAGATCTACGCTTGCCCGATGGACCTCTCCGTCGTCTTCTACGGCACCGGCGGCTCGGTGCCGACCCCGCGTCGCGCCACCGCCTGCGTCCTGATCCGCGCGGGCGGCAGCCGGGTGCTGGTCGACTGCGGCGAGGGCGCCCAGCGCCAGATGATGAGCTCCACGGGCCTCGTCCAGGTCGACGAGATCCTGATCACCCATCTGCACGCGGACCACTACCTGGGGCTGCCCGGCCTGCTCAAGACCTACGACCTCCAGGACCGCGAGGCGCCGCTGCGGATCGCCGGGCCCCCCGGGCTGCGAGGGCTGTTCGACGCCCTGCGCCGGATCTTCGGCAAGGTCCGCTACGAGATCGAGCTGGTCGAGCTGGGGGCGGGGGAGGCGCTTGAGCATCCCGATCAAGACTTCGAGCTGCGCGCCTTCGAGGTCTCGCACCGGATGCCGGCCAACGGCTACGCCTTCGTCGAGGCCGAGCGCCCGGGCCGCTTCGACGCGAAGGCCGCGAAGGCGCTCGGGGTGACCGACCCCCGCGACTACGGCCGTCTGCAGCGCGGCGAGGCCGTCGAGGGGGAGGCCGGGACGGTCGTGCCCGAGCAGGTGCTGGGCGAGGCGCGCCGGGGCCGCAAGCTCGTGCTCACGGGCGACACCGAGCCCTGTGAGATGACTCGGATCGCCGCCCACGAGGCCGAGCTGCTGGTGCACGACGCGACCTTCGCCGACGAGGACCGTGTCCGCGCCGCCGAGACCGGGCACTCGACCGCGAGGCAGGCGGCGGAGCTGGCCGCCGAGGCCGGGGTCCGCATGCTCGCACTGGTCCACATCTCCACCCGCTACCACGTCAGCACGGTGCTGGAGGAGGCGCGCAAAGCCTTCCCCGAGTCCCACGCGGTCCGCGATTTCGATCTGGTCGAGGTCCCCTTCCCGGAGCGCGGCGAGCCGCGGCTGGTGGAGCGCGGCGCAAGCGCGCGACCGGAAGCCGAGCCCGCCCCCGCCGAACCCGACTAGTCATCGAGAGCCCGCTATTTGGGCGATCGCCCTGCGGCGGCCGCCAGGGCCGCTGGTAGGCTCAGCTCAGCACCTTTAACCAGGTCCCGAGAGGCCAGGAAGGAGCGAAGATGGAGGACAAGGTCGTGCTCAGCCACGACGATGTGCGCAAGGCGCTGGTGCGCATCGCCAACGAGATCGTCGAGAAGAACTCCAGCGAGGCGATCGCCCTCGTCGGGATCCACACCAGGGGCGCCCTGCTCTCGGCCCGCCTGCACACGCTGGTCAGCGAGCTGAGCGGGTCCGACGTCCCCCTCGGCGACATCGACATCGCCTTCTACCGCGACGACATCGACCGCCGCGAGCCGCTGACAGCTCCGGTCGTCCACTCCTCCCACCTCGACTTCGACCTCGAGGGCCGCACCGTGATCCTGGTCGACGACGTGCTCTACACGGGGCGGACGGTCCGCGCCGGCATCGACGCCCTGTTCGACTACGGCCGCCCCGCGCGCGTGCAGCTCGCGGTGCTCGTGGACCGCGGCCACCGCGAGCTTCCGATCCGGCCCGACTACGTCGGCAAGAACCTGCCGACGGCGGCGGACGAGCGGGTCAACGTGCGCCTGGAGGAGTCCGACGGCCGCGACGAGGTCGCGATCGTGCCCGCGCCTGCGACCGCCGCCCCCGCGGGCGGCAAGGAGGATCAGCGATGAGACATCTACTGGCCGTCGAGGATCTGAGCCGCGAGCAGGCCGAGCGCATCCTCGAACGCGCCGAGAGCTTCGCCGAGGTCGGCCGCCGCGACATCAAGAAGGTCCCGACGTTGCGCGGACGCACGATCATCAGCCTCTTCTACGAGTCCAGCACCCGGACCAGCAGCTCCTTCGAGCTGGCCGCGAAACGGCTCTCGGCCGACCTGGTCTCGATCAAGGCCGTCGGCTCGGCCGTGGACAAGGGGGAGAGCCTCAAGGACACGACCTCGACCCTGTCCGCCTACGATCCCGCCGCGATCGTGATCCGGGCGCCGCAGGCCGGGGCCGCGAAGCTGGTCGCCGGCTGGACCGACGCCTCGGTGATCAACGCCGGCGACGGCAAGCACGAGCACCCGAGCCAGGCCCTGCTCGACGTGTACACGCTGCGCGGGCGGCTGGGCTCGCTGGAGGGGACGAGGATCTGGATCGTCGGCGACGTCTCGCACTCGCGGGTGGCGCGCTCCTGCCTGCTCGCCTTCAAGCTGATGGGCGCCGAGGTGACGCTCTGCGGGCCGCCGACGCTGATCCCGCGCGGGATCGCCGACGCGACCGGCGTCGCGGTGCGGTACGACCTCGACGAGCTGGCCGAGGCCGACGTCGTCTACGCGCTGCGGATGCAGCGCGAGCGAATGAGCGAGAGCTTCGTGCCCTCCCTGCGCGAGTACGCGGCGCGCTACCAGATCGACGAGCGGCGGCTGGGACCCCGGCAGCTGCTGATGCACCCCGGCCCCGTCAACCGCGGGGTCGAGCTGGCACCCGAGGTGATCGACTCGCCGCAGTCGCTGATCACCGCCCAGGTCGAGAGCGGCCTGGTTGTGCGGATGGCGATCCTCTACGAGCTGCTGGCGGGCAGCGACCGGGCCCGCCCCGATCGCGGGCCGGCGCCGGCCGAGACGCCGCCGCGGATCGGACAGCCGGCGTGAGCGCGGAGGTGAGCATGGCTGATCTGATGATGGCGCGAACCGGAGCGCGAACATGATGATGGCGAAGCCGTCTCCCGCACTCCTGCAGCGACCCGGCGACGCCGCCGAAATGGTGATCCGCGGCGCGCGGGTGCTCGATCCCAGGGCTGACCTCGACGCCGTGCGCGACATCGTCGTCCGCGGCGGCGAGATCGCAGAGCTGGCCGAGCCCGGGGCGGCCGAGGCGCCCGCCGGCGCGGAGTCGGTCGGCGGCGTAGGGCTGCTCGTGCTGCCGGCGTTCGTCGATCCCCATGTCCACCTCCGAGTCCCGGGCCAGGAGCACAAGGAGGATCTGGAGACGGGCACCCGAGCCGCCGCCGCCGGCGGCTACTGCGCGGTGATCGCGATGGCGAACACCGAGCCGCCGATCGACTCCGCCGCGGTGCTGGGCTCGGTCCGCGAGCGCGCGCTGTTCGAGGCCTCGGTGCCGGTCGGCTTCGTCGCCAACGTCACCCAGGGCATGGCTGGCGGCGAGTTGACCGAGATGGCCGAGCTGCGCGAGGCCGGCGCGGTCGGCTTCTCCGACGATGGCCTGCCGATCCGCAGCGCCCGCGTGCTGCGCCGCGCGCTCCAGTATCAGCGGCTCTCCGGCGGCGTGATCGCGCTGCACGAGGAGGACCCCGACCTCTCGGGCGACGGCGTCATGCACGAGGGAGAGGTCTCGGCGGTGCTCGGCCTGGCGGGAGTGCCGGCGGTCTCGGAGTCGACGATGATCGCCCGCGACTGCTCGCTTGCCCTCTACGAGCGGGCCCGGATCCACATCCAGCACCTCTCCGCCCGCGCTTCGGTGGAGGAAGTGGCGCGCGCCAAGGCCGCCGGGGTTGAGGTGACCTGCGAGGCGAGCCCACACCACCTGACGCTGACCGACGAGGCGGTTCGCAGCCTCGACGCCGGCTTCAAGATGAATCCCCCGCTGCGCTCGGAGGACGACCGCCAGGCGCTGATCGAGGGTCTCCGCGACGGCACGATCGACTGCGTCGCGACCGATCACGCCCCCCACGCGCCCGAGGAGAAGGAGGTTCCCTTCGAGCAGGCAGCGATGGGGGTGACAGGGCTCGAGAAGGCGTTCGCGGTGCTGCACACCGAGTTGGTGCTCCCCGGGGTGCTCGAGCTGGAGACGCTGGTGGAACGGATGACCTTCGGAGGCGAGCCGTTCGGGATCCCGGCGCCGCGAATCGAGCCCGGCGCCCCGGCGAACCTGGTGCTGATCGACCCCGCGAAGGAATGGGTGGTGGGCGAGGACGGCTACGAGAGCCGCGCCTTCAACAGCTGCTTCGCCGGTCGCACGCTGACCGGGCGCGTGCTGATGACGGTCGCCGCAGGCCAGGTCGCCTACCGCCGGCGCAGCTTTGCGATCAGCGCGGCGGCGGAGGTCGCGGGTTGAGCGTCGGGCGCCTCGACCGCGAGCGGGCCTCGCTCGTCGTGGTCGACATCCAGGAGGCGTTCCGCAAGGCGGTCCCCGAGTTCGACCAGGTCGCCCGCGCCGCGGCCGCCCTGGTCAGGGGCGCCGAGGCGATGGACGTCCCGGTCGTGATCACCGAGCAGTACCCCAAGGGCCTGGGCGGGACCGCGCCCGAGGTCGCCGAGCGGCTTCCCGAGGGGGTGGAGCCGCTGGAGAAGACGGTCTTCTCGGCCGCCGAGGCCGACGGCTTCGACCTGGCCGGCCGCGACCAGGCGATCGTCTGCGGGATCGAGACCCACGTATGCGTCAACCAGACGGCGCTCGACCTGCTGGCTTCCGGGAGCGAGGTCCACGTCGTCGAGGACGCGGTCGCCTCGCGCTTCCCCGACTCGAAGCGGATCGGCCTGGCCAAGATGGAGCGGGCCGGAGCCGTGCTCTCGAGCGTCGAGATGGCGCTGTTCGAGCTGCTCGGTCGCGCCGGCACCGACGAGTTCAAGGCCGTGCAGAAGCTGATCCTCGAGTACGCCCCGAACGCCGGGGACGCGCGATGAGCGACGGATACGTGCTGCTGGAGGACGGCAGCCGCTTCGACGGCGAGCTCTGCGGCGAGGCCGGGCTTGCGACGGGGGAGGTCGTCTTCAACACCTCGATGACCGGCTACCAGGAGGCGGTCACCGACCCCTCATACGCGGGGCAGATCATCACCTTCACCTACCCCCTGATCGGCAACTACGGGGTCTCGGCCGAGGCGATGGAGTCCGACCGCGTCCACGCCCGCGCCGTGATCATGCGCGACGCCAAGAACTGCGACAGCGCCGCCGGCTCGGAGGGCGGCTGGCTCGACTGGCTGGCCGACTGCGGCGTCCCCGCGATCACAGGGGTCGACACCCGTGCCCTGGTGCGCCACATCCGCGACGGGGGAGCGATGCGCGGCGGCGTCTTCGGGGCCGGGCTGGCCGAGTCCGAGGCCGCCGAGGCCGTCGCCGCGGAGCCCCCGATGGACGGCGCCGACTTCGCGCGCGAGGTGAGCCCGGATGAGCCGGTCGAGTTCGCGGGCGAGGGCCCGCACGTGGTCGCGCTCGACACCGGCATCAAGCTCAGCATCATTCGGCAATTGCGCGAGCGCGACTGCCGGGTGACGCTGCTGCCCTGTGGCTCGTCCGCCGCTGAGGTGCTGGGTCGCGATCCCGACCTGGTCTTCCTCGCCAACGGCCCGGGGGACCCGGGCGCCCTGGACTACGTGGTCGAGACGGTGCGAGGGCTCGTCGGCGAGAAGCCCGTGGTCGGGATCTGCCTCGGCCACCAGCTGCTCTGCCGGGCGGTCGGGCTGGAGACCTTCAAGCTCCCCTTCGGGCACCGGGGCGCCAACCATCCAGTCAAGGACCTCTCGACCGGGAAGATAGACATCACCTCGCAGAATCACGGCTTCGCGGTCAGCGGGCCGGGCGCGGAGGAGACGATCGAGGGCGACGAGCCGGTGCGCTGGAGCACGGACTTCGGGGAGGCCGAGCTCTCGCACCTGAACCTCTACGACCGCACGGTGGAGGGCCTCGAGCTCAAGGACGTGCCGGGCTGCACCGTCCAGTACCACCCCGAGGCCGGTCCCGGCCCTCATGACGCGCGCTACCTGTTCGACCGCTTCCTCGAGCTGAGCGCATGAGCGACCGGCGGGCTTTCCTCGCTCACGATCAGGCTCGCAGCGAAGCCAAGCGCCGGAGCGAGGGCTGATGCCGAAGCGCGAGGACATCCGCAAGATCCTGCTGCTGGGATCGGGGCCGATCGTGATCGGGCAGGCGGCCGAGTTCGACTACTCGGGGGTGCAGGCCTGCAAGGTGCTGCTGGAGGAGGGCTTCGAGGTCGTCCTCGTCAACTCCAATCCGGCGACGATCATGACCGACCCCGAGTTCGCCGACCGCACCTACGTCGAGCCGCTGCTGCCCGGGCCGGTGACCAAGGTGATCGAGCGCGAGCGGCCCGACGCGCTGCTGCCGACGCTGGGGGGGCAGACCGCGCTGAACCTGGCCAAGGCCCTGCACGACGACGGCACCCTCGAGCGCCTGGGGGTGGAGCTGATCGGGGCCGACTACGAGGCGATCCACCGCGCCGAGGACCGCGAGGCCTTCCGCAGCACGATGGAGGGCGCCGGCCTGCGGGTGCCCTGGTCGATGATCGTCAGCTCGATCGAGGAGCTGGAGCGCGCGCTCAGCGCCGGCGAGATCGCGCTGCCGGCGATCGTGCGGCCGGCCTTCACTCTCGGCGGCCAGGGGGGCGGGGTCGGCGGCACCGAGACGGAACTGCGCCAGGTCGTCAGCGAGGGCCTCGCGGCGAGCCCTATCAACCAGGTCCTGGTCGAGGAGTCGGTGCTGGGCTGGGGCGAGTTCGAGCTGGAGGTGATGCGCGACCGCAACGACAACGTCGTGATCATCTGCTCGATCGAGAACGTGGACCCGATGGGAGTCCACACCGGGGACTCGGTCACCGTCGCCCCGGCGCAGACGCTGACCGACCCGCTCTACCAGCGGCTCCGCGACCAGGCGATCGAGGTGATCCGGGCGGTCGGCGTCGAGACCGGCGGCTCCAACGTGCAGTTCGCCGTCAACCCCGAGAGCGGCGAGATCGTCGTGATCGAGATGAACCCGCGCGTCTCGCGCTCATCGGCCCTGGCCTCGAAGGCGACGGGCTTCCCGATCGCCAAGATCGCGGCCAAGCTCGCCGTCGGCTACGCGCTGGAGGAGATCCCCAACGACATCACGCGGGCCACGCCGGCTTCCTTCGAGCCCACGATCGACTACGTCGTCACCAAGATCCCGCGCTTCGCCTTCGAGAAGTTCCCCGGGGCCGAGGGCCAGCTGACGACACACATGAAATCGGTCGGCGAGGCGATGGCGATCGGCCGCACCTTCCGCGAGTCCTTCTCCAAGGCGATGCGGTCGCGCGAGCTGGACGACCACGCAGATGTCCCCGACTCGACGGGTGAGCTGCTCGAGCGGCTGGCGAGCCCCTCCCACGACCGCTTCGACCTGATCGCCGCAGCGTTCGAGCGCGGGGTCGAGCTCGAGCAGGTGCAGCGGGAGACGATGATCGATCCCTGGTTCCTGCGCGAGCTGCAGCTGCTCGCGCGCGAGGGCGACGGGACCGAGGGACTGGAGCGGGGCTTCCGCGCCGTGGACACCTGCGCGGCCGAGTTCGAGGCCCGCACGCCGTACTTCTACAGCGCCCACGAGCGGGCATCCATCCGCGGCTCCTCGGCTTCGCGTCCGGGGCCGCCTTCACCTGAAGTCGAACGGGGCGAGAAGCCGAGCGTGATGATCCTGGGCTCCGGTCCCAACAGGATCGGGCAGGGGATCGAGTTCGACTACTGCTGCGTGCACGCGGCGATGACCGTGCGCGACTCCGGCCGCGACGCGGTCATGGTCAACTGCAACCCCGAGACGGTCTCGACCGACTACGACACCTCCGACCGCCTCTACTTCGAGCCGCTGACGATCGAGGACGTGCTCGCGGTGGCCGCCCAGGAGAACCCCGAGGGGGTGATCGTCCAGTTCGGCGGCCAGACCCCGCTGAAGCTGGCGCGCGGCCTGGAGCAGGCCGGGCTGCGGCTGCTCGGCACCCCGGTCGACGCCATCGACCTGGCCGAGGACCGCGGCCGCTTCGGCGCGCTGCTGCGCCGCCTCGAGATCGAGCACCCTCCCTACGGGACGGCGCTCTCGGCCGAGGAGGCCGTCGCCATATCCGGGGACGTCGGATTCCCCCTGCTTGTGCGGCCCTCCTACGTGCTCGGCGGCCGCGCGATGGAGATCTGCTATTCGGCCGATGCCCTCGGGACCTACCTGGAGGCCAACGTCAAGGCCGACCAGGAGCACCCGCTGCTGCTGGACCGGTTCCTCGAGAACGCGATCGAAGTGGACGTCGACGCCCTGGCCGACGGCACCGACGCCTACGTCGCCGCGGTGATGCAGCACGTCGAGGAGGCCGGGGTGCACTCAGGCGACTCGGCCTGCGTGATCCCGCCGATGAGCCTGGGCGAGGAGATGCTGGAGGAGATCCGCGAGACCTCGCGGCGGATCGCGCTCGAGCTCGGGGTGATCGGCCTGATCAACATCCAGTACGCCGTCGCCGAAGGGGAGCTGTTCGTGATCGAGGCGAACCCGCGCGCCTCGCGCACCGTCCCCTTCGTCAGCAAGGCGATCGGCGCGCCGTTGGCGAAGATCGCCTGCCGGCTGATGCTGGGCGAGCCGCTGGCCGGCCAGGAGCTGCCGCGAGAGAACCCGAGCCACGTCAGCGTCAAGGAGGCGGTGCTGCCGTTCGCTCGCTTCGCCGGGGCCGACGCCGTGCTCGGGCCCGAGATGCGGAGCACCGGCGAGGTGATGGGGATCGCCGCCGACTTCCCGACGGCGTTCGGCAAGGCCCAGGCGGCGGCCGGCGTCTCGCTGCCGGCCGAGGGCACGATCTTCATCAGCGTCACCGACTCCGACAAACCGGCCGCGACCCAGCTCGCGACCCGCTTCCACGACCTCGGCTTCGAGGTGATCGCGACCTCGGGCACCTCGCAGGCGATCTCGCGGATGGGGGTTCCGGTGCGGACCATCAAGAAGATCGGCGAGGGCTCGCCCAACGTCACCGACTGCATCCGCTCGGGCGAGGTGGACCTGGTCATCAACACCCCGACCGGCTCGGGCGCCCGCGCCGACGGCTACGAGATCCGCTCCGAGGCGATCCGCCACGGCATCCCTTGCGTGACGACGATGACCGGCGCCTCGGCGGCCGCCAGGGCGATCTTCGCCCAGGGCGCCGGCGAGGCCGACGTCGTCGCGCTGCAGGAGCTGCACGAGGCCGCCGGCGATCGCCGCGGCGCCGAGGCCAGGGGGGAAGGGGCCCGGTGAGGTCGGCCGCGACGCCGGGACTCGGGGCCCGGGTCACGGCCTCGCTCGGCCGGCGCGCCTGCGAGGTGACCCGCAACGTCCAGGCGGGCGGCTACCGGATCTTCTCGGCGCTCGATCGCGACGGCCCCGAGCCGGCCGCGGGGCAGTTCTACATGCTCGCCACCGAGGCGGGCTGGAGCGCCGAGGAGGGCAGGCCCTACCTCGCCCGGGCCTTCTCGGTGGCCGACTGCGAGCCCGGTCCTGAGGGGGTGCGGCTCGACTTCCTCGTCCACGCCGTGGGCCCCGCGACCCGGAGGCTGTGCGCGCTCGGCGAGGGCGAGCGGCTCTGGCTGCACGGCCCGCTCGGCCGGCCCTTCGCCCCGCCCGCCGAGCTGGCGCCGGTGACCGCCGGCGCGATCCTCGTCGGAGGCGGCATCGGCATCGCGCCGCTGGCGCTGTGGCGGCGCCGGCTGGCCGGCGCCGGAATCCCCTCGCGGGTGCTGCTCGGGTTCCGGGACAGCGAGCGCTCGGGAGGGCTGGACCTGTTCCGCTGCAGCGAGATCAAGCTCGCGAGCGAAGACGGCCACCGCGGCCACCACGGCCACGTCACCGACCTGCTCGAGGTGATGCTGGAGGGCGACGACGCCGGCTCGGCCGCCGTCTACGCCTGCGGCCCGCCGGCGATGCTGGAGGCGGTTCGGCTGCTCTGTCGCGAGCACGGGGTCGCCTGCGAGCTGGCGCTGGAGGCGCCGATGGCGTGCGGTTTCGGGGCCTGCTTCGGCTGCGCGGTCCCGCTCGCCGGCGGCGGCTACATGCGCCTCTGCGTGGACGGCCCCGTGGTCGGGGGCGAGGAGATCGAGACGGCGCTGGTCCCGGGTGGGGGCGGTCACTGATGTCGGTGCGCCTGTGCGGGATCGAGCTCGCCCACCCCGTGCTGAACGGCTCGGGCACCTTCGACGCGATCGCGGCGCGGCGCGCCTTCGGCGACGAGCTGCTCGCGCAGTTCCCGTTCTCGGCCTTCGTCTCGAAGACGATCACCCCCGAGCCCCGCGCCGGCAACCCACCCCCGCGGCTGTGGGAGACGCCGTCGGGCCTGATCAACTCGATCGGCCTCCCGAACAGGGGGCTCGAGAGCTTCCTCGAATCCGACCTGCCCCAGCTCGCCGAGCTGGGCGTGCCGCTGATCGTCTCGGTGATGGGGACGAGCCACGCCGAGTTCGCCCGGCTCGTCACCGGCGTCGCGGCCCGCGAGGAGGTCTCGGCGCTCGAGCTGAACGTCTCCTGTCCCAACGTCGAGTCGGGCCTGATCGTCGGCGAGTCTCCCGGCGAGACCTGCTCGCTGCTGGAGGCGGTGCGCCCGCTCACCCCCAAGCCCCTGATCGTGAAGCTGACCCCCAACGTCTCGCCGGCGCCGGTGGCCGTCGCCGCGGCCGAGGGAGGGGCGGACGCGGTCTCCCTGATCAACACCCTGAGGGCTACGGCGACGGATCCCGGCGGCGGCCGGCCCTGGCTCGGCGGCGGGCGCGGCGGACTCTCCGGAGCCGCGGTGCGGCCGATCGCCCTGCTCCAGGTCCGTGAGGTCGCCGCGGCCGTCACGGTCCCCGTGATCGGGATGGGCGGGGTCTCCACCGGGGCCCACGCCGGCGACCTGATCGAGGCCGGCGCCACCGCGGTGGCGGTCGGAACGGAGAGCTTCCGCGACCCAATGGCGGGCCGGCGGGTGGCTTCGGAGCTGGAGCGAGAGTTACGCCGGTTGTCCAGCGTCTGAAGAAATTTCTCGCAATAGCCGCTGTTCTCCATCGCCGTCGCGGATGCGGTCTTATACTCCCGGCCGATGTCGGCCTCGGTCCAGTCATCCTCCCCCGCAAACGCAGCGCCGGAAAGGTCACCGGACCAGAGGATGGAAGCGCTGAAGCGGGCCAACAACATCCGCTCCAAGCGCGCCCAGCTGAAGCGGGACCTGAAGGCGGGCAAGGTCAAGATCCAGACCCTGCTCCTCGATCCCCCCGAGTACGTCCTCACCGCGAAGGTGATCGACATGCTGATGGCGGTCCCCAAGTACGGCCGGGTGAAGACGAACCGGATCCTGAACCAGTGCCGGATCTCGCCGAGCAAGACGATCGGCGGGCTCAGCGAGCGCCAGCGCTCGGAACTGGTCGCCCAGCTGCGCAGGTAGCGGCACGCTCGCCGCGCCTTTCGCGCCGTCGGCGGTTTCATCATCCCGGCAATGTCCGAGCGCGGGAAGGTGTTCGTGATCACCGGGCCTTCCGGGGTCGGGAAGGGGACGCTGATCAAGCGGCTGCTCGCCGCCGTCCCCGAGCTCGAGCTGTCGGTCTCGGCGACGACCCGGGGGCCGCGGCCCGGGGAGGAGGATGGCCGCGAGTACCACTTCCTGACCGAGCAGGAGTTCCAGCGCCGGGTCGGCGAGGACGACTTCCTCGAGTTCGCGACCTACTCCGGCAACCGCTACGGGACGCTTCGCTCGGCCCTAGATGACCGGCTGCGCTCCGGCCGCTCGGTGGTGCTCGAGATCGAGGTCCAGGGAGCGAGCCAGGTGCGCCAGTCGATGCCCGAGGCGATCCAGATCTTCATCGCCCCGCCTGATCCCGCGGTCCTGCGGGAGCGCCTCGTCGGCCGCGACACCGACTCCGAAGAGGAGATCGAGAAGCGGCTGCGCCGAGCCGAGGTGGAGCTGGAGGCGCAGGTTGACTTCCCCCACGTGGTCGTGAACGACGACGTGCAGAAGGCGGCGACCGAGCTCGAGCAGCTCGTTCGCTCCGAGCTCTCACTACACTGATCCCCATGAGCATGGTCAAGCCCCGAGTGGACACACTTCTCGAGCACACGGATTCGCACTACGCCGCGGTCGTCGTGGCGGCCAAGCGGGCCCGTCAGATCAACGCCTACTACCACTCCCTCTCCGAGGGCGCGTACGGTGAGTACACGCCGCCGATGGTCGAGACCGACGGCGGCGGCAACTACCTCACCATCGCCCTCGAGGAGACGGCGGCGGGCAAGATCAAGTCCGAGTACAAGTCCTAGCCGGCTTCGGCTGGGGCGTCCCGCCCTAGGAGGCCCGATGCTCCCGATCGCGTTGGGAATGAGCTGATGGCCCGCATCCTGCTGGGGGTCAGCGGCGGCATCGCCGCCTACAAGGCGCTGGAGCTCGCCCGCCTCGCGACGCGCGAGGCCCACGCCGTCCGCGTGCTGATGACCGAGGCGGCCCACCGCTTCGTCGGCGCGGCCTCCTTCGAGGGCATCGTCGGCGCCCCTGTGCTGACCGACGAGTTCGAGCGCGACCCCTCGCGGGGCGCCTTTCCCGGCGACCCCGCCCCCGAGCACGACCCGATCGGCCACCTCGAGGTCGTCGCCAACGCCGACGCCTACCTGGTCGCGCCGGCCTCGGCCAACACCCTGGCCAAGCTCGCCGCCGGCCACGCCGACTCGATGGTCACGACCTCCTTCCTCGCCTGCTCGGCGCCGCGGCTGGTCGCTCCCGCGATGAACGACCGCATGTACCGCGATGCGGCGACGCAGGCCAACCTGCGGGCGCTGCGGGAGCGTGGCATCACCGTGATCGAGCCCGAGCAGGGTGCCCTCGCCTCACGCGGCGAGCACGGCGTCGGGCGTCTGCCCGACCCGCTTCGGCTGCTCGAGGCGATCGAGGCGGTGCTCCCAGGACCGAGCGGGCCCTGGGACGGCCTGCGCGTCCTGATCTCGGCCGGAGGCACCCGCGAGCCGATCGACCCGGTCCGCTTCATCGGCAACCGCTCCAGCGGCCGCATGGGCATGGCGCTCGCCGAGCGCGCCGTCGCCCGCGGCGCCGAGGTCACCCTGGTCGCCGCCAACGTCGCCCTGCCCGCTCCACCGGGAGTGCGCCGCGTCGACGTCGAGACCGCCGCCGAGCTGGCGACCGCGTTGGAGGCGGAGTTCGCCTCCACCGACGTGCTGCTGATGGCGGCCGCCCCCGCCGACTTCCGGCCCAGCGTCTCGGCGGACTCGAAGATCGCCCGCGAGGGCTCGATCGAGCTCGACCTGGAGCCGACCGAGGACATCCTGGCCGGACTGGGCGCGCGCAGGCGCGAGGGCCAGACGATCGTCGGCTTCGCCGCCGAGACGCCGGAACACAACGCCGATTCCTCCGCTGCCCGTCGGGGATCGGCCGGGCTGGAGCGGGCTCGCGAGAAGCTCGAGCGCAAGGGGGCGGACGCGATCGTCTTCAACGACGTCTCGCGTCCCGAGATCGGCTTCGAGTCGGCCGAGAACGAGGTCGTGATCGTCGAGGCCGACGGTGAGCACCCCGTGCCGCTCGCCTCCAAGCATTCGGTCGCCGACGCGATCCTCGACCGCGTCGAGGCGCTTCGCGCCCGCTCGGGCGAGCGCGCCTCGGAGTAGCGCCGGATCCCCCTCGTACACTTGCGGCATGGCCCAGAGCGAGCAGATCGAGAGCGGCGAGTCGCTTTACAACCTCTATCGGAGGGGCATGGAGCTGCTCGAGGACGGCGACTTCGCCGAGGCGGCGATCCCGCTGCGCGAGGCCGCGCGGCAGGCGCCGGAGAAGAGCTCCGTGCGCGAGGCGCTCGGCCGCGCGCTCTTTCGCAGCCGCCACTACGCCGAGGCCGCGGCCGAGTTCGAGGCCGTCGTCGAGACCCACCCGGTCAACGACTACGCCCACTTCTGCCTCGGCCGTGCGCTGTCGAAGACCGGCGAGACCAAGCGAGCCCGCCACCATCTGGCGCTGGCCTCGAACCTGCGCCCCGAGCGCCGCGATTACCGCCGTTACCGCGAGCAGCTAGCGGCTGCCAGGCCGCCCTCTTCCGGAGCGGAGGCGCAGCCGTAGCGACTTGGGTGGGCGGCCGCTCGCAGGCGCCACCAGATGGCGAGGCCGTGGGCCGCGCGCGATGAGAGCGCTCGTTCAGAGGGTCAGCCAGGCCGCCGTCGACGTCGAGGGCGACCGCGTCGCGCAGATCGGGCCCGGGATGCTGGTGCTGCTCGGGGTCTCGGTTGACGACACCGAGGCAGACGCGGACAGGCTCGCCGACAAGGTCGCCAACCTGCGCATCTTCGACGACGCCGAGGGGCGCATGAACGAGCCGCTCGGGGACGAGCGCGAGGTGCTCTGCGTGAGCCAGTTCACCCTCTACGGCGACACCCGCAAGGGCAACCGGCCGAGCTACGTGCAGGCGGCGCCGGGGGACCGGGCCGAGCCGCTGTATGACCGCTTCTGCGAGCGGCTCGGGGCCGAGAAGGGCGTGTTCGGCGCCTGCATGGGCGTCGCCCTGATCAACGACGGGCCGGTCACGGTCATGCTGGAAGCGTGAAACCGGCGCCTGAACGTCTGACCACACCATGGTGTGGTCAGACGTTCAGTGGGCGACCCGGGCGGGTTGTGACGCTTGGCGCGAGCGTGGGCCGGGGCTATACTCGCCTTCGGAACTTTTTTCGCACCTGATTCGTGGTACGGAAGGTGGGCGAGCGCCCGCCTTTTTTTGGGCCCGGACCCGGTGCGCGACGGAGTCAGATGAGCGACGGAGAGCTGCAGTCAATCCCCAGATGAGCACCGAAGAGCTAGAGCGGATCCAGGATCAGGTCGAGGGCAGGCTCGCCGAGGCGATGCCCGAGGTCGAGCTGATCTCTCTCGAGCAGGTCGCGGCCGAGCGGCTGCGTCTGGTCATCGACCGGCCCGAGGGCGTCGACCTGGAGCTGTGCGAGCGAGTCACACGCCGGCTCGAGGACCTGAATGAGGACTGGGCGCTGGAGGTCTCATCGCCCGGCCCCGAGCGTCCGCTGACCAAGCCCGAGCACTTCGAGCGCTTCCTGGGCAGCCGCGTCCGCGTCCGGACCGAGCGCGAGATCGGCGGCCGCCGCAGCTTCACCGGTCCGCTCGAGGCCGCCGGTGCCGATGGGCTCACGGTCGAGGTCGACGGCGACCCGATCGCGATCCCGCTCGCGGAGGTGCGTCGCGCCAACCTGGTGGACGCCGGCGAGTCGCTCGCCGGCGACGCCGAGCCCGCCCCCGACAACGCCAACACCGAGGTGACCTCGTGACCCAGGAGATCGTGGACGCAGTCAAGGCGCTCGAGCAGGAGAAGGGGATCGACGCCGACACCCTGATGGACGCGCTCGCCGACGCGCTGCTCTCGGCCTACAAGAAGACTCCCGGCGCGGCCAAGTACGCGAAGGTCGAGCTCGACCACGACACCGCAGACTTCCGGGTCTTCGAGCTGATGGTCCCCGAGGACCTCGAGACGAGGCTGCTGGACGAGCAGTTCGAGGAGCAGCTGCAGGCCGCCGAGGCAGCCGAGGCCGCGGGCGAGCCGGTGCCCGAGATCCAGCAGACGGGCCCCAGCGTCGACCCCGAGACGGGCGAGCGCCGCGAGGCCGAGGAGCCCGAGGTCGAGCAGGAGCGCCTGGCGCCCTACATGGACGACCTCAAGACCAAGGACGTGACACCCGACGACTTCGGGCGCATCGCCGCCCAGACCGCCAAGCAGGTGATCCTGCAGCGGATCCGCGAGGCCGAGCGCGGGATGATGTACGAGGAGTACAAGGACCGCGTCGGAGAGCTGGTGACCGGGATCATCCAGCAGTCCGACAACCGCTACACCCTGGTGCAGCTTCGCGAGCGGGTGGAGGCGCTGCTGCCTCGATCCGAGCAGGTCTACAACGAGCGCTACGACCACGGCATGCGGGTCAAGGCCGTGATCACCGACGTCTCCTCCGAGAACAAGGGGCCGAGCATCGTGGTCTCGCGCCGCAATCCGGAGCTGATCAAGAAGCTGTTCGAGCTCGAGGTCCCCGAGATCGCGGACAAGCTGGTGGAGATCACCGGCGTGGCCCGCGAGCCCGGCTGGCGCTCGAAGATCGCGGTCATCTCCCACGCCGACGGCGTCGATCCGGTCGGCGCCTGCGTCGGCCCTCGCGGCTCGCGCGTGCGCATGGTCGTCAGCGAGCTGCGCGGCGAGAAGATCGACATCATCCCCTACAACGACGAGCCGGCCCGTTTCGTCGCCAAGGCGCTTTCGCCCGCCCGGGTCCGCGAGGTCCTGGTCGATGACGAGACCAAGGAGGCGACGGTGATCGTGCCCGACGACCAGCTCTCGCTGGCGATCGGCCGCGACGGCCAGAACGCGCGCTTGGCGGCGCGCCTGACCGGCTGGAAGGTGGACATCACCTCGGAGACCGAGTTCTCCCAGCAGGAGGAGGAGATGGAGTACGAGGGCGAGGAGGTCGCCGACGGGCGCTGCGCCGCCGTGCTCACCACCGGCCGCCGTTGCCCCAACGCCGGGCTCGAGGGCTCCCGCTATTGCGGCCTGCCCCAGCATCAGGCGCTGGCGCGCTTCTCGACCAACCAGGCGGCGGTGCTGACCCCGCTCAGCGACGAGGACGTCACCGTGCTCGCCGATCCCGACGCCGAGAGCTCGGCCGTGGCGACGATCGTGAAGCGCGCGGAGGCCGAGTTCGACGAGGCCGAGGCGGAGCGCAGGGCCGCGGAGGAGGCGGAGGCCGCCGAGGCCGCCGCCGCGGAGGCCGAGGCCGCGGAGGCCGAGGCCGCGATCGAGGGCGTCGCCGAGGCCGAGGAGGAGCTCGAGGCCGAGTCCGAGCAGGAGGGCGAGCCCGAGGCGGCCGAGGAAGAGGCGGAGGAGGAGCCCGCCGCCGAGGCCGAGGAGGACGAGCAAACCGAAGAGCAGGAGGAAGAGGTGGTCGCCGAGGCAGAGGAGATCACCGAAGAGGCCGCCGAGAAGCAGGGAAGCGAGGGGTAGCGGACGGCAGTGGCGAAGAAGCGAGTTCACGAGATCGCAAAGGCTCAGGGCACGACCAGCAAGGAGCTGCTGGCCGCACTGAAGGCCGCCGGCGTCGAGGCGAAGGCCGCTCAGTCGAACGTCGAGGAGGCGGAGGCGCTGGCGGCGCTCAAGTCCGCCGGCGGGGCCGCGCCCAAGAAGAAGCCCGCCGCGGCGAAGCAGAAGCCCGCGGCGAAGCAGAAGCCCGCGGCGAAGCAGAAGCCCGCGGCGAAGCAGAAGCCCGCGGCGAAGCAGAAGCCCGCGGCGAAGCAGAAGCCCGCGGCGAAGCAGAAGCCCGCGGCGAAGCAGAAGCCCGCGGCGAAGGCTCCGGCCGAGCCCAAGCAGGACGGCGCCAAGGCAGCGGCCCCGGCAGCCCCCCGGGGCGAGGGCAAGCCCGTTCGCCCGGTTCCCGAGAAGTCGGGCGACGCCGCCGCCACGGGCGGCGCCAAGAAGCGTCGCCGCGTCGTGATCGACTCGCAGGCGGCCCGCCGCGACCACATCGCCAAGAACCAGCCGCCGCCGCGCCCCCCGCGCCGCCGCGGTGGCCGTCGCCGCAGGCCGCTGCTGGAGGAGCCCGAGGTGAAGGCGCCGCAGGCGCCCGAGGAGGAGCCCGCGATCAGGCTCAACTCCGGAGCCTCGGTGCGCGAGGTCGCGGAGAGCCTCGGCCTCGGCAGCGCCGAGGTGATCAAGGCGCTGATGGAGGGGGGCGAGATGGCGACCCTGACCCAGACCCTCACCGACGAGTCGGTCGAGGCGATCGCGAAGAAGTTCGACCGCAAGATCGAGATCGTCACCACCGCCGAGGAGGAGGTCGAGGCGCCCGAGGTCGAGGACGCCGAGGAGGACCTGGAGGACAGGCCGCCGGTCGTCACGATCATGGGGCACGTCGATCACGGCAAGACCTCGTTGCTCGACGCGATCCGGGAGACCGAGGTCGCGGCGGGAGAGGCCGGAGGCATCACGCAGCACATCGGCGCCTACCAGGTGCACCACGACGGCCGCACCATCACCTTCCTCGACACCCCGGGCCATCAGGCCTTCACCGCGATGCGCGCCCGCGGCGCCAAGGTGACCGACGTCGCCGTGATCGTGGTCGCCGCCGACGACGGCGTCATGCCGCAGACGGTCGAGGCGATCGACCACGCTCGCGCCGCCGACGTGCCCGTCCTGGTCGCGGTCAACAAGGTCGACAAGGAGGGCGCCGACCCCAACCGGGTGCGCACCGAGCTCGCCGGCCACGACCTCAACCCGGAGGAGTGGGGCGGCGATACCGTCTACGCCGACGTCTCGGCCAAGACCAAGCAGGGCCTCGACAACCTGCTGGAGATGATCGTGCTCGTCACCGACCTGGAGGAGCTCGCCGCCAATCCCGACGCGGAGGCGTCGGGGACGGTGATCGAATCCGAGCTCGATCCGGGCCGCGGCCCCGTCACCGGCGTGCTGGTCCAGCGCGGCACGCTCCGGGTCGGCGACGCCGTCGTCGCCGGCGCGGTCTGGGGCAAGGTGCGGGCGATGCTCGACCACCGCGGCGAGCGGGTCGAGGCCGCCACCCCCGGCATGCCGGTGGAGGTGCTCGGCTACGACGGCGTCTGCGAGGCCGGCGAGCACGTGCGCGTGGTCGAGAACGAGCGCCGCGCCCGCCAGCTCGCCCAGGAGCGCGAGACCCGCCTCAAGTCCGAGCAGCTCGCGCGGCGCCAGGCCCGCAAGGTCACCCTCGAGGAGGTCTTCGAGCGCGCCCGCGGGGGCGAGCTGAAGGAGCTCAACATCGTGCTCAAGGCCGATGTCGCCGGCTCGCTCGAGGCGCTCGAGGACGAGATCGCGAAGCTGCCTCAGGAGCAGGTGCCGGTCAACGTGATCCACGCCCAGACCGGCGGCATAAACGAGTCCGACGTGATGCTCGCCGCCGCCTCCGACGCGATCATCATCGGCTTCAACGTGCGCCCGCTCGCGGATGCCCGGCGCGCGGCCGAGCGGGAGGGCGTCGATATCCGCACCTACACCGTGATCTACAAGGTCACCGAGGAGCTGCGCGCGGCGATGGAGGGATTGCTCGAGCCCGAGGACGTCGAGCAGACCCTCGGCAGCGCCGAGATCCTGCAGACCTTCAAGGCCTCGCGCGTCGGCACGATCGCCGGCTGTCAGGTCACCGAGGGAAAGGTCACCCGCACGGCCCAGGTCAGGCTCGTTCGCGACGGCACGATCGTCTGGTCGGGCAAGCTCGGCTCGCTGCGACGCTTCAAGGACGACGTCGCCGAGGTCGAGGCCGGAATGGAGTGCGGCATCGTGCTGGAAGGATTCGCCGACGTCAAGGTCGGCGACGTGCTCGAGTTCTTCGAGGTCAAGCAGGTCGAGAAGACGCTGGAGTGACCGGAGCCGGCGGACGCGAAGCGGAGCAGGCTCCGTGACCGTCTTCGTATGCGTCGTCGAGGCAGAGCTGCACTTCGGCGACGTGCACGACCTGAAGGGGAAGCGCAAGCGGCTGAAGTCGCTGAAGGACCGGCTGCACAACTTCGGGGCGGCGGTCTCCGAGACCGAGGGTCACGACAAGTGGCAGCGGGCGACGCTGGTCTGCGCGCTGGTGGGGGACTCGAGGGTCGGCGATCGAGCCGACGAGCTCGAGCGGCTGGTCGAGAGCGCCTGCGACGGGGACTGCTCGTTCGAGCGCGACCTGCTGAGCCTCGAGGACATCCGCGCATAGGTTCACGCGGCCACGGGGACCGGTCCTGGGTTGCGGGGATGCTGTTAACGTCAACAAAGGGATGCCAACCGCTCGAATGCGGCGCGTCAACGAGGCGATTCGCGAGGTCCTCGCTGCCGCGATAGCGATGGACCTGAAAGACCCGCGGATCGGTTTCGTGACCGTGACCGACGTAGACACCTCTCCTGACCTGCGCGCCGCGCGCGTGTTCGTCAGCGTGCTCGGAAGCGATCAGGAGCGCGAGAGCGCGCTCGAAGGCCTACGCTCCTCACACGGCTTCCTGCGGTCCCGGATCGCCTCGGAGATGAGGACCAAGCGGACACCGACCTTGACCTTCCAGTACGACGAGAGCATCGAGCGAGGGGCGCGGCTCTCCGAGCTGCTCGCAGAGGACGAATGACCGAGGCGGCCCAGATCGTGAAGTCGGAGCTCGACCGGGTCGTCGAGGAGATCCGCGACGGCGACCGCTTCCTGCTGACCACGCACGAGAACCCCGACGGGGACGCGCTCGGCTCCCTGCTCGCGACCCACAGCATCCTGCGGGCGCTCGGCAAGGACTCGATCATGTTCCTGGCCGCCAAGGAGTTCCCCCTTCCGGTCGAGTACCGCTTCATGCCGCTGGAGGAGGTCTTCCACGAGCCGCCCGCGGACATGGCCGACCGGGTCGTGGTCTTCCTCGACTGCGGCAACATCGACCGGATGCCGGTCGACTTCCTCACCCGCGACGGCGAGAAGGTGCTGAACGTCGACCATCACCACGACAACACGCGCTTCGGCACGACAAACCTGGTGGACGTCGAGGCCTCGAGCACGGCCGAGATCGTCTTCGACCTGGCGGGTCGCCTCGGCGTCGAGATCACGCCCGGGATCGCGACCGCGCTCTACGTCGGCCTGGTCACCGACACGGGCAAGTTCATGTACGAGAACACCGACGCCCGCACGCACCGGATGGCCGCCGCGCTTGTCGAGGCCGGCGTCAACGTCAACGACATCTACCGCCGCCTCTACGAGCACGCGCCGCTCGAGAAGCTGAAGCTGATCGCGCGGGCGCTCGAGAAGATCGAGCTCCACGACGACGGCGCGCTCGCGGTCACCTACATCTCCGAGCACGACTACGAGGTGACCGGCGCCAGCGAGACCCTGACCGAGGGCATCATCGACCACCTGCGCACGATCGACGGGACGCTGGTCGCGGGCGTCGTCCGCGACCAGCCCGAGCGCGGACGCGCGGGCCGCAAGGTCAGCCTGCGCTCGACCGACGGCCGCATCGACGTCTCGGCGATCGCCCGGGAGCAGGGCGGAGGCGGCCATCAGCGCGCGGCCGGCTTCGGCACCGACCTCTCCTACGACGAGGTCGTGGAGTTCCTCCGCGCCCACGTCACAGCCCAGCTCTGACCCGGACCAGGCCGTGAGCGGCGCCCTGCTGGTGGACAAGCCCGCCGGACCGACTTCGCACGATGTGGTCATCCGGGTTCGTCGCGAGCGCGAAGGCGTCAAGGTGGGCCACGCCGGCACGCTCGATCCGTTCGCCTCCGGCCTGCTGATCGTGCTGCTCGGCAGGGCCACCCGCCTCCAGCGCTATCTGCTGGAGCTGCCCAAGACGTATCTGGCGACCGCGCGGCTGGGCTGGACATCGACGACCGGCGATCCCGACGGCGAGCTGACCGAGACGGGCGCGATCCCCGAGCGCCTCGAGCTGCCCAGAGGCGAGATCGAGCAGACCGCGCCGATGACCTCCGCCGTCAAGGTCGGCGGCGAGCGCCTCTACAAGAAGGCCCACCGCGGCGAGGAGGCCCCCGAGCGCCCGACCCGGACCGTCACGATCCACCGCGCCGAGCTGCTGAACAGCGATTCCGAACGCGCAACCTTCGAGATCGAATGCTCTTCCGGGACCTACATCCGCACCCTGATCGAGGCCCTCGGCGACTCCTATTGCGAGTCCCTGCGCCGGACCGCCATCGGCCCGCACCGTGTTCCACAGGGTTCCAGCCGCGAGATCACGGCGGAGGACCTCATGGCTTTCCTCCCCGAGCGGGCCCTCGATGCTTCTGAGGCCGGTGCGGTCAGCCACGGGCGGGCGGTGGGAGGGGACGCGGGGGCCCCCATCCTCACGGGGGACTGTTCGTCGGGGGAGCCCCGCGACCCCGACCAGCGCTTCCGGATGACGCACGAGGGCAGGCTGATCGCAATCGGGCGGCCGGATGGTGAGAATCTGCGGCCCGAGGTAGTCCTCGCGTGAGTGCAATCCCATGAGCATCAAGGTCACCCGACTTCCAGACTCCGAGCCGCGGGATCGCCATGTCGCGATCGGGACCTTCGACGGAGTGCACCTGGGACACCAGGCGGTGATCGACGACGCGGACACGGTGCTGACGTTCGAGCCTCATCCTCTGACGGTGATCCATCCCGAGGTGGCCCCGAAGCTGATAATGCCGTTCAACGTGAAGCGGGACGTGCTGGACGGGCTCGGGGTGGAGGAGCTGGTGGTTATCCCGTTCGATCGCGAGTTCTCGCAGAGAAGCGCCGAGGACTTCATCGGTCACGTGCTGGTCGAGAGGCTCGGCGCCGGCAAGGTCTCGGTCGGCGAGAACTTCCGCTTCGGCAACAAGGCGAGGGGGGACGCCGGGATGCTGGCCGGCGACGGCCGCTTCGAGACGCGCGTGGTGCCGCTGGTCGAGGTGGACGGTGAGACGATCTCCTCGACCCGGATCCGGGGGCTGGTCGCGGCCGGCGACGTGGAGCAGGCCATGCACTGCCTCGGCGCGCCCTACATGCTGGAGGGCGCGGTCGTCAGCGGCGACCAGCGCGGCCGCGAGCTCGGCTTCCCGACCGCGAACATCGTCCCCGACGACGAGCTGGTGGTCCCCGGACACGGGGTCTATGCCGCCTTCGCCAACGGCCATCCCGCCGCGGTCAACGTCGGCGTGCGCCCGACCTTCGAGACCGGGCGCGGCCTGCTGGTCGAGTCCCACATGCTCGAATTCGACGGCGACCTCTACGGCAGGAACCTGCGCGTCGCCTTCGTCGAGAGGCTGCGGGGCGAGAAGCGCTTCGAGAGCGTCGACGAGCTGGTCGCGGCGATGAAGGACGACGTGGAGCGCGCCCGCGAGGCATGCGCCGCCTATGGCGGTGGGCCGGCGGCGTGATCGCTACCCTGTCGCGAGCGAAATGCCGCTGACCAAGGACAAGAAGGCCGAGCTGATCGGCAAGTACGGCCGCGATGCCGGCGACACCGGTTCGGCCGAGGTGCAGGTCGCGCTGCTCACCGAGCAGATCAACGAGCTGACCGAGCACCTGCGCACCCACACGAACGACCACCACTCCCGCGTCGGACTGCTGAAGATGGTCGGACGCCGCCGGCGCCTGCTGCGGTACCTCGAGCAGAGCGACCTGGAGCGCTACCGCTCGCTCGTCGCCGAGCTCGGCCTGCGCCGCTGAGGCCGAGGCAAGCCTTGATCGAGCCTGGAACTCGGGCGCCCGACTTCTCCCTACCCGACCAGAACGGCGAGCAGGTGGCGCTCTCGGACCTGCGCGGCGACAGGGTGCTGCTGGCCTTCTACCCGCTCGACTTCAGCGAGGTCTGCACCGATCAGCTCTCCGTCTATCAGGAGGTGCTGGGCGAGATCGAGGCGACAGGAACCAAGCTGCTTGGCATCAGCGTCGACCACGCCTACGCCCACAAGGCCTTCGGCGAGAAGAACGGGCTCTCGATGCCGTTGCTCGCCGACTTCCACCCCAAGGGCGAGGTCGCGAGCGCCTACGGCGCCTATCTGCCGAAGTGGGGCACGAGCAACCGCTCGCTCGTCCTGATCGACGCCGACGGGGTGGTCGAGTGGGTCTACGAGGCGCCGACGCCGCTCAAGTTCCCGGGCGCCAACGTGATCTTCGACGCGCTCGCCGAGTAGCTCGCCGTGCGCGCCGAGCTGATGCCGCGGCCGCCCGGAGCCGAGTCGGCGGCCGCGACCGCCGGGCCGGGGGTGCAAAGCTGAGTGAGCTGACGAGCGCGGTCGTGCCACCCGTCGGGCCCGACGACCACGTCGCCGGCGACGGCCCGGAGGCGATCCTCTACATCGACCTCGCCTGCCCGCGCTGCGCGGCCACATGGCCGCGGATCCGCGCGCTGCCGCTGCGGCTCTGCTTCCGCCACTTCCCGATGCGCTCGAAGCGCCCCCGCTCGCCGGCTCTCCACGCCGCGGCCGAGGCCGCGGGCGCCCAAGGTGCGTTTTGGGAGATGGTCGACTCGCTGTTCGGCGAGCGCGGCCGGGTCGACGACCCGCACCTGTGGGAACGCGTGGAGAGCTTTGGCCTTGATCTCGACCGCTTCGAGCGCGACCGGCGCTCCTCGGCGGTCTCCGAGCGCATCGCCCGAAACTTCCGCGGCGGCATCCGCGCCGGCGTCACGGGCACGCCCGCAGCCTTCGCGGCCGGTGCTCTACTCGAAGGCGAGCTTGAGTCGGTCCTCGCGCAGCTGGCCTCGAGCGGGCCGGCCTAGGAGGTGACCACCGGATGGAATGGCATATCGAAGGGGGCTTCGAGACTGGTGTAAGTCCTAACCGAGAGCTGACTGCCGGCGCAGAAGGCGGTCGGCTCCAGGATCACGTGGATCTGCGCCTTGAATGGGGCGCCCCAGTCCAAGCTTGCCACGGCGTTCCCCACGCCCGGGAGAGTCCGTTGGTGCAGTAGGTGCCGGTGGCGGGGCGGGTGACGTTCGCCTGCGAGATGCCCTTGATGTCGCTCACGGTTCCCGTCGGGTTGACCGTGGCGTAAGGAACCCCACGGCCCGGCGGTCGCGTGGTCAAGCTGCGCCGGCGGTCGCGGCGCCGGCAGCCGCTACCATGCCCGCGACAGAGAACGAGAGTTCTTAAGCGAAAGAGCCGCCATCCGGGCGGCTGAAGGAGTACATAAGAGATGAGCATGCTCGAAGTCACCCGCGTCTCGGCGGAGGTTGGAGGCAACGAGGTCTCCTTCGAGACCGGGAAACTCGCCAAGCAGGCGAGCGGATCCGTCGTCGTCCGCGCCGGCGACACGATGGTCCTCTGCACAGCCACAGCCGGCAACGACCGCGACGTGGATTTCCTGCCCCTCACGGTTGACGTCGAGGAGCGCCACTACGCCGCGGGCAAGATCCCCGGAAGCTTCTTCCGCCGCGAGGCGCGAGCGGGCGAGAAGGCGACGCTTACCGCGCGCATGATCGACCGTCCGCTGCGGCCGCTGTTCCCCAAGGGATGGCACCGCGAGACCCAGCTTGTGTCCACACCGATGTCGGTGGACCACGTCCACCCCTACGACATCCTCGCCATGAACGGCGCCTCCGCGGCCCTCGCGATCAGCGAGATCCCGGTGGCCAAGCACGTCGGCTCTGTCCGAGTCGGGAAGCTCGACGGCGATTTCGTCGTCAACCCCGAGGAGGAGACCCACGAGGAGCTGGACCTGGACCTGATCGTCGCCGGAACCGACGAGGCGATCCTGATGGTCGAGGCGGGCGCCTCCGGTGTCAGCGAGCAGGACATCCTCGACGCGCTCGACATCGCGCACGGCGAGATAAAGAAGCTCACCGCCGCGATGGAGGAGCTGGCCCAGAAGGTCGGCAAGGAGAAGATCAGCGTCGAGGCCCCGCAGGTCGACGAGGAGCTGCTGTCCTCGATCAAGGGCTCGCACGGCGCCAAGCTCGACGAGGCCACCCAGATACAGGCCAAGCTCGAGCGCCAGGACGCGATCGACGCCGTCGAGGACGAGGCGCTGGAGCAGTACGCGCCCGCCGGTGACGACCAGGAGGCCGACCGCGAGCGCCGCAGCGAGGTCAAGGCCGCCTTCGGGAAGCTCGAGAAGGACACGATCCGCAGGCGCATCGCCGTCGACAAGAAGCGCCCCGACGGCCGCGCAAGCGACGAGATCCGGCCGATCGAGACCGAGGTCGACATCGCGCCCCGGACTCACGGCTCGGCGCTCTTCACCCGCGGGGAGACGCAGATCTTCTCAGTGGTCGCGCTCGGCACGACGCGGATGGACATGAAGGTCGACAACCTCGGCCTCCAGGAGAGCAAGACCTTCTGGCACCACTACAACTTCCCGCCGTACTCGGTGGGAGAGGCGGGCTTCATGCGCGGCCCCAAGCGCCGCGACATCGGCCACGGCGCGCTCGCCGAGCGCGCCCTGCAGCCGACGATCCCCGATCTCGACAAGTTTCCCTATGTGACGCGGGTCGTCTCGGAGACGCTGGAGTCCAACGGCTCCTCCTCGATGGGCTCGGTCTGCGCCTCCTCGATGGCGCTGCAGGCGGCCGGCGTTCCGGTCTCCGCACCCGTCGCCGGAGTGGCGATGGGCCTGATCAAGGAGGGTGACGACTACGTCGTGCTCACCGACATCGCCGGCGTCGAGGACCACCTGGGCGACATGGACTTCAAGGTCGCCGGTTCCTCAGACGGCATCACCGCGCTGCAGATGGACATCAAGATCACCGGCGTGACGATGGAGATCCTCACGGACGCCCTCGAGCAGGCTCGCAAGGGCCGCCTGTTCATCCTCGAGCGGATGGCCGAGTCGATCGACGGGCCGCGCGGGGAGCTCTCGCAGTACGCGCCGCGGATCACCACGATCCACATCGACCCCGAGAAGATCGGCGCCCTGATCGGAAAGGGCGGCGAGACGATCCGCTCGATCTCCGAGGAGTTCGAGGCCCAGATCGACGTCGAGGACGATGGCTCGGTCCGCGTATACGCGCCCACCGGCCAGCTCGTCGAGGCGTGCGTGGCGAAGATCGAGTCGATCACCAAGGAGGCCGAGATCGGCGACCGCTACACGACGGGCAAGGTCGTGAAGACGACCAACTTCGGCGCCTTCGTCGAGTTGACCAAGGGCACCGACGGCCTGCTGCACATCTCCAACGTGAAGCCCGGCGAGCGCGTCGGAGCGGTGGAGGACGTGCTCAGCTCCGGCGACGAGATCGACGTCACCGTGGTCGAGATCGACAAGGAGCGCGGCCGCATCGGCCTGCGCCTGACCGAGGATCCCGACGTCCAGGGCAAGAGCGCCGAGGAGCTGGCCAAGGTCGGTACCGGCGACCCGGGCCCGCCCCGCCGCGACGGCAATCGCGGCCGCGGCGGCGACCGGGGCGGACGCGGCGGCGACCGGGGCGGCCGCAGAGAGCGCCGCTAGCCCCAAGCGTGACTGAATCCGGCGCCACGGTCACCGAGCTCGAGGGAGGCGTCCGCGTCGTCACCGAGGCCGTTCCCTCGGTTCGCTCGGTCGCCCTCGGGCTCTGGGTCAAGACGGGTTCCCGTGACGAGACCCCGGCGCAGGCCGGGGTCTCTCACTTTCTGGAGCACCTGCTGTTCAAGGGCACCAAGCGCCACTCCGCGATCGAGATCGCCGAGATCTTCGACGGCCTCGGCGCCTCCATCAACGCCGCCACCGGCAAGGAGTCCACCCACCTCTACGCGCGCTTCCTCGACACCCACACCGAGCGCGCCTTCGACCTGCTGGCCGAGATGCTGCTGGGGCCGACCTATCCCGAGATCGACTCCGAGCGCGAGGTCGTGCTGGAGGAGATCGCGATGTACGAGGACGAGCCCCAGGACCGCGTCCACGACGTGCTCGACGAGGCGATCTTCGGCGAGCACCCGCTCGGCCGGCGCGTGCTCGGCGCCGCCGAGGTGATCAAGTCGATCCCCGTCCCCGACATCGCCGCCTACCACCGAAGCCACTACACGTCCTCGAACATCGTGGTCGCGGCCGCCGGCAACCTCGAGCACGACGCCGTGGTCGAGCTGGCCGGCCGGCACGTCCAGCCGCCCCGGGCCTCGGCCGATGGAGCCGGCGGGGAGGCCCCCCAGGCCCAGGCGCGGGTCGGCTTCCACCGCAAGGAGACGGAGCAGTACCACGTCACGCTGGGCGGCCCCGGGCTGTCCCGCGGCGACGACAGCCGCTACGCCCTGGCGATTCTCGACGCCGTCTTCGGAGGCTCGAGCTCCTCCCGCCTGTTCCGCGAGATCCGCGAGAAGCGCGGGCTCGCCTACGCCGTCGGCTCATACACGCAGCAGTTCGTGGACGGCGGACTGATCGGGCTCTACGTCGGCACCCGCGAGGACAACATCGAGGAGGCCTGCGAGATCATCGGCCGCGAGCTCGGCTCGATCCACTCCGACGGCATCAGCGCCGACGAGCTGGTCCGGGCCAAGGAGCACGTGAAGGGCCGCATGGTCCTCTCGTCCGAGTCCACCGCGGCGCGCATGTCTCGGATCGGCAAGGCCGTCCTCTTCGGAACCGAGCTGCTGACGCTCGACGACATGATCGCCCGCGTCGACGCGGTCGAGACCGACGACGTCTCGGCCCTGGCCGAGGAGCTCTACGCCCCCGAGGGCCTGGCCGCAGCCGCCATCGCGCCCTCCGAGGAGCGTTTCCGCAGGGCGCTGGCGCCGATCAACGAGTCCCTCGCGGCAGCGCCTGCCTGAGAGCGCTGACCGCCTCGAGAATCGGCGGGGCGTCACCCCACTTTCGGGGATCTATTCCGTCCGCAAGCCGAATAGGGTCGCGAAAAGCGCGAGACGCCGGTTGGGTGAGCCAGGCTGGGTTTGACGGAGACCTCGACCCCAGGATTCTGTCCTGAGACCCCGTCGGTCGCGGCGCCAGTATCGAACTTGATGAACACCTCTATGCCGTTGAGTCCGCCGGCGCCGGCCTGGTTCGCCGTCGTCGCGTACTGCGTATTGCCCTGACCGGCGGTGGCGAGCACGGCGCAACCCGCCATGTTGCGGTTCATGGTGAGAGGGAGCGTGAGGTGGACGGCACGGCCCAACTAGGCTTCCGCCATGGCCGATCCGATTCGCGTTGTCGTCTCCGGCGCCGCAGGGCGCATGGGCGCCACCGTCTGCGAGGCGGTCGAGGCCGCCGACGGGATGGAGGTGGCGGCGAAGGCCGACCCCTCGCTGGGCACCACCCTGGAGCAGGCGCTGCCCGCGGGCGACGTGATGGTGGAGTTCTCGACGCCGGAGACGGTGGCCGAGAACGCGATCGCCGCGGTCGAGGCGGGCGTTCACGCCGTCGTCGGCGCGACGGGGTTCGACCTCGACGAGCTGCGCAGCAGGGTGGAGGGGGCCGGCGGCGGGGCCAAGTGCTTCGTGGCGCCCAACTTCGCGATCGGCGCGGTGCTGATGATGCAGTTCGCGAAGCAGGCCGCCAGGCACATGCCCGAGTGCGAGATCGTGGAGCTGCACCACGACCGCAAGCTCGACGCTCCCTCGGGGACGGCGAAGCGGACGGCGGAGTTGATCGCCGAGGCCGGAGGCAACGTGCACGAGCCGATCCACTCGGTGCGACTACCGGGTTTGGTGGCCCACCAGGAGGTGATCTTCGGCGGCGAGGGTCAGACGCTCTCGATCCGCCACGACTCGATCGACCGCCACAGCTTCATGCCCGGGGTCGTGCTCGCGGTTCGCGAGGTCGGGACCATGCCGGAGCGCTTCGTGGTCGGGCTGGAGAACCTGCTTTGAGGAACGTCAGCAACCGAGAGGGAGATGGATGAGCGAGCACGATCTGACCGAGATGGACGCGACCGCGCAGGCCGAGCTGGTGCGCAGCGGCGAGGCCTCGCCGAGCGAGCTCGTCGAGGCCGCGATCGAGCGCGCCGAGCGCATCAACCCCGAGATCAACGCGATCATCCACAGCTTCTACGACGAGGCGCGCGAGCAGGCGGCCGGCGAGCTGCCCGACGGGCCCTTCCGCGGCGTCCCCTTCCTGTTCAAGGACCTGGGCGCCGGGCTCGAGGGCCAGCCGATGCACATGGGCATGCGGGCGCTGAAGCAGGCGGACTTCCGGCTGCCGACGGACACCTACCTGGGTGCGCGCTTCCGCGACGCCGGCTTCGTCACGATCGGCAAGACCAACACGCCCGAGCTCGGCATCCTGCCGACCACCGAGCCCGAGGCCTACGGCGCCACCCGCAACCCCTGGAACCTCGGGCACACCCCGGGCGGCTCCAGCGGCGGCTCCGGCGCCGCGGTCGCGGCGGGGATCGTGCCGGTCGCCCACGCCAACGACGGCGGCGGCTCGATCCGGATCCCGGCAAGCCACAACGGCCTCGTCGGGCTGAAGCCGACCCGCCAGCGAACGACCCAGGGGCCGCTGATCGGGGATGCGCTCTCCGGCCTGACCGAGGAGCTGGTGGTGGCCCGCTCGGTGCGCGACGTCGCCGCGATCCTCGAGGAGGTCCACGGGGCGGTCCCCGGCGATCCGTATTTCGCGCCGGCGCCCGAGCGGCCCTACACCGAGGAGGCGGGCGCCGACCCGGGCAAGCTCAGGATCGGCCTCAAGCTCGACGCCTTCGGCGATCAGGACGTGGACCCGAGGGTGCAGGAGTCCGCGCGCAGGGCGGCCGTGCTGCTGGTAGAGCTCGGGCACGAGGTCGAGGAGGGGGGCCCGGAGGTTCCCGAGGCCGAGCCCGGCAGCCCGCTCGACCTGATCGAGTCCTTCATGACCCGCTGGCAGGCCGGACAGGCCGCCTCGCTGGCCCAGTTCAGCTTCATCCTCGGCCGCGAGCTCGGTCCAGGCGACGTCGAGCCGCTGACCTGGGCGCTCGCCGAGCAGGGTCGTGGCAAGAGCGCCGGCGACTACCTGAACGCGGTCGGGGTGCACCAGAGCCTCGCGCGCCTGATCAGCACCTGGTTCGAGCAGGGCCACGACCTGCTGCTGACGCCGACCACGGGTGAGCCGCCGCCACCGCTCGGCAGCTTCGACGACTCCGGCCCGGAACCGCTCGACGCGATCGTGCGGGCGCGCAGGACTGCGATCTTCAACGCGCTCTTCAACGCGACCGGGCACCCGGCGATCTCGGTGCCGCTGTACGAGACCGACGACGGCCTGCCCACCGGGATCCAGCTCGTCGCTCCCCAGGGCCGCGAGGACGTCCTGATCCGGGTGGCCTCCCAGCTCGAGCAGGCGCTGCCCTGGGCCGGCCGTCACCCGCCGCTGTGGGCGGGTCAGCCGGCGGCGGCCGCCTAGATATGCGGCCGTTTCGCGATACTGACTGCGATGGCTGAGATCGGAGGAGTGCTGACGGCGATGGTCACCCCGTTCGCCGAGGACGGCTCGGTGGACGAGGCAGCGGCGCGCAAGCTCGCCCGCCACCTGGTCGAGAACGGCTCGCACGGCGTCGTCGTCGCGGGCACGACGGGGGAGTCGCCGACGCTGAGCGACAGCGAGGACGTGGCGCTGCTGCGGGCGGTGCGGGACGAGCTCGGCTACGGCGTCACCGTGATCTGCGGCACCGGCACCAACGACACCCGCCACTCCGAGCAGCTCACCGCCGCGGCCGTCGAGGCGGGGGCCGACGCGGTGCTGGTGGTGACGCCCTACTACAACAAGCCCAACCGGGCCGGGATCCTGGCCCACTACGAGGCGGTCGCCGCGGCGGCGGGGCAGACGCCGGTGATCGTCTACAACATCCCCTCGCGCGTGGTCGTCAACATCGGGCCGGAGCTGCTCGCCGAGCTCGCCGAGATCGACAACGTGGTCGCCGTCAAGCAGGCCAACAACGACGAGATCGACCGGGTCGAGGGGCTCAGGGTGCTGGCCGGCAACGATGACATCTTCCTGCGCTGCCTGCGGAGCGGCGGCGCCGGCGGCATCCTGGTCGCCTCGCACGTGGTCGGCAACGAGATGCGCGCGATCTTCGACGCGGTCAAGGCCGGCGAGCCGGGGCGCGCGGCGCAGCTCGACGCGGATATTCGCCCCATATTCGAGGCGCTCGCCGTCACCACCAACCCGATCCCGGTCAAGGCCGCGGCCGAGATGCTCGGCCTGATCCCGTCGGACCGGATGCGGCTGCCGATGGTGGCGGCCGATGACGAGCAGCGGGCGGTCGTGCGCGCCGCGCTCGAGGCCCACGGCCTGCTGACAGCGAGCGCCACCTGACGTGAGCTCGAACCTACGGATCCTTCCCCTAGGCGGACTGGGGGAGATCGGCAAGAACATGACGGTCGTCGAGCACGAGGGCCGGATCGTCGTCGTCGACACCGGGCTGATGTTCCCGACGGCCGAGATGCTCGGCATCGACCTGGTGCTGCCCGACTTCTCGATGCTGCGCGAGCGCGCCGAGGACATCGAGGCGATCGTGCTCACCCACGGCCACGAGGATCACGTGGGTGCGCTGCCCTACGTGCTGCGCGAGATCGGGATGCCGCCGAAGATCTACGGGGGCCTGCTGACGATCGGGATGGTGCGCTCGAAGCTCGACGAGCACAAGCTGCGCGACGTCCCTCTGGAGGAGCTGCCGGCGGGCGAGCGGGTCGAGCTGGGACCGTTCGGCCTGGAGCTGATCCACATGTCGCACTCGATCCCCGATGCCCGAGCGGTGGCGCTCAGCACCGACGTCGGCACGGTCCTGATCACGGGCGACTACAAGTTCGACCAGACGCCCGTGGACGGAATCCCGGCCGACGTCTCGCGCCTGGCCGAGCTCGGCCGCGAGGGCCTGCTCTGCCTCTGCGCCGACTCCACCAACGCGGACCGCCCAGGGGTCGCGCCCTCGGAGTCGGCGGTCGGGCCGGCGCTGCTCGAGGTCTTCGGGCGCTGCGAGGGACGCATCGTCGTCACCTCGTTCGCGTCCAACATCCACCGGGTGCAGCAGGCGATCGACGCCGCTGCCCACCTGGACCGCAAGGTTGCGCTGGTCGGCCGCTCGATGCGCAAGAACTTCAACATCGCCGACAACCTGGGCATCGCCGACGCGCCCGACGGCATCTTCATCCAGCCCAAGGAGATCGAGGATCACCCCGACGACAAGGTCGTCGTGATCTCGACCGGCAGCCAGGGCGAGCCGCTGTCGGCGCTGCGGCGCATGGCCAACAACGATCACCGCGACGTCGAGCTGCACTCCGGCGACACGGTGATCTTCTCGGCCACCCCGATCCCGGGCAACGAGCGCTCGGTGAACGAGACGATCGACCGCATCTTCCAGATCGGGGCCTCGGTTGTGACCGCGGCCGACGCGCCGATTCACGCCTCGGGCCACGGCTGGCAGGAGGAGATGAAGCTGATGCTGAACCTGACCAAGCCCCGCTACGTGTTCCCCTTCCACGGCGACCACAAGCGGCTGCGCCTGCACGCCGAGCTCGCCGAGGCGGTCGGGATCGAGCGCGACCGCATCTTCATCGGCCGCAACGGGCTCACGCTCGAGATCGACGAGAAGGGCGCGAGGTTCGGCGAGGACTTCCGCGCCGGCGTCATCTTCGTCGACGGCGTCTCGGTCGGCGAGCCCGACGAGTTCGCGCTGCGCGACCGGCGCAAGCTCTCCGACGACGGCGTCTTCATCGTCGTCGCCACGATCTCGGCCGACGACGGCTCCCAGGTCGCCGATCCCGAGATCATCTTCCGCGGCGTTCCCTTCGGGGACGAGGGCGAGCCCGACGGGCTCCGCGAGGAGCTTGCCGAGGTCGTGGCGGAGACCCTCGAGGAGCTGGCCGAGGACAAGGTCCAAGAGCTCGCCCTGATCCAGGAGGACCTGCACGACGACGTCGCCGAGTTCGTCCACGAGAAGCTCCGCCGCCGCCCGCTGGTGCTGCCTGTCGTGGTCGAGGTCTAAGGAACAGCCCGCGGGGGCCGAGGGAGGGCGGCCCCCGCGGGTGCTGTCTCGTCCGCGACTGAAGCTACGCCGGGCTCGTCAATCCGGACTAAAGGAATGCGGACGGTGAAGCGGGCGCCGCCGGCCTTCGAGTCGCCGGCCTCGACCGAGCCGCCGTGCGAGGCGGCGACGGCGCGGACGATCGCCAGCCCGAGGCCACTGCCGTCCGCGGCGGCGGTGTCGGCGGGACCGGTGCCCCTGACGAAGCGCTCGAAGACCTGCTTGCCGATCTCGTCGGGGATCCCGGGGCCGTCGTCGCTGACCTCGAGCACGGCGTCTTCGCCGTCCCGATCCAGCCGCAGCTCGATCCGCGAGTCCGGCGGCGTGTGGCGAAGCGCGTTCTCCAGCAGGTTGCGCACCAGGCGGTGCAACTCGTCGGGATTGCCCTCGACCGCGAGCTCTCCGCTCGGAATGCTGTCACGCAGGGAATGCGATTCGATCAGCGGCTGGACCTCGGCGATCGCCTCGCGCACCACCCGCACCAGGTCAGCCCTCGTGGTCGCCGAGCGGCGGCCGGCGTCTGCGCGGGCGAGCAGCAGCAGGTCGCTGACCAGGCGCGACATGCGCCGCGTCGAGCGCAGCGCGGAGGAGATCGCGTGCCGGTCCTCCTCGGAGGCGCCGTCGAGCGAGGCCTGCAGCAGCTCCAGGTTCGCCTGGACGCTGGTCAGCGGCGTGCGCAGCTCATGGGATGCGTCCGCAACGAACTCGCGCTGGCGATCGAAGGCGCGCTCGCGCTCTCCCCGCGCCTCGTCGAGCGAGGCGAGCATCCCGTCCATCGTCTCCGCCAGCTCGCCGATCTCGTCGCCCGCGGCGGGGATCGGCATGTGCAGGGAGGGGTCACGGGTCTCCTCGATCTCGCGGGCCTGAGAGGTCAGCGAGGCGATCGGCTTCAGTGCCCTGTTGGCGACGGCCAGGCCCGCGAGCAGGGCCAGCACGGTGCCGCCGATGACGCCGGCCCCCAGGAAGAGCCAGAGCCGGTCCACGGTCGCCTCCACGTCGGCGTGGGGCTTGGCGTACTGGACGAAGGCGGAGCTTCCCTCGATCTGCTCGCTGGCGACCGAGTAGCGGCCGACGTCGACGATCCCGGCAAGCGGTGGTCCGAGGTCGGTGAAGAGGCTGGTGGAGGCGTTGGGGCTGACGGGGCGGCCGAGCTGGTTGACGATCCGGATCACCGCGTCGCCCGCCATGGCCGAGTCGTTGAGGCGGCGAGTCTCGGCGGTCTCGCCGAGGGTGGTGTTGAAGCCGACCTCGGCCGCGAGTGAGCCGGCTCCCGCAAGCAGCTCGTCATCGAAGTCGTCGCGGATGCGGTCGCCGACCAGGCTTCCCAGCACCCCGGCGAAGCAGAGCAGGATCAGGAAGGTGAGCCCGGCGGCGGTGGCCGCGATGCGCCAGCGGACCGGGATGCGCTCGGGCCAGGCCAGCCGCTTGGCCATCAGGAGTCGGCGGGTCTCAGCACGTAGCCCGCGCCGCGCTTGGTGTGAAGCATGCGGGGCTCGCCGCCCGCCTCGAGCTTGCCCCGCACGTTGCTGATGAAGACGTCGATCGTGTTGGTCTGCTCGAACGGGTCATACCCCCAGACGTCCTCGAGCAGGCGCTGGCGCGAGATGACCAGCTTCTGGTTCTCGGCGAGGTACTGGAGCAGCTCGAACTCGCGGTTCGTCAGCTCGATCTCGCGGTCGCCGCGCTTGGCCTCGCGGGAGCCGGGATTGAGCAGCAGATCTCCGACCGCGAGCGACGCGCTTCCGCGCGGGGGCCGGCGGCGCAGCAGCGCCCGAATCCGTGCCAGCAGCTCCGCGCGCTCGAACGGCTTCGGCAGGTAGTCGTCGGCGCCGCTGTCGAGGCCCTCGACGCGGTCGTCGGTCTCGGTGCGGGCGGTCAGGATCAGCACCGGCACGTCGCTCTCGGCGCGCAGGCGCTTCAGCACCTCGATCCCGTCCAGGCGCGGGAGGCCGAGGTCGAGGATGACGAGGTCGGGCGCGAACTGCTCGGCCAGGCTGAGCGCCTCGACTCCGTCGGCCGCGCTCTTGACGTCGTGGCCCTCGGCCCTGACCGAGCGGCGCAGCACGTCCGCGATCGCCTCGTCGTCCTCGACTAGGAGCACGCGGGCGCTTGGGTTCCCCTCGTCCATACGGCTGAAGGGTAAGGGTGACCAGGCACGCAACGCGCAACCTTGAGTGAAGTTTTAGGCGTCGCCGCCATTCGTGCCTGGCCAGGCAGGGGAGAGGGGCCGCGCGTCGAAGGGTGGGCCGATGCTTGCAGACAAGCTCTTCGGCGCGCCCGAGCGCGAGCCCCCGCGCAGGCGCAGGAAGCGGCCTGCGCGTGCCCCGGCGCGCGGTCGAAAGGCGCGCGCGGCCAAGGGCCGCGCGCCCGCCGGAGGCGCCCGCGGGCGCCGGGTCACGGCCGAGGAGGCGCGCCAGCGCCGCCTCGACCTGCTCGGGCTGAGTTGCTTGGCGTTGGCCGTGTACCTCGGCTACGTGATCTACCTGGGCTGGGACGGCGGCTCGTTCGGAAACGGCACCGAGGTCGCGCTCGCCCACGCGGTCGGGGG
>Ga0194131_10000663_pt1 | contig 58404 bp, 51 predicted proteins | sample TA2KigO120mmetaG_FD_148631 | JGI IMG/M metagenome (GOLD analysis project Ga0194131, IMG submission 148631) | Freshwater microbial communities from Lake Tanganyika, Tanzania - TA2015053 Kigoma Offshore 120m | ecosystem: Environmental > Aquatic > Freshwater > Lake | place: Tanzania: Lake... | reverse complement strand
GCATAGCCGAGCACCTCGCCATGCAGGCGCGCGCCGCGCGCGTGCGCGCGCGCGAGCTCCTCGAGCACGAGGATGCCGCTGCCTTCGCCCGCCGCGAAGCCCGCGCGGGCGCCGGCGTCGTCCGCGAGGAAGCCCGCGCCGGTATAGTTCGTGAAGAGGAGCTCCTCGAGCTGCGCGTCGGTGCCGCCGCACAGCGCGACGTCGAGATCGCCTTCCTGGATGAGCCGGAACGCCTGCCCGACCGCGCGCGCGCCGCCGACCGGGCCCTCGGTCATCGCGCGGCAGAGCCCCTGCGCGTCGTGCGCGATCGCCAGGTGACCCGCCGCGAGGTTCGGCAGCGTCTTCAGCGAGTAGTCGAGGGGGTTGATGCTCTTCATGCAGAACGTGTTCGCCAGGGCCATGTCGAGCGTGCCCGGATGCTCGCGCGACTCCGAGGCGACGAGATACTGCGTCATCGCCGGCAGCTCCCACGACAGCGCGTTGACCCCGAGGAGCACCCCGAAGCGCAGCGGATCCGCGGCGCCCGCCGTGAGCCCCGCGTCCTCCATCGCGAGCGCCGCCCCCAGCATCGCGAGGAGCGTCGCGCGGTTGTAGAGCTTCTGTTGCTTGCGCGGCAGGCGTCCCAGGTGCGGCTGCACGAGCTCGGGTGCGACGGCCGCGGCCCGCGAGACGTCGAGACCGAGCGCGGCGAGGCGCGGCGACGGGGCGATCGCGCTCCGGCCCTCCATGAGGCCGCTCCAGTGCGCGTCGATGCCCACGCCCAGCGGGCTCACGACCGCGCGCCCGGTCAGCACGACCCGGCGGGGGGTCACGCGGTCCCCGCGAACGCGGCGAGGTCCACACCCGGCACGGCGACACACAGATACAGGAGCCGGCCGGCGGCCACGCAGCGATCGCCCGCGAAGACCTCGGCGGTGGCTTCCGCCATGGCCGCCTCGTCCGACAGCGTGGAGGTGCCCTGCAGCTCCGCCACGGCGCGCAGCCGCTCGCCCGCGCGCGCCACGCTGTCGAAGCGACAGTGCGGCACCTTCAACAGCAGCGGCAGGCGACGCGCGCCGCTGTGCCGGAACGCGAGGTGGCCGCCGGTCATCGCGAGGAGCTCGAGCATGAGGGAGTTCGGGACCCGATCCGGACCGAGCGGACCCGACAGCGCGTCGTCGCCCGGCGCAAACGTCTTCGCCACCTCGAGGCGCGGGCGCGCGCCCAGGTCGAGCGAGAGCACTTCGTCGACGAAACGGTAGCGCATCATTCCGGTGTGAGCAGCACGACGGCGACGGCATGGGTGGCCGTGTGGGACAGCGACACGCTCGCGGGCGCCAAGCCGCGCGCCCGCAACGCCTCGCCGGTGGCGCCACCGACGGTGAGGCTCGGCGTCCCGGCGGCATCGCGATGCACCTCGATGTCCCGCCATTGCAGCGCGCCGGTCACTCCCGTCCGCAACGCCTTGAACAACGCTTCCTTCGCGGCGAACCGTGCGGCCAGGTGCGGCCAGGGCCGCCGCTGGCGCCGGCAATACGTCAGCTCCGCATCGGTGAAGAGCGCGGCGAGCGCATCGTCACGCGCGGCGAAGCGCGCCTCGAACCCGGCGACGTCGACGAGATCTACGCCGACGCGCGCCCCCCGCACCCGACGCCGGGGCCCGGTCCCCGCCCGCTAGAACAGCACCGCGAGCGCGGCCAGCGACAGCACGGTCGAGAACGTCGAGCCCAGGATCTGGAAGCCGTCGCGGATCGTCGGCAGCAGTCGGATCTTCGAGTCCTCGCTCCGCGGCACGATGATGGTGTCGCCGGGCTCCACCGTACGGATGTTCGAGAAGCCCGAGACGGCCGAGCCGTCCGCCTTGACGATGTGGATGTCCTTCTTGTCCGCTTCCTTCGCGTACCCGCCCACGCGGTTCACGTAGTAGTCGACGTTCGAGCCCGGCGCGTGGAGCACGGACGTGGAGCTCCGGACCGAGCCGAGGACCAGCACCGAGTCGACGGGCTCCGGCACCTCGAGGGTGTCGCCGTCGGCGAGCACGACGTCCTCGCTCGTGCTCTTCAGTGTGTCGGGCTCGCTCACCTTGATGACCATGCGGCCGAGCGCGACCCGCGAGGCGAGGGCGCGCAGGAAGTCCCGGCGGGCCTGGACGACCGCGGCGCCGATCGCCGCGTCCTCCCTCTCGCCGCCGACGACCGTGGTCGACGCCTCCGCGAGGATCCGCTGCTCCTGGACGCGGACGAACGCGTTGAGCTGCTCCTGCTCCACGCGGCGCAGCGAGGCGCGCGTGAAGACGGCGCCCTTCAGGTAGGCGCGGGACGTGAATCCGCCGGCGCGCTCGAGCACCGAGCTCAGGCGCTCGCCCTCGCCGAGCGTGTAGACACCCGGCCGCATGACCTGGCCGCTCAGCGTCATCGTGCGGGTCGCCCGCATCTCGGTGCGCACCATGACCTCGTCGTTCGCCTTGAGGAGCGGGTCCTGCTCGAGGTCGCCCGTCCAGGCCTTCGCGAGGTTGACGGAGAGCACCTCGACCGAGTAGTCCGGCCGGCGGCGCGCGATCTCGACCCGCTCGCTGAACGACTCGGGCAGCATCCGGTCCATCGGCAGGAGCGTGGAGAGCCGCATCATCGGCTTCAGCTCGTACACGCCGGGATACTTCACCGCGCCGTCGACCTTCACGGTGTTGTAGATGCGCCCCTCGTTCTTGTGAACGAGCACGAGGTCGCCGGAGTGGACCGGCGGGTTGCTGTTCATGTCGCCCTTCAGGTAGTAGCTGCTGAGGTCGACGTCGACCGTGACGCGCTCGGCACTCGGCTGGGCCCGGATGATCTGCACGCGCTTGAGATAGCTGCTCGGCGTCACCCCGCCCGCGGTCTCCACGAGGTCCGCGAGGCGCACGTCGCCGCGAACCTCGTAGATCGCCGGACGCTTGACCTCACCCGCGATCGCCGCCGTGTCGCCGATCGTCGGGATGAAGATCGTATCGCCCGCCTCGAGCCGGAAGTCGCGGCTGCGGTCGCCGCGCAGGAGCAGGTCGTAGAGGTCGATCTCCCCGACCACGTGACTGTTGCGGAGGAGGCGCACGTTGCGCAGCGACCCGAGCTTCGTGGGACCGCCCGCGGCGTAGAGGGCCTGGGTCAGGCTCGCGAGCGAGTTGAGCGTGTACGTCCCCGGCTGGCAGACCTCGCCGATGATCTGCACCTGCAGCGTGCGGAGCTTGCCCATCGTCACGCTGGTCTGGAACCCGCGGAAGTAGCGCGCGAGCTGGTCGCGGATCAGCCGGTCCGCCTGCGCGTACGTGAGGCCCCACACGCGCAGGTCGCCCACGCGCGGGAGCATGATCTGTCCGTTGCGGTCGACCTTGCGGATGACCGTGTTCTCCAGGGGACCCCACATGCTGACGGTGAGCGTGTCGCCGGGGCCCACGACGTAGTCGGGACCGACGGGCACGTCGTCGACCGGCGCGAACGTCGACACGTACGAGGCGAACACCGCGTAGCCGTACTGCCGGAGCGGCGAGCCGAAGGGCCCGAGGAACCGCGTCTGGATCTCCGGGGTCGTGCCGTGCTGCATCTGCTGCTGCGCCATCTGCTGTTGCGGCGTGCCCGCCGCTTTCGCGGCCGCGACGGCGCCCGGATCGACCGGCGCCGCGAGCGCCTGCGCCGGCGCGCCAGTAGGCATCGGCACCGCAGCGGTCTGGACGGGCACGTACGGGCCCGGCTCGGCAACCGTGTGCCGCGGGCGCGCCGGCTCGAACACGAGTTGCGCCAGCGGCTGGCCCGGACTCGTCGCGATCTGGAACGACGCCTCGATGGGCGACAGCGCGTCCAGGTCGGGGCGCGGCGCGTCCTTCCCCGCCGCGGCCGGGTCCTTGTCCTTCTCCGAGGCCGGCTTGGCGGAGGCCGTGCGAATCAGGTCGGGGCTGCGGTTCACCGTCAGCGTGTGATACGTCTGCGACGTGCAGAGGCCCGGCGCCGAGGGGGTCGGCCGGACCTCGGACGGCGACGTCGTGTTGATCTGCGGTGTCGGTGGCACGACGTACTGCTGCGGGGGGATCGTGGCGTTTCCACCCCACGCATCCTGGCCCCCGGAATAGCCGCCGAAGCTTCCCGGCATCCCGGGGCTCCCGAACCCGCCGGGACCTGTCTGGGCCACCGCCGCCGGCGCGCCGAGTAGCGACGGCAACAGCACCGTGACCGCGAGAAGCGCGCTCACAACCGAGCGGAAGCTCTTAATTCTCATGACCAAACCTTTCGGCGGGACGCGTCTGGATCCATCGACCCGAGCAGTATACCCGCCGGGGTTCACAGCCCCGTAGTAATAAGACCAACGCCCCGGCCCCTCGTACGCGGTTACCGGCGGCCCGCGACGAACGGCGGCCGGGCCCACGCCGGGGCGGGCCCGCCGCGCTCGTCGACGACCCGGACAAGCTTGCGCTGGCGCCGGAGGGTCCCCGGCGCGAAGAACGCGAACTCCACGTCGATCAGACGCTGGCCGTAGGCGACCCAGGCGTCGGAAGACGTGCGCTGGAGGGCCGCGAGCAGGCCATCGGCGATGGCGTCGCGAGACGCGCTCTCTCCGACCTCGAGCCGGAACTGGACCACCGGAATCAGGCCGCGCTCGTAGATGGCGACCTGCCAGTCGGTCCCGAGCCCCGGCACGGACGCCACCAGCGGCGCGAAGAACTCCGGATGGACGTTGCCCCACGCGCAGGACACCTGCTCGTCGACGCGGCCCCGAATCGGCGAGATCCGCCGGAACGGCAGGCCGCACACGCAGCGGCCGTCGATCCAGCGCGCGACGTCACCCGTGCGATACCGGATCAACGGCATGACCGTCCGGTTGACGGTCGTGAAGACGACCTCGCCGTAGCCCGCGGCGTCGGGACGGTCGATCTCCACCACGAAATCGAACTCGTTCACGTGGTACCCGTCGCGGGCGGCGCACTCGAAGCCAAGGACGGTGGCCGCCTCGGTCGACGCGTACGTCATGCAGACGGGCGCCTCCCAGAAGTCCTCGAGCGCGGTCCGCAGCTGCGTGGTGATCCCCTCGCCGCCACCGACGAGCAGCTTCATGCGGTGCGGGCGCCCCTCCACCCGCGCGATCTCGGTGAGGCGCCCCAGCCAGAACGGGTCGCTCACGAGGACGTTGAATCCGTACTCCGCGAGCCGCCGATAGCCTTCGAGCGGATCCACGCGGCCGACGACCATCGCGAACAGCGGCGTGTGCCGGATGCCGCGCTCGACCAGGAGCGAGCCGAGGCCCCACGCAAGGTCCAGCGTGCAGAGCAGCCGGTCGTCCGCGCCCACGCCGTTCGCGCTCAGGAGCAGGTTCCCCTGCCGCGCGGCGTACTCGAGCTCCGTCCGGGAGAGGAAGACGCGGGTGATCTGGCCGGACGTCCCCGAGCTCTCGACCGCCAGCTCGGCACGGCCGCAGACCAGCCGCTCGGGCTCACGCTTGAGGACCGCCGGCGTGAGGAAGAAGTCGCCGAGGTCCTCGGGGCCGCGCGCCCGTGCCGGGTCCACGCCCGCGCGGGCGAAGGCGTCGCGGTAGAAGGGCGCCCGCTGCGCGCGCCGCAACGTCGCGCGGACGCCGGGGCGCCGGAGCGCGTGCAGCACCGGCAGCGGCAACGCCCGCAGCATCGCGTGCGGGAACGCCGGCCACCGCCGGCCGATCGCGAACAGGAGCTCGGACAGGAGCGTGGCGTTCATGCGCGCGCGTAGTGCCCGCAGACCTTCTCGAGGGCGCGGACCACGTCGTCGAGGTCGGCGTCGGTCATCGTGGGGAACAGCGGCAGGGTGACCAGCCGTCCCGCGATCGCCTCGGCGCGCGGACAGAGCCCCTCGTCGTAGCCGAAGCGACGCCGGTAGTAGGGATGCCGGTACACGAGGTCGTAGTGGAGCTGGATACCGATGTTCTCCGCCCGCAGCGCCCGGAGCACCGTGTCCTGGGCGGCGGCGAGGCGATCGATCCGGATGAGGGCCACGAACAGATGCCACCCGTGGCGGCTGTGCGCGGGCAGCGCCGGCAGGTCCACCCATGCCGAGCCGGCGAGGCGCTCGCGGTAGCGCCGCGCGAGCCGGTCGCGCTGGCGCCAGAAGCCGTCGAGCTTCGCGAGCTGACTCAGGCCGAGCGCGCACTGGAAGTCCGTCAGCCGGTAGTTATAGCCCGGCGGATCGATCTCGTACCGCCACGGCCGCGTGGGATCGTCGTAGCGGATGCCGTGGTGGCGCATCCGCCGCAGCCGCTCGTAGAGCCCCGCGTCGTCGGTCAGCACCGCGCCGCCCTCGCCGGTCGTGATCATCTTCGCGGGATGGAACGAGAGCGTGGTCATGTCGGCGAGGCTGCCGACCCGACGGTCGCCGTAGGCACCGCCGAGCGAATGGGCCGCGTCCGCGATCACCGTCCAGCCGCGCGCGCGCGCGAGCGGCAGCAGCGCGTCGTAGTCGCACGGCAGGCCCGCGAAGTCCACGGCGAGCAGCGCGCGCGTGCGCGGGGTCGCCGTCCGGGCCACCGCGTCGGGATCGAGGTTCAGCGTCGCCGCGTCGATGTCCGCGAAGACCGGCCGCGCGCCCTGATACACCACGGCGTTGGCGGTGGCCGCGAACGTGAGGGGCGTCGTGACCGCCTCGTCGCCCTCACCCAGGCCCGCCGCCCAGCACGCCGCGTGCAGCGCGGCGGTGCCGTTCGCGAACGCGACCGCATAGGCCGAGCCCGTGTAGGCCGCGAGCGCCTCCTCGAAGCGTCCCACCATCGGGCCCGTCGTCAGCCAGTCGCTCGTGAGCGCGGTGCTGACCGCGGCCACGTCGGCGGCATCGATGGTCTGGCGGGCGTACGGCAGGAGCGTCGGGCGTACCGGGGTACCGCCTAGGAGGGCAAGCTTCTCCATACTCTTTCGAAGGCGTCCGCCCAGGCGTCGACCACGTCGAGGGGCTGGGCGAAGAGCGGATGGGACTGGGAGCCGATGATGATCGAGCCGTCGAGCGCGGATGCCGCGACAGGGTACGGCTCGCGCGAATCGAACAACGGATGGCTCGGGAGCGGGACTTCCTGCCAGAGAACCGCGTCGACGCCTTCCGCCTCGAGGGCCGAGCGCAGGCGCTCCCGGAGCGCCCGCGGCGTGATGCCCAGGCCGGCGCGGGCCGGATCGAGCCCGAGCCGGTACTTGTGGAAGACGTGCGTGCGGTCGTCGGGCACCGCCGGCGTCACGACGCCGGGGAGTGCGGCGAGCCGCGCGTTGAGGTGCGCGCCGTTGCGCCGCGCGCGCTCGGTCGTCTCCGGCAGCCGCGTGAGCTGCGCGCGCGCGAGCGCGCACGTCAGCTCGCCGGGCAGGTACATCCAGCCCGTGACGGTCGCGAGCGAGTCGGCCTCGTCGTCGAGCGGCCGCGCCGGATCCCACTTCGACGGCGGCTCCAGGCCGTCGAAGCGCACGCGCGCCGCGCGCGCCCAGAGGGTCTCGGACGCGGTCACGAAGAGCCCGCCCTCTCCCGCGGGGAAGTTCTTGGTCGAGTTGAGGCTGAACGCGGCCATCGTGCCGAGCGTGCCGACCGGCCGGCCGCGATAGCTCGCGCCGTGCGCCTGCGCGGCATCCTCGATGACCACGAGCTCCGCCGTCGCGGCGAGCGCGGTGATGGCGTCCATGTCGGCCGGCAGGCCGTGGAGGTGCACGGGGACGATCGCGCGCGTGCGCGGCGTGATCCGGCGGGCCGCGTCCTCGGGGTCGATGTTGTAGGTCCCCGGCAGGACGTCCGCGAACACCGGGCGGGCGCCGGTGTGCAGCACCGCCTGCGCGGTCGCGATGAACGAGAGGGCGGGGACGATCACCTCGTCGCCGGGGCCCAGCCCGGCCGCGCCGAGCGCGCAGTGCAGCGCGGAGGTGCCGCTGTTCGTCGCCAGGCAAAACCCGCCGCCGAGCGTGGCGGCGAACTCGCCCTCGAGCGCCCGCATCTCCGGCGCGCCCGCGCCCGACAGCACGCCGCGGTCGAGCACGCGGTGCAGCGCCGCGCGATCGGCGTCGGTGATGATGGGCCAGCGCTGCTTGGACGGCATGCTCAGCGCTTGCGCCTGCTCCCCGGCTTCGCGGCGCGCGCGTGGCGCTCGGCGTAGTCGAAGAGCATTCGGACCTGCTCGGTGAACGCGTGCACTTTCACCCCCATGGGATCCTTGAAGAAGCACGCCAGGTGCGGCATCGGGCCCGCTTCCCCCTTGCGCTGCGCGAACTCGGTGAGCCGGACGAGGTCGAGGACGAGCGGGGCGGCGAGGATCGAGTCACAGCCCTCCCAGACGAACTGCGCGACCATCTTGGTGCCGAGGAAGCCGCGGAAGTGGATGTAGTCCCACGCGGTCTTCCAGTTCCCGAGCGAGGGCACGTACTCGATACCGACGCGGCTGTGCGGCGTGTAGCCGAGGATCGCGTCGAGGACACCGGCCTTGCTGCGGACCTTCGAGCTCTTGTGCCGCGGGTCGTCCAGCACCCGGCCGTCGCCGCCGCCGAGGATGTTGAAGCCCTCCCACGAGAGGACCTCCAGGTGGCGGTACCGGAACAGCGGCGCGAGCACGGTCTTCATGAGCGTCTCGCCGGTCTTGCCGTCGCAGCCGTAGAACGGCGCGTGGTGCTTGACGCCGAGCTCCTGGAGCGCGGGCGGCGTGATACCGAGCGACGGCGTGAAATTCACGTACGGAAAGCCGCGCTCGAGCGCCGCGTACGCGTACAGCATGCTCGGCGTGAGACTCGCACGGCGATCCTCCTGCACGAGCCGCCGGAAGCTCTCCAGCCGCTGGTGGTCGCGGCCCAGCGCGATCGGCGCCTCGGTGGACGCGAGGTTCACGACGACCACCGTGTCGAGCTTGTGCTCGCGGCGAAACGCATCGAGGTCCGCCCCGAGGCGATCGACCGCGATCGCCACCGACTCGCGGCGCCGTACGAACCGGCCCTTCGCGAGCGCCTTGGTGGCGGGCCCGCCGCCGTCGAGGAACCCCGGCCGCACCCGCGCCTCCACCGCGTGGAGGTCGTCGCTGAGCGCCTCCACCAGGTCCGGCGGGAGCGCGCGGTCCTCCTGCGCCATCGTCCGCGCGCGGGCGACAAGGCCCCGCGGCGCGACGTCCCAGCCGCCGAAGACCAGCTTGTCGAAGCCCACGAACGGCAGCACCGTGAGCTCGGGCAGCTCGGTCATCAGCCCGCCCGTGCCCGCGAGCCCGCGCGCGATCGCCCGCGCGCCCACCACGACGGTCGACGCGAGGCTTCCCTGCGCGCCCACCAGCCACACGCCGATCATTCCCATCGCCTCAGTTCCCCCGGTTCGAATAGAGCCATCGCGATCCGTAGCGCCCGATCAGATGTACGCGCTCCGCGGGCAATCCCGCCACGTGACTGCGCTCGCGCGGGCGCTGCGTGACGAGAAAGACCCGCCCGTCGCGGTCCCACAGGCCGCCGAGCTCCGCGCCCTCCACGAACCAGCCGCGCGCCTCCGGCCGCCGCGACGCGGTCTCGAGGTCACCCTGGATGCCGTCGACCACCACCACCCGCCGCCCCGTGTAGAAGGGCAGCGCGGCGCTGTACTCGAGCGAGCCTTCGTGCGCGACCACGTCGCCCGCGCCCGCGCGCGCGTTGATGGCTTCCGCGACCGCTTCCGCCGAATGGTGCGGCTCGACGAGGTGCAGGAGCTGCACGATCAGCACGAGGATGACCGCGCCTTCGGCCGCGAGCACCGCGAAGGCGGCGCGGCGCCGGCGCGTCCACCAGCAGGCGGCGGCGACGGCCCAGCCGACCACGAGAGCGACGCCGAGCCCCTGCAGCAGCGCGCCGAACGGCGCGGGCGACGCGAACGGGAATCCGAGCTGCTGCTCGCGCAGGATCCGGTAGTACACGTTCAGCTCGGCGAGCCCGTACAGCGCCTGCTCCGGCGTGAGTCGCGCGCCGACCCACACGAGCGCGGCGCCCACGATTCCGCACCCGACCACGCCGGGCACCAGCCAGCGGCCGATGTCACGTCCGCTCGTCCACGCGGCGCCGACGAGGACCGCGAGCGCGGGGAACGCGGGGAGCGCGTAGTACTCCAGCCGCGAGCGCGACGCCAGGAAGAACGCGAGCACGACCAGCACCCAGACGACCATGACCGGGCGCCAGCGGCGCATCGCCCCGCCGCCCTCGACGCCCGGCCGCGCGAACGCGAACACGCTCCACGGGAAGAACCACACGAACGAGAGCAGCAGCAGCGCGACCGCGCCCACCGGCACGTCGTCCTCGACGAACCCGCGCGCGCCGAGGAAGCGCAGGATCTGGTTGTCGACGACGTAGAACCACATCAGCGCCGGGTCGCGCCACGCCAGCGCGAGATGCCACGGCAGCGCGAGCAGGGCGAACAGCGCCAGCCCCCTCCCCACGTTGAGCTCGCGCAGCGCGGGCGCGCGGCGCCACGCCAGCGCGATCCCGATGACCGCGAGCGGGAACACCATCCCGATGAGCCCTTTCGTCAGGAGCGAGAGCGCCGCGCCGAGGTACACGAGCAGGAAGCGCGTCGTGCCCCGGTCGGGCCGCTCGACGTCGCGGAGGAAGCCGTACAGCGTCAGCGTCAGGCACAGCACGAAGATCATGTCGGTCGAGGCCTTGCGCACGTACAGCGCGTAGCCTGCGGTCGTCGCGAGGGCGAAGCCCGCGTAGAGCCCGGCGGCCGGGCCGTAGAGCCGGCGGCCGATGCGCCACGTGAGCAGCACCGTGCCGAGCGCAGCCACCGCGGCGCTCAGCCGGACGGCCGCCTCGCCGTCCCCGAAGAGCGCCATCGCGGCGGCCGTCGCCCAGTACGTGAGCGGGGGCTTCTCCACGTACGGCAACCCGTTGAAGCGCGGGAGCACCCAGTCGCCGGTCGCCACCATCGTCTGCGGGATGTCCGCGTACAGGCCTTCGTCGGGATCGAGGAACGACACGCCGAGCGCGGCGAACAGCAGCGGCAGCGCCACGGCGAGGAGCAGCGCCAGGTCGCGATGGCGGGCGCCGAAGGCGACGGCCACGCGCTCGGATCCGGCGGCGACGTCGGTCCGCGCCGGTGTCATGGCGCTACCGGAACAACGAGCGCAGCAGGATCGACTTGATCCCCGACTGCCGGACGAGCGCGAGGATCACGTCCCGGTGCCAGTTGAAGCGCGCGGTCCGCTCGATCACGCCGCGGACGTCGTCCGAGGCCAGCGCCCGGACGAACGCGTCGAGCTCCCGGTCGGTGAGGTTCGCGAGCAGGTGGCGGAACCAGCTCCCGGTCCGCAGCTCCCGGCTCAGCCGCTGACGCCACCGGCTCTCGTAGCGCGCCAGGCGCCGGGGGCCGAGATCGTCCGCGGCGAGCGCCTCGATCAAGGTGTCCGCGGCCAGCGAGGCGGACAGCATGCTGTAGAAGATCCCCCCGCCCGTCACCGGCTTGGTCAGCCCCGCCGCATCCCCGACGAGCAGCGTGCGGCGGCCGTACGTCCGCGCGATCGGCGCCAGCGGCAGGAGCCGCAGCACCGGGTCTCCCGGCGTCACCGTGAGCCGTGATGCGACCGACGGCTGGCTCAGGAAGTTTCGCAGCCGGGCCCGCGCATCTCCGCGCACCAGCACGCCGGCCTTCACGCCATCCCGCTCACCACGGCGCGTCGGAACGAGCCACGCGAACCCCTCGGGGGCCACCTGCCGGCCGAGGTGGATCTCCAGCGAGGACATCGGCGCCGCGTCGATCTCGACCTGCGCGGTGTGGAGCATCGCGCTCGGGAGCCCGAACTCCAGCGTGCGGTGGAAGCGGTACGCGACCCCGCACGCGAGGACCACCGCCCGCGCGCGGTAGGTCTTGCCCCGCCCCGCGACGATCTCGACCGAATCGCCCGCGATGCGCAGGTCGTCGGCGCGGCAGCCGGTCACGATGGTGGCGCCGGCGACCCGGGCGTCGTTCGCGAGGGTCCGGTCGAAGCCGGCACGGTCCAGGACGGTGATGTCCTCGCCTGTGCTCCCGAAGTCCGCCGTCGTCCCCAGCGGCGAGACCATGACGCAGGCGCGCGCGGTATGCAGCGTGAGCTCGTCGGGCACCTTGTAGAGGTCGTGCACCTCCGCGGAGACGACACCGGTGCAGTGCGTCGGCACGCCGATCTCCGCGTGCTCCTCGAGCACGACCACGTCGTTGCCCGCCTCGGCCAGCCGCAGCGCCGTGAAGAGCCCGGCGGGCCCGCCGCCGATCACGAGCACGTCGTGCATCGCGCGCGGCGAGGCCGTCATCTCAGCGGAAGGCCCGCGTGACTTCGAGGAAGACCACGGCGTCCCACCCGTCGTCGCCGGCGACGAAGTTGCGGTTCGTCGCCCGCATCACGTCAGCCTGCCCGAACACCGACCAGGCCTCCGTGAGCTTGTACGTGACGTCGAGAGAGCCTCCGTAACGCCGCTCCCTCGGGCGCCCCGCGTTCTCCAGCAGCGTGTCGCCGATCTCGCCGATCCGCATCCCGACGCCGACCATCAGGGCGTCGTCGAAGCGCTTCGTGATCCGCGTGAACGTGTCGAAGCCGTCGGTCCCGATGTAGTGCGCGATCGGGAACCCACGCGTCCAGTACCCGCGGGTGAACTGGTTGTGCACGAACGACAGCTCGGAGGTCGACGCCATCTCGAAGCGGCCCTCGATCGTGTCGTCACCCAGCAGGCCGATCCCGTGCACGCCGAAGAGCCAGGAGATGGCGGGCCGGAACGGGATGTAGGCGGTGCTGCAGCAGGTGTCGTCCCAGCCGAACTCGCCGTAGATCCGCACGTCCCGCATGGGGAGATAGAAGCGGTCGACGTTGCTGAAGCGCAGCTCACCGTCGAGCGCGAACAGCACGTTGTTGCGGAACCGTGGGCTGACGTCGTCCTGGTCGGAGGCCTCGGGGTCGACGAACAGCCGTAAGTGGTCGCCGAGCCCGCGGAGGCGCGGGGGCGTGTCGCCGCCGAACTGGTTCACGTAGCTGGCGCCGAGCTCGAGGAACTCGAACGGCGCGATGCTCGCGCGGAGGCCGCCCAGCTTGGTGCGCGGGATGTCACGGCGCGCCTCGAGCTGCGCCATGAACGCGAGGATCTTCGTCGGCCCGATCCAGTCGCCGATGAGCGGCAGCCGGAACGGCTCGGCGGAGCCGATCCGCACGTGGTCGAGCGGCGGCGCGTTGTTCGACATGATGAGCGAGCCGTGGTAGCCCGGGCCCCACCCGAGGCTCTCGCGGCCGGCGACGAGCTCGACGTTGAAGAGCGTCAGCTTGACGTAGCCCTGGGCCAGCCGCGCGGCGCCGTACTCCTCGTTGCCGTGCAGCTCGGGCTGCAGGTAGAAGCTCACGTAGTCGCCGAGCTGCGCGCGCGTCTCGAAGGTCGTGCCCGCGTTGACCCCGCGCTGGAACGCGAGGCCCTGGCGGTTCTCGAGCCGGAAGTCGCGCGTCGTCATCCCGAAGCGCGCCTGCGCGCGGTCGAGCGGCGTGAACGAGAACCAGGACGGCGCCGGCACGTCGCCGCCGGGGATCTTCACTCCGAGCGCCGCGAGCTCGGTCCGAAACTCCTTGATGAGGCGGTCGACGACGGGCTCGAGGTCGGGTCGGTTGTTGTAGACGCCGCTCGAGTCGCGGCGGATCTTCTCGATCGCGTGGGCGACCAGCCTGGCCGCGGCGTGACGGCTGATCGGCTTGGTGTTGAGGACGGCACGATCGCCGAGGCCCGAGGCCACCAGGCGCTCCAGGTCGTCGTACACCGCGTCGCGGTACAGCGAGAAGCCGCCCCAGTTCTTCAACGGGATGTCGGTGCGATCGGCCGCGTGTGCCGGTGGCGTGACCGCCGCCGCGATCAGGGCCAGCACGACGACGGTGACGCGTAGACGGGACATGGCCTTGATAGTCGGCTCCGTGGCAGTCGGTCAGGTACGAACGGCTTCGGGATCGGATTCGACCATCGGGCGCGAGGCACGGACCGGCCGGCGCGCACCCCGCATGAGCCGTACGTACGCCCGGATGAACACGAGCGCGATGCCGACGACGAACCCACCCGCCGCCGCGGCGGCGACCGTGAACCGCACGTTCGGACGGATCGGCGAGCCGGACGGCTCCGCCGGGTCGAGCAGCTCGATGCGGGAGGTGTCGTTGCCGCCGTACTGGAGCTGCTGGAGTCCCTGAAGGGCGCCCGTGTAGAACGCCTCCTGGATCTTGAGGTTCCGGTAGAGCTTCAAGAGGGAGAACTGGACAGGGGTCATGTTCGCCACCGGCACGAAGAACTCCTTGCGTGCCAGCCCCCGCGACGCGGGGCTTTCCGCCGGCAGATCCATCGCCCCGCCGAAGAGGCTCTTCGAGTACTGGTTCTTGAGCTCGGCGATCTGCTTCACGAGCTCGCGCATCTGCGGATGCTCGTCGGTGAAGCGCAGCTTCAGGACTTCACGCTGCATCTCCAGCCCGGTGATCTGGCTGCGCAGGACCAGCACCGACTCCGCCGCGCCTTTCGCCGGCCCATCGACGTTCAGGAGCACCCGGTTCTCCGTCTGGAACTTCAGCAGCTCCTGCTCCGCCACCTCGACGGCCTTCGCCGCGCGCTCGAGCTGCGAGGTGTAGCTCGCCTGCCGGCGCGTCGCCGACTGGTCGTTGAATGATTCCAGCATGCGGTCGAGGCCGTCGACGTAGGCGTTCGCCGCGGCCGCTGCCAGCCGGCCGTCGGTGGCCTCGACGGTCACGCCCACGACGCCCTTCTGGAGCGTGTCCGTGACCACGCCCATGAGCCGCCCGCCGACGTCCTCGCCCCACGTGGGCGTGAGGGCCTGCACCACCGAGGTACGCAGGGCACGGCTCCGCAGGAGCGCGACCATCGTGTCCACGTGGGACGACATCCCCGCCCCCCCGCCGAACAGGGTCGGGAAGCTCATCATCATGCCGCCGCTGCCACCGCCACTGCCGGCCGCCGACATCAGCGCGGCGCCGAGAGAGCCGGACGCCGACTGTGGCGCGTCGCGCGGGGGCAGGAACGTCACCTTCGCCGCGTAGACGCGCGGCTGGAGCTGAACCATGACGAGCGCGACGGCGATCGCGATGACGGTGGCCACGGCGATGATCGCGCGGCCGCGCCACGCGATGCCGAGATAGTCGGACACCGTGAGCGGCGGGCCGGTCACGACGACCTCCTCGAGGCGCGTCCGGGGCGGCGGTGGACCTTCGCGCTACGGTCCTCCCACTTCAGGCGCAGCGAGATCCACACGGAGAGCGAGATGAGCTTGAGGTCGAGCCAGAGGCTCTGGCGCCGGCTGTAGAAGCCGTCGTAGCGGAACTTGCGGTGGCGCGGGACGTCGCGTGGCGCGAACACCTGGGCGATCCCCGTCAGCCCGGGGCGCACCGCGCACCGCAGGTCGAACCCGCGGATGGCGTCGTCGGGCAACGCGCCGTCCTCGTTGAGCTGCTTTTCGTTCATCGGGAGCGCGCGCGGGCCCACCCAGCTCATCTCGCCACGCCAGATGTTCAGGAGCTGCGGCAGCTCGTCGAGGCTCGTCGAGCGCAGCAGGCGGCCGATGCGCGTGAAGCGCGGGTCGTTCTCCCCCGCCTGGACGGCGCCGAACTTCCGGTCCGCGTCGACGACCATGGACCGGAACTTGTAGACCACGAAGGGGCGCTTGTTGCGGCCCCAGCGGTGCTGGCGGTAGAACACCGGCCCGCCATCTTCCAGCTTGATCGCGCACGCGATCGCGAGCCACGCGGGCGCGGAGACCAGCAGCGCGCCCGACGCGAGCGTGAAGTCGACGACCCGCTTGAGCGCGTACTCCTCGACCATCCAGCGACGGGGCAGCCGCTGCGCGACCGCCGGCCGGCTGGTGGCGATGAAGCCCGCCTCGCCGATCACCGTACGGAAGACGGGCACGGCTACCAGCTCCTCCGCGGATGCGCGCGCTGGTACGCGATGACCTCGTTCAGGATCGCCTTGAGGTCCATCGTCGGCTGGTAGCCGATCAGGTCGTGGATCCTGGTGAGATCCGGCACGCGGCGGCGCATGTCCTCGAAGCCCTCCTCGTACGCGCGATCGTACGGAATCAGGACGACCTTCGACGGGCTGTGCGTGAGGTCGATGACCGCGTGCGCGAGCTCGGCGATCGTCACTTCCTGGTCCGAGCCGATGTTGAACACGCGGCCGACCGCTTCGGGATGGCGCGAGAGGTCGACGACCGCGCGGACGGCGTCTCCCACCCACGTGAAGCAGCGGGACTGCCGCCCGTCGCCGAAGACCGTGAGGGGCTCGCCCTCGATGGCCTGCCGCACGAAGGTCGGGATGACCATGCCGTACTGGGCGGTCTGGCGCGGCCCGACGGTGTTGAAGAACCGCACGATCACGACGGGGACGTCGCGCTCCTTGTGGTACGCGAGGCTCAGGAACTCGTCGATCGCCTTCGAGCACGCGTAGCTCCAGCGGCTCTTCGACGTCGGCCCGAACACGAGGTCGCTGTCCTCGGCGAACGGCACGTTCGTCGCCTTGCCGTAGACCTCGCTCGTGGAGGCGACGACGACCTTCTTGCCCTTCTTCGCGGCCAGCTCCAGCACGACCTCGGTGCCCTTGACGTTCGTCTCGATCGTGTGGACCGGGCGCTCGATGATCAGGCGCACGCCCACGGCGGCCGCGAGGTGGTAGACGATGTCCGCGTTGTCGACCAGCTCGGCCATGACGGCGCGGTTGTGGATCGTGTCCAGCGTGTACGTGAACCCGGGACGGCCCTTGAGATGGGCGATGTTGTCCATCCGGCCGGTGGACAGATCGTCGATGACGGAGACTTCCTCGCCGCGCCGGAGGAGCTCCTCGGCCAGATGAGACCCGATGAATCCCGCGCCGCCCGTGATGAGAGACCGCATCACACCTCCATGCCCATGCCGTCGATCGCTCGCCCGTACATGGCTTCCACGTCATCCAACAACCGCTCGCACGAAAACCGCTTCAACACATCCGCCTGCCCCGCCGCGCCCATCGCGCGCCGCAGCGCCGGCCGCTCGACGAGGTGGTCGAGCGCCGCCGCGAGGGCCTCGGGCACCTCCGGCGGAACGAGGATGCCGTTCGCGAAGACCTCGAAGCCGCCGGGCTGCATCCGCCCTTCCCCGATCATCAGATCGGGAACACCGCCGACCCGGGTCGACACCACCGCTCTCCCGGCTGCCATGGCCTCGATGAGCGCCACCGGCGTCCCCTCGTTCCGGGAGCTGATGCAGACCAAGTCCAAGTCCGCGTAGATTCTAGCCGGTTTGCGCTCCCACCCGGCAAAGATTACACGCGGCTCCAGGCCCAGGGCGCTCACCATGCGCTCGAGGGGCTCCTGCCGTTCACCGCCCCCGACGACCATCAGCCGGGCCTCTGCCCGGCGCATGAGGGTCAAGGCCGTCAGCAGGAGCTCGTGGTTCTTGATGGCTGTCAGCCGGCCGACCATGCCGATCGCCGGCGCGTCGTCAGGGATCCCGTGGCGGCGTCGCAGAGCCCCCGCCTCGGCGGGCAGGTCGTGCACCCACGCGAAGTCGAAGCCCAGGGGCACCACCCCGACTTTGCGGGCCGGTGCCACCCGGTACTCCTCCACCAGCTCGCGGCGCAGCCCATCGCTCACCGTGAGGATGCGATCGGTCGCCAGGGCGAGGACCCGCTCGCCGAGCCGCAGCACGCGGGAGACCGGCGCCGGGAAGTAGCCCGTCAGGATGTGTCCGTGGAACGTGTGCACGATCCGCGCGCGCGGGGCGCCGCGCGCGCGCCCGACGGCGTTATAGAGCACAGCCGCCAGGCGCCCCACCAGGCCCGCCTTGGTCGTATGCGTGTGGACGACGTGAGGACGCAGGCGCCGCAGAAGCCGGACGAGCTCGAGGACGGCCTGCGCGACCGCGATCGGGCCCGCGCGGTTGCTGAGCCCTTCGACCACGAGCGGCGTGACCCCCCGCTGCGCGGCGTAGTAGCCCATGTCCCCCTCCTGCGTGGAGACGGCGCCGGTGACCAGCGTCGAGTCCCACCCCCGCGCGGCGAGGCCTTCCGTGAGCAGCACGGTGTGGATCGCCGGCCCGCCCACGTTGAGCCTGGCGATGACGCGGACGACCCGGCGCGTCACGCCGGCGCCTCCGTCGACGGCTCGGGCTCGCGCCGGCGCGTGAATGCCGGAAGGCCGAGCAGCATCAGCAGGAACGGCAGCGGCATCGCCCGGTGGCGCACGATGGCCCCGAAGTTCGACTCGAAGCTCAGGACGACGGTGACGACCCCGAACATCGTCAGGCAGAACATGACGAGCGGGCTCGCGAACATCCATCGAAGCGCCCGCAGGAGGCCCCGGATGCGCCACACCACGAGCCCGAGCAGGAACGTGGTTTCCAGCGCTGCGATCGCCGCGACCGCGTTGTGCGCCTCGAAGATCATCGGGCGGAAGAGGAACGTGAAGATCCCGACGGGGAGATACCGGAGGATGCCGCCGATGCTCGGGTCCGTGATCTGCACGCCGAGGCTCGAGCCGCGCGACGTCGGGTCGGTCGCAAGCCCGACGTGCTGCAGGAACAGGGCGTTCACGACGCCCTTCGAGACCTCTTCGGCGGCGACCTTCTGCGCGAGCGCGAACGTCGCGGCGCGGGACGTGACCATCGCCCCGGCGACCATGAGGACGATGATGATGACCGGCCACAGCATCGCGGCGCTGCCGCGCGGCCGGCGGAGGATGAGCGCAGCGCCGAGCGCGAGGAGCACGATCGCGCCGATGGCCGGCCGCACGATGAGCGTCCCGAGCAGTCCGCTGGCGATGACGGCCACGTAACGAAGGCGCGCGCGATGCACGAACTTCGCGAAGCCCCACGTCACCGCGCCGAGCGAGAGCGTCATCCAGCTCTCCTTGCCCAGCATGCTCGTCCAGTACGCGAACGAGGGCAGAAAGAAGAGCGACAGGGCCACGAACCGCCGCGACGGCGCACCGGGGAACTCGTGCTCGAACGCGCGCAGGAACAGATAGCCGCCCGCGAACGCCAGCATAGCGGAGACGAGGCACTGGCCGATCGCGGACCCGCCGACCAACAGGTACATCACCCCGAGCACGTACGAGAAGACGTAGCCCGTGGCGCCCCCGAACGTTTCCATCGCGGTGAAGTCACCGCTGAGGAACCGCTCGCCGATGAGCAGGGTCATCTCGTTGTAGTACAGCGCGTCGCCGCCCCGGTAGTAGAAGACCAGGATGGCCAGATGCGCCATCGACATCACGCAGCGGAACGCGAGCGCGAGCATCACGACCTGAGCGAAGCGCGGCTCCGACGGTGCGAGGCGGCTCCAGTACATCAGGGCCACGAGGCCCACGAGGATCGCCGAGGTCGCGACGCCGTAGGTCGTGACCGAGTCGGCGGCGGCCGAGAGGCCGGTGATGACCGCCGCGATGACCACCGCGGACAGGACGCCGAGCGAGAGCCCCAACGGCGCCGGGCGCGGCGGCACCCGCACCGCCACCGCTAGACCCACCCCCGCAGCCAGTACGCCACCAGGGCCGCGTACTCGTGCGCGAAGCCCCGAAGCTGCTGCAGCGTCGGCGCCGTCTGGTGCGCCGTGTAGAACTGGCTCCCTCGCACCGGCGCCGGAGTCACCGCCACACCGGGCGCGAGGCGGCGCCACGTGAGGACGCCGCGGCGCATGTGATACGGCGAGCTGACGAGGAGCACGTCGCGGACGCCGTGGCGCGCGAGGATCGGCAGGACGTTGCGCACGTTGTCGGCCGTGCTCGCCGCGGCGGTCTCGACGTCGATGGCGGCGGCGGGCACGCCGCGGCCGATCGCGAGCTCGCGCATGACGTCCGCCTCGCGGAACGTGAACTGGAAGCCCGACGAGAACACGATGCGCGGCGCCATCCCCGTCTGGTAGAGCTCTACCGCCCGCTGGACGCGCTCCTGGTAGCCGCCGCCGGCCTCGCCCGACTCGCCGACGCCGCCACCGAGCACCACGATGGCGCCCGCCGGCTTCGCCGCGGCGTCGAGCATGAGCGGCCGGCCGAGGCCCCAGAGCAGCGCGGTCTGGAAGAACAGCACGTACGCGACCGTCAGCCCGGCGACTCCCAGGCCGAGCCTCCGCCGGGCCCGGCGATACAGGGCGCTCAGCGCGGGCTGCCACCCCACGGCATCGCGCTCCTTGCGCCAGAGCGCTTCCTCCATGAGGGCGGCCATCCGGGAGATCCGCATGTCCCAGCCGTTGGAGCGGGCGGCCTCGATCCGGCGCGCGGTGCGCGCGGGGGCGTCGTCCGCGAGCGCGGTGCGAAGCGCGGCCACGAAGGCGTCCGGGTCGTGCGCCGACTCCGTCACCACGGCGTCGTGCTCGGCGTTGAACCGCGTGATCTCGGGAAGCGTCGTCGCCACGACCGGGATCCCCATCGCGAGGTACTCGTTGAGCTTCGTGGGATAGACGTTCGCCGTGTAGTCCGTCAGCCGGTACGGGACCACGCCCACGTCGAAGCCCTTGATGTAGTGTGGCAGCTCCGCGTGCGGCCGCGCGCCGAGCAGGTGCACGTTCGGCCGGCGTGCGAGCGCGGCGACGTCGGTCTGCGCGGGGCCGATGAGCGCGAAGCTCACCTCGGGCATGCGCTCGGCGACCGCGCCCAGCAGGTCCTGGTCGACCCACCGGTGGAGGCCCCCGACGTAGCCGACGATCGGCCGCGACAGCGCGCGGAGCTCGGGCGGCAGCTCGTCGTGGCCTTTGCGGACGTGCTCGAACTCGCCGTAGTTGACGCCGAACGGAAAGAGGTCGACCCGCTCGCGGAAGGCCTGCGCGCGCTCCCGGAGCTTCGTGGACGTCACGAACACGAGGTCCGCGGCGCGGAACAGCGCGTTCTCGCTGCGCTCGATGCGCCGCGCGGCCGTGGAGCTCGACGCGAAGTCGTCGATGCAGTAGTAGACGGTCAGCGCGGGGTCGAGCGACTGGATGACGTCGCGCGCGAGCGGCGTCGGCAGGAACGTCCAGACGATGGGTCGGCGCGCGCCGGTGGCGCGCATCCACCGGTTGAGCGCGCGCGCGAGCAACCGGCGGTTCACCGCGCGCGCGAGGCGAGAGTACGGGAACGGCAGGAGCAGCGGCGAGTACACGAAGAGGTTCTGACGCTCCTGCCGGAAGCCCTTCACCCCGCGCGACCAGTTCCGCATGCGGCTGCGCAGGCGCGGGAGGTCGCGGATGCGCGGCGGCCGCACGCCGGTGTTCTCGACGTACAGCACGCGGTTCCCCGCCCCCGCGAGCGTCGCCATGATCTCCTGGTGGCCCTGCCAGATGAAGTCCCAGTCGATCGTCGAGAGGCAGATGATGTCGCGACCGGTCAGCATCGCGTCCCCGTCACGCCAGCCGCAGCAGGGCGCGGAGCCCCGCGGAATACCGCGTGAGCCACCCGACCGGCGCCGTGCAGCCGGTGCGCTGCGCCAGCGTGAGGAAGGCATACGCCGCGTGCTGGACGAGACCCGTGCGATAGCGGCCGAGCGCGGCGTGCGCCGCGCGCAGCTCGTCAGCGCTCAGCGCGTACTCGTAGAAGTCGAAGATGCTGACGTCCACGCGGGGCGCGCCCCCGCCCCCGCGATAGTGGCGCGCGGTCTCGTAGAAGAGCGCCCAGAACAGGTACTGGTCGATGCGCGACCTCCAGCCGGCGACCAGCGCGCCGCGGTCGGGATGCCGCCGAAGGTGGTCGTCGCAGTAGCGGAACAGCACGTGACGATAGTTCTCGGACATCTTGAGGATGGTCCCCCGGCTCAGCGAGCCGCGGTGCAGCCGGTAGCGCCACAGCGGCAGGCGCAGGTGCCCGACGTCCGCGCGCTCGGCGAGGCTGAACCACACCACGAAGTCCTCGAAGCCGAGGAACCCGTCGTCGGCGAAGCGGATCCCGGCGAGCGCGTCCCGGCGCAGCATCGCGCCCGACAGCGCGACGCTGGAGCGTCCCGTGCGCACGGTCTGCTCGATGTAGTCGTAGCCGTGGCGCACGGCCGGGACCGCGAACGCGCGCTGCCCCACGACCGCGCTCGCCTCGTCGATGAGCGCCCAGTCCGAGCACACGACGCCGGCCGCGGGGTGCGCGTTCATGAACTCCACGTAGCGCGCCACGATCTCGGGGCCGTACTCGTCGTCGTCGTGGAAGAGGCACAGGAGCTCGCCGCGGCTGGCCTCGATGCAGTAGTTGTGATTCGGGTACAGGCCGAGGTTCTTCGGGTGCCGGACGTAGCGGACGCGCGGATCCTTGGCCGCGAACTCCCGGCCGATGCGCTCCGTCTCGCCGTCGGTGGAGGCGTTGTCGCTGATGAGGATCTCGAGGCGATCGTACGACTGCGCGCAGATGCTGCGCAGGCTCGCGGCGAGGTACTGCGGCCGGTTGAACGTCGGCACGCAGACGGAGACGAGCGGATCGGCCACGTCAGCGGACCTGCCCGCGCGTGAGCCGCTGGATCTCGGCCACGAGCGTCTCGGTCATGTAGCGCAGCGGCTCGCCGCGCAGCCCGGCGTACACGCCGACCCACATCCCCCGGTCGAGCAGGCGATCGGTCTGCGTCAGCGGCCCGACGACGCGGTGCGCGACGCCGAGGTACGCCGGTTGCTTCAGCATGTTGCCACCGAAGAGCATGCGGGTCTGAACGCGGCGCGCCTCGAGCGCGCGGACGAGGTCGTCACGCGTGAACGGCGCGGCCTCACGCACCAGGAAGAAGAACCCGAACCACGCGGGGTCGCTGCCCGGCGTCGGCTCCGGGAGCTCGAGCACGTCCTCGAACGGCGCCAGCGCCTTGCGCAGGTGCGCCCAGTGCTCGCGCCGGGCCCGCACGAAGTCCTCGAGCTTGTCGAGCTGCGCGACGCCGATGGCGGCCTGGATGTCGGTGGGCTTCAGGTTGTAGCCCCGGTGCACGTACGCGTACTTGTGGTCGTACCCGCACGGCAGGTCGCCGAGCTGCCACTCGAAGCGCTTGCCGCAGGTATTCGCCTGTCCCGGAGGGCACCAGCAATCGCGGCCCCAGTCCCGGAACGACTCGAGGATGACCTTGAGGCGGCCGTCGTTGGTCAGGACCGCGCCGCCCTCGCCCATCGTGATGTGGTGCGCCGGATAGAAGCTGAGCGTCCCGACGTCGCCGAACGTGCCGGTCATGCGCCCCTTGAACGTGCTGCCGAGCGCGTCGCAGTTGTCCTCGACGAGGTAGAGGTCGTGCCGCCGGCAGATCTCGCGCACGGCGTCGACGTCGAACGGGTTGCCGAGCGTGTGGGCCATCATCACCGCGCGCGTGCGCGGCCCGACGGCGGCCTCGATGACGTCGGGATCGGCCACGTGCGTCGCGGGCAGCACGTCGACGAACACCGGCACGCAGCCGTTCTGCACGATCGGATTGATCGTGGTCGGGAACCCCGCCGCGACCGTGATGACCTCGTCCCCGGGAACGAGCGGCCGCTCGAGCTTCGGCGACGTCAGCGCGGAGAGGGCGATCAGGTTGGCGGACGATCCCGAGTTCACCAGCACCACGTGGCGCCCGCCCACGGTCGTGGCGAGCTTGCGCTCGAAGCGGTCGCCGTACGGCCCCAGCGTGAGCCAGAAGTCGAGGGACGCCTCCACGGCGTTCACGACCTCCGCGTCGTCGTAGATGCGGCCCGCGTACTGCACGACGCTCTCACCCGGCGTGAAGGTGGCGCGCGCGAGCCGCTCGCGCACGAGCCGGCGCACACGCTCGCGGATCTCGGCGCGCAGGCCCTCTTCGGGATCGCCGGCGGTCGTCATGCGCTCCGGTTGGCGAGGTACCACTGCACGGTCGCGGCGAGCCCGGCGGGGAAGTCCACCTCCGCGCGGAAGCCGAACCGCGCCGCGGCGCGCGAGGTGTCGAGGGCGCGGCGCGGCTGGCCGTTCGGCTTGGACGCGTCCCACTCGAACGTGCCCTGGAAGCCCGTCGCCTCCGCCACGAGGGCCGCGAGCTCGCGGATCGCGATCTCCTTCCCCACGCCGAGGTTCACCGGCTCCGCGCTGTCGTAGCGCTCGAGCGCGAGCACGATCGCGCGCGCGCAGTCGGTGACGTAGAGGAACTCCCGCGTCGGGGAGCCGTCGCCCCAGCAGACGACCGAGCCGGCGCCGCGCTCGCGCGCTTCCACGCACTTGCGGATCAGCGCGGGGATCACGTGGGAGGTCTCGAGGTGGAAGTTGTCGCCCGGGCCATAGAGGTTCACGGGCAGCAGGTGGATCATGTTGAAGCCGTACTGCGCACGGTACGCCTGCGCCTGCACGAGCAGCATCTTCTTCGCGAGCCCGTACGGCGCGTTCGTCTCCTCGGGATAGCCGTCCCAGAGGCTTTCCTCCCGGAACGGGACCGGCGCGAACTTCGGATACGAGCAGATCGTGCCGACGGCGAGGAGCTTCTCGACCCCGTGCTGACGGCCGTACTCCGCGAGCAGCACGCCCATCATCAGGTTGTCGTAGAAGTACCGGCCCGGGTTGGCGCGGTTCGCGCCGATGCCGCCGACCACCGCCGCGAGGTGGACCACGAGCTGCGGCGCCAGGTCGGCGTACAGGCGCATGACTTCCGCCTCGCGCGTGAGGTCGTAGTCCTTGTGGCCCGGGGTGAGGACGTCGGCGCCGCGGGCGCGCAGGACCTCGACGACGTGGCGCCCCAGAAAGCCGCTCGCGCCCGTCACGAGGACGCGCGCGCCGGCAAGACGCCTCACGGACGCTGCAGCCACGAAATCCCGGCGGCCGCGAGCGCGCGCCGCCCTTCACCGGGCGCCGACAGTCCGGCCGCCTCGAGATCGGCGTCCAGCATGATGCGCACGAGGTCGCGGAAGCGCACGCGCGCCTCCCAGCCGAGGGTTCGTTTGGCGTTCGACGCGTCCGCGAGCAGGACAGGCACCTCGGTCGGGCGGAGGTAGCGCGGGTCCACGGCGACGTAGCGGCGCCAGTCCAGCTTGACGTAGGCGAAGGCCTCTTCGAGGAACTCCTGCACGGTGTGCGTCTCACCCGTGCCGAACACGAGGTCCGCCCCGGCGTCGGCCTGCAGCATCTGCCACATCGCCTCGACGTAGTCCGGCGCGAAGCCCCAATCCCGGCGGGCGTCGAGGTTGCCCAGGAAGAGCTTCTCCTGCTTGCCCGCGAGGATCGCCGCCACCGCCATCGTGATCTTGCGCGAGACGAACGTCGGGCCGCGGCGCGGCGACTCGTGGTTGAACATGATCCCGTTGCACACGAAGAGGCCGTAGCCCTCGCGGTAGTTGCGCGCCACCCAGTACGCGTAGAGCTTCGCGGCCGCGTAGGGGCTGCGCGGCTGGAAGGGCGTGCCCTCGTGCTGCGGCGCCGGTGCATCGCCGAACATCTCGCTGCTCGACGCCTGGTACAGGCGGCAGCGGATCCCGCTCAGCCGGATCGCCTCGAGCAGGCGCACGGTGCTGAGGCCGGTCACGTCGCCGGTGTAGTCCGGCATGTCGAAGCTGACGCGCACGTGGCTCTGGGCGCCGAGGTGGTAGACCTCGTCCGGGCGCAGCTCGTAGAGGCGGTTCGTGAGCATCGTGGCGTCCGCGAGGTCGCCGTGGTGAAGGAACAGCCGCGCGGCCGGGTCGTGCGGATCCTTGTACAGGTGGTCGATCCGCGACGTGTTGAACGTGCTCGAGCGGCGGATGAGCCCATGCACGACGTAGCCCTTGGACAGCAGCAGCTCCGCCAGGTAGGAGCCGTCCTGCCCGGTGATCCCCGTGATCAGCGCGACTTGCGACATCGTTCTCCTCGTCTCACCCGTGCCTGACGTCCCAGACGTACGGGATGTCCGGCGTGAAGGGATCCTTCCGTTCGATCTCGTCGGGCCGATGGGGGATCGTGGCGCAGTTGGCGACCACGGCCGGCCCGTCGCCCACGGCCTTGAAGCCGTTCCAGACACCCGGCGGCACCGTGGCGAGCTGGTAGCAGTCGTAGCCGAGGAAGATCTCCTGGACCTTCCCGCGCGTGCGCGAGCCCGCGCGGTCGTCGTAGCACACGAGCTTGATGCGGCCGGACGGCACCGCGTAGTTCAGGACCATCTCGGTGTGCAGGTGCCAGCCCTTCACGACGCCGGGAAAGATCGTGGAAAAGTAGATCTCGCCGAACTTCTCGAAGTGCGGGTCGTCGGCGCGGAGCATGTGCATCACCTTCCCGCGCTCGTCGACGATCTGGCGGAGCGGCCGCACGGCCACGCCGTCGATCGCGCCGAACGGGATCGTGACGCTCACGATCCCGGCTCCCCGAGATACCCGGCATACCACTTCACGGTCTCCGCGAGCCCCGCCTCCAGGCCGTAGAGCGGCGTCCAGCCGAGCTCGGCCCGCGCGCGCGCGCTGTCGAGGTACTGCTCGGGGATCTCGTGCCGCGCCGTGGCCTGCACGACCGGCGTGAGATCGGGACGCCCGGCGGCCTCGAGGATCTTGTGACAGATCTCGAGGACGGTGAAGCGCCGGTTCTCGCTGAAGTTGAACGCGCGGCCCCGCACGTCGGGCCGGTGCGCCTGCTCCGCGAGCCGGACGTACGCGTCGACCGCGTCCTTCACGTAGAAGTAGTCCCGCACCAGCGTGCCGTCGCTCCGAATGACGGGCGGCGTGCCGCGGAGCGCGCCGCGGATCGTGCCGGGCACGATCCGGTTCCAGTTGAGGTCGCCGCCGCCGAAGAGATTGCCGCAGCGGGTCACCGTCGCCGGAAGCCCGTACACCGCGGCGTACGACTGGGTCAGCAGGTCGGCGCACGCCTTCGACACGTCGTACGGGTGGCGGCCGAGGAGCGGCGCCTCTTCGCGATACGGCAGCTCCGCCTGCACGCCGTAGGCCTTGTCGCTGGACGCCACCACGATGCGCTCCACCGTGCCGGCGCGGCGGCACGCCTCGAGCACGCACCACGTCCCCTGCACGTTCGACGTGAACGTGGAGACCGGATCGCGCAGGGCGGTGCCGACGATGGTCTGGGCCGCGAGGTGGAAGACCGCCTGGACCTCGTACTCGTTGACCGCGCGGGTCATGAGCTCCAGGTCCTCGACCGCGCCGCGCACGCGCGTGACGCGCCCGCGCAGCGGCTCCTCGTCCAGTGGAGAGCGGGCGAGCTCGTCGCGCACGAGCGCGATCACGTCGGCGCCGCGCGCCACGAGGTCGTGCACGAGCCACCGGCCGAGCAGGCCCGTGGCGCCCGTCACGAGCACCGGCCGGTCGCGCCATTCGAAGCGGGGGGTGCTCATAGGCCCGGCTGCTCCCACGGCGTCTCGCCGCGCTCGCACATCCCGTTCAGCTCCTGCCAGTCGCGGTACGTGTCCATGCAGGCCCAGAACCCTTCGTGCCGGTAGGCCGTGAGCTGCCGGTTGGCGGCGAGGTTCTCGAGCGGCTGGCGCTCGAGGATGCAGGAGTCCTCGGTAGAGACGTAGTCGAAGACCCCGGGCTCGAACACGAAGAAGCCGCCGTTGATGTACGTCTGCGTCTCGGGCGGCTTCTCGCGGAACGCCGCGACCCGCTCACCGTCGAGCTGCATCTCGCCGAAGCGCGCCGACCACGGATGCACCGCGGTGACCGTGGCGATGCGGCGCTGCGCGCGGTGGTGGGCGACGAGGCGCGTGAGGTCGACGCTGGAGAGGCCGTCGCCGTACGTGAGGAAGAACGCCTGGCCGTCGACGTAGCGCCGGACGCGCGCGAGGCGCGCGCCGGTCATCGCGCGCTCGCCGGTCTCGACGAGGGTCACACGCCACTCGCTCTCGGCGACGCCGGAGTGCACGGTGAGCTTCTTGGACCCGAGCTCCACGGTGACGTCGGCGTTCATCGCCTCGTACTCGAGGAAGTAGCGCCGGATCACGTCGCCCTTGTAGCCGAGGCACAGGACGAAGTCCCGCACGCCCTGCGCGGCGAACAGCTTCATGATGCGCCAGAGGATCGGACGCCCGCCGATCTCGACCATGGGCTTCGGACGGTACTCGGTCTCCTCCCGGAGCCGGGTCCCCAGACCTCCGCACAGAATCACCGCCTGCATCGACTCCACGTTCCCTCCACCGCTTCGAGGAACTCGGCGGCCATGCGGTCGCGCGCGAACCGCCGGGCCGTCTCGATCCCCGTCTGGGCGAGCCGTCGACGCAGCTCGCCGTCCACGCACACACGCTGCACCGCGGCCGCGAGCGCATCGGAATCGCCCGGCGGCACGACGAGCGCGTTCACGCCGTCCACGGCGTAGTCCGCCACGCCACCGCACGCTGTCGTCACGACCGCACACCCGGAGGCCATCGCTTCGAGGGGAGGGAGCGGAAAGCCTTCGACGTACGAAGGCAGCACGAAGATATCACAGCGCTCGTAGAAGCCCGCCATGATGGCCTCGCTCCGCGCCTCCACCATGGACACCGTCACCCCCGTCGGCGGCGGCACCTCCCCCGCCCGCGGCGACACCACGACGATCTCGAGGTCTTCGCGTTCGCGCAGCCGCGCGACCGCGTCGAGAAACACCTGATACCCCTTGTTCACTCCCGACCGTCCGATCACCCCGAGCGTCACGCGCGGCCGCGCCGGGCGCGGGCGCGGCTGGAAGACCTCGAGGTCGAGCGCCGGCGCGTGGGCGACGACGCTGTCGGCGCGCCCGATGCGACGTGCGACCCATGCCGACACGCAGAACAACCGCACCGGCAGGCGATAGCTCAGGCGCGCGGCGGCGAAGCGGGCCCATCGGCTCACGCGGTTCGCCTCGGCGATGAGACCGTGACTCTCCGCCTCGTAGCCCTGCGCGTAGTACACGACGACGGCGCGCCGGTGACGAAGCGCGCGCGAGAGCACCGCGCAGAAGGCCGTCGGGAAATAGTTCGCGAGGACGACGTCCGCGCCGCGCGCCGCGTGCCACCCGAGGCGCCCGTAGTGGACGAGCGCGCGGAGCGACCGGGGCAGCCGCGCGCCTCCCGTGCCGAGCACGCGCACCCGGACACCTGGATGGAGCGGGAACGGCGAGTCGCTCGCGAATTCGGGGACGAGCACCTCCACCGGCCACCCGCGTGCCGCCATGGCGTTGGCGATCGCGACGAGCACCTTGACGCCGCCCGAGAGGTTGAACGACGCGAGCGGCACCGTCACGCGGAGCGCGCGCGAGGACGCCGGCACGGGCGCGGCCGCGCCCAGGACCGCGGTCCCGGCGCCGCTCACGGCCGCCCCGTCCCGCTCACGGCCGCGGTGAGCTCGTCACGGAACTGCGCGGCGATCCGGGGACCCGCGAAGCGGCGCGCGGTGCCGAGCGCGTTCGCCCCGCGCTTGCGCCGCGCGGCGGCGTCGGTCGCGATGTCGTGCAGCGCCGCCGCCAGCGCCTCTTCCGAGCGGTCGGTCACGAGCCAGCCGCAGTCGTGCTCGGCCATGAACGCCGCCATCGTGTAGTGCGCGGGGCAATGCCCGAGCACGGGTCGGCCCTGCGCGAGGTATTCCGGCAGCTTCGTCGGAAACATCGCCGCCACCTCTTCGGCACCGACCCACGATTCGTCGGGCCACGACAGCGTGGTGACGAGCACGTCGTGCGCGCGCATCGCGTCGAGGACGTCAGCGCGGCTCGCGACGAAGCCGCAGCGCACGTGCGGCAGGTCGACGCCGTAGCGGGCCAGCGTCCCGCGGTCGTTCGGACCGAGCACCGTGAGGCGGCCGCCCACCTGCCCCACCGCGCGCGCGACGCGCGCGAGCGCGGCGCCGTTCGCGGGCGCGATCGAGCCCGTGAACAAGGCCCGCAGCTCGCGCGGCGGCTCCACGTCGGCGACCTCGTCGGGGATCGGCTCGTTGTACGGGTGCACGAGCGGCGTCGTGGCGACCCCGTGCACCTCCGCGAACCGCGCGCTCATCGCGCCGCTCATCGTCCACACCGGCCGCGCGGCGGCCAGGACGCGAGGGTGCAGCCAGCGCGCGAGAGCCCCGAGGTAGCTCGTGTAGCCCGCCTCGAGGATGAAGTCGTGCAGGTACACGGCGAGCGGCAATCCGGTGAGGCGATGCGCCAGGTACGCCACCGCGAGGTGCTGGAGATCCGGGAACACGCCCACGATGACCGCCGCGCGCTCGCGGCGCGCGAGCGCCGCCGTCCGCCGCGCCGCCGTCGGGATCTGTGCCGCCGTCCAGAGCTGATGCCCGCGTCCACGGAGGCGCCGGTAGCGCGATACGTGGACGACGCGTGCACCGTCGAGGAGCAGCGTTCGCGCCTCGTCGGGCGGTGGCGCGCCGGTCGCGACCACCCAATCGTCACGGTGAAACCACTGGAGGAGGTTGCCCATCAGTGCGGCGCTGCCGCCGGGCCGCGGCGGAAACCACCCGCTCACCACCACCGCGCGCGCGGGAAGCCGCAGCCGCTCAGCGCGCACGGAGGCCCTCGTACACGGCGAGGAACCGTCGCGCCTGCAGCAGCAGTCCGTGCTCCCGCTCCACGGTCGCGCGACTCTCGTGCCCGAGCCGCGCGCGGAGGTCGTCGTCGGCGAGCAGCAGCTCGACGCCCTTGGCGAGGCCCGCGGCATCCCGCGGCGCCGCGAGGTAGCCGGTCTCGAGGTGGCGCACGACATCCGGCACGCCCCCGACCTCGAACGCGACGGCCGGCGTCCCGCACGCCATCGCCTCGAGGATCCCGTTCGGCAGGTTCTCGGCCACGGTGGGCAACACGAACACGTCAGCGGCGGCGTAGCTCGCCGCGAGCGCGGCATCGTCGTCGAGATGGTCGACGGCGCGCACGGGAAACGGCAGGCCCGCGGACCACGCCCCGGCGCCGCGGCCCACGACGAGCAGTGTCGCGCGCAACCGGGTGTCCGCGAGCCGGCCGAGCGCCTCGCGCAGGTACGCTCCGCCCTTACGGACCTGGTCGACCGCGACCGCGCTGAACAGGATCACGCGCGCATCGTCCGCAATGCCGAAGCGGGCCCGCGCGGCGGCGCGCGGCTGCGGGCGGAAGACGTCGGTGTCGAGGCCGTTCGGAATGACGTGCACCGGGTAGTGGCCCAGCAGCGGGCTGCGCCGCGCGCAGTCCGCCAGCCACCGCGACGGCGACACGATCGTCAGAGGGGTCCGCGCATACAGCTCGCGCTTGGTCCGCCACAGCATCGCGGTCGTGTCGCGCGGCAGCGCGGGATACTCGTCCAGATGCGGACACGCGCCGCAGCCGGTGAGCCAGCGCTCGCACTCGTACGAGTAGCCGCAATGGCCCGTCAGGGCCCACATGTCGGAGAGCCGCCACACGAGCGGCCGGTGACGCGCGAGGGACCCGAGCGCGAGGTGGCTGAAGTAGCCGCCGTGCGTGTTGAAGAGCTGGACGACGTCGGCCTCGCGAACGGCCCGCATCCAGGGCAACGCCCACGAGGACGGATACCCGAGGTACTGCCAGCCGAGGCGGTCCACGCTCCGCCCGATCAGCCGGTCGATGCGCCCGGCCGAACGGCCGCCGATGATCCCGACGTCGGGGTCGTCGGTGGCCTTGTGCGCGACCAGCATCCGGGACGAGGCCCCGGCAAGGCGCAGGCCCCGATGGATCCGGTACGCCGCCCGTCCGGAGCCGCCGACGTTGTCCCAGTAGCTGAGGTGGACGACCTTCACGCCGCCCCCGCCTTGCGACCTATATATAGGAGGTGCGGCGGGACGGGCTCCGGCGTGCCACGCAGACGCCGCCGCAGGCGCCGGAGCGGATCCAGCACCGAGGCCGGCCCGAACATGGTGGGCGTACAGACCAGCGTGGCCAGCCCCGTGGCCCGCATCGCGGCGTCGAGCGCCGGCGCGGTGATCGAGCGCTGGTGCTGCCAGCGGTGGAAGACGGCGCCGCAGTCCGGGCACAGGGTCTTGCTCGCTTCGAGATCTTCCGCGTGCGGCACCGTGACGACGAGGTGGCCGCCCGGCCGCACCACGCGCGCGAGCTCGCGGAGCGTCGGCGCGAAATCGTCTTCGAGGATGTGCTCGATGACTTCGACCAGCAGGAGCACGTCGATCCCGTCGTCCGGCAGCGGCAACGGCAGGCCTTTCAGCGCGGTCGCGCCGCCGAAGAGCGCGTGGCCGCCGAAGCGTGCCCGCGCCGCGTCGACCGACGCGGGCGAGAAGTCGAGCCCGCTGCAGCGGATACCGCGCGCGAGAAGGTGCTCCAGCATGAAGCCCGGACCGCAGCCGAAGTCGACGACGTGACGGCCGGTGAGCGGCAGCTGCCGCTCGATGGCCTCCAGCACGTAGGCGCCGGAGTGGCGGCTGAAGTACTGGGCGTCATAGGCGCGGTTGCCGCTGTAGTAATCCCACAGCCGGGCCACGCGCTCCGGCGTCCACCGGAGCTCGCGCGCCGCGGCGTCCGTCACGCGCCGCTCCTGGGAGCGAGGTAGTCGAGGCGCTTGCCGTCCACGGCCCACGTGGCGAACGCGTTGAGGTCCGCAGCGCCGCGGAGCTCGGCGGTGCTCCGTACGCGGACGTCGACGTCGTGGTCCAGCGGGTGGCTCGGCGTGTCGACGCCCGGGAACATGAGGCGGAAGCTGTCGATCGGGAACGGCCGGAGCTTGAAGAGCGCGTACGCGTGGCGCCGCGCGAGCTCGATCTCCGCCGGGCCGAGGCGCGGGATGTCCTGGATGCGCGCGAGCCGTCCCAAATACTCCGCGCGGGTCTTCGCATCGATCGTGAACCCGCGCCCGGAGTAGCGCCCCGTGCCCGCGGTCAGCACCGGGATGCCGTAGCACGGCGCTTCCATGCCGATCGTGCCGCGCACGGTGAGGCAGTAGTCCATGAGCTGGAAGAACGAGTAGGTGTTGATGTCGGTCTGGGGCCGGACGAGCACGATGTGCTTCGGCAGCGGCCCGACCTGCTCGCGGAGCGCGACCTCCTCGACGAACTCCGTGGGGGCGTTGTCGCGCAGCTTCCAGACGTTGGCGGGGTGCAGCTTGATCACCCAGTTGATCGCCGGATTGCGGCACGCCGCGCGCACGGTCTCCACGAGCCACTGCTCGTACGTGTCGAAGACGTCCTCGCCGAAGAAGAACGTCGCGTCCCAGAACAGGTGCGAGAAGACGACCGCCGTGCGCTTCGCGGGGTCGAGCCCGAGCTGCGCGCGCACCTCGTCGACGGTCTTCACCCGCTTGCCGTCCTGCAGGCGCTGGCGCATGAACCACGCGCCCTGCTGGTACCGCTCGTCGAACTCCCGCTGGATGGCGGCGTCCTGCTCCTGGGTCCACGGCCGCGCCTTCACTTCTTCCCACGTCTCCTCGGCAAGCGAGAACGGGTGGTCGTGCCGGTTGCCTTCGGTGCATCGCCGCACGATCAGCGCCTCGTTCACGTGGGCACCGACCCACTGGATCGTGTTGACGCCCGCGTTGATCGCGAGGTCGTACAGCTCGCCGTACGGTGTGTAGCCGCGCTCGAGGAACAGCGCGGAGTGCGGCTGCAGCGCCGCGAGCGCCCGCTCACCGCGCAGCGCGGTGTGCATCGCCTCGGGCAGCACGCGGTCGAGGAGCTCTCGCACGCGCGGCGAGGCGAGGTCGGGGGTGCCGTGGCGCAGCGTGCGGCACACCGTCGAGAGCACGTGGCGGCCCACGTACGTGCCGCGGTACTGGTACGCCATCATCGAGGGGACGTCGGTGAGGCGATCGAGCGCGGCCCGGGTCTCCGCCTCGACGGCCTCCGCGTCCCCGGGGTGGGCGAAGTCCTCGAGGTCGACGAAGCGGCGCACCCCGAAGGCGCGGAAGAAGGCGCGCGCGTGGACGTACCGGTGCGAGGTGAGCGCCACCGGCGACAGCCCGCGAAGCTGGAGCGCCTTCGCGAACATGCCCTCGGCCTTCACCTGCATGATCCAGTTCGCGAGGCTCACGAGCAGCAGCGGGCGCCCCGCCTGCTCCAGCTCGGCGCCGTCGCGCAGGAACGCGCGCTCGCGCCGAAGCGTCCGCAGCGCGCGGCGAAGATCGAGCTCGTGGCGCAGCGCGTCCCCGCCCTGCACCGCGCGCCAGGCGAGCGTGAGCGGCCCGCCGAGCCCGGCGCGATACGCCCAGCCCGCGAGCCGCCCCCCGGCGAGCGCGCGCAGACCGGCGGTCACACCGCCGCCTTCCGCGCCACGAGCAGCAGGCGCGCGACCTCGAGGTCGAACGGTGAGTCGATGTCGAGCGAGTCTTCGTGGGTCATCGGATAGGGGCGGCAGTCGTCGCCGTAGAGGCTCTTGCCGTCGAGCAGCGTGCGCCGTCGCGTCACCACGACCGCGGGGCCGTTTCGCGCATAGAGGCGGGGCTTGTCCTGCCGCCGGAGGATCAGGGGCCCTTCCCAGAACGGGACCACCCGGCCGTCCGTGACCTTCATCACCGACACGGGGTTGAACTGGTGCGGGACGTCGACGACGGAGACGACCGATTCGGCGCCCGTCTCGAGGAGCGTGCGGACCGCGCCGTCGATGTGCTCGGCCCGCCGGAACGGCGACGTCGGCTGCAGCAGCACGACCGCGTCCGGCCGGTAGCCTTCCCGCCCCTCCAGCTCGCCGAGCACGTGGATCAGGACCTCCACCATCCCGGTGTCGTCGGCGCCGAGCGCCGCGGGCCGCAGGAACGGCGTGTCCACGCCGGCAGCCTTGCCGACGGCCGCGATCTCCGCGTCGTCGGTCGAAAGCATCACGCGCGTGATCGTGGCGCTCGCGCGCGCCGCCTCGCACGTGTAGTGGAGAAGCGGTCGGCCGGCCACGTCCACGATATTCTTCCGTGGGATCGACTTCGAGCCGCCGCGGGCCGGGATGACGCCGAGGATCTCCACCGTCAGTACGTGATCCGCTTCTGGACCTGGGGCTTGACCTTCGCCAGCACGTCGGCGATGCGCGGGCCGGCGTGGCCGTCCCCGTAGATCGGCTCGGAGTCGTAGCGCCCGTGGCGGAGCTGCTCCGCGATGGCCTCCGCGATCGCACGCCGGTCGTGCTCCACGTCGAGCACGTTCTTGCCGCGCTGCCGCATGTCCTGGCGCGACCCGACGTTCACCGACGGGGTGCCGATGAAGGCGCCTTCCCGGATCGCGCTGCTCGAGTTCCCGACCAGGCACGAGGTACGCGCCATGAGCCGGATGTAGCGCTCGGTGGAAAGGTTCTTGAAGAAGTGCATGCGGCCCGCATCGCCGTGCTCGCGGAACTTGCGGATCCCGCGCGCGATGTCGTCGGAGCCGGCGTCCGCGTTGGGCCAGAAGACGAGGGCGGGCGCGCCGACGTCGTTCACCGCCTGCAGCGTGGCGGCGATCTGGCGCTCGCCCTCACCGTATTCCGTCGTGACCGGGTGCTGCGAGACCATCACGAACGGCTTCGAGAGGTCGAAGCTTCCGCCGACGCCATCGGCGAAGAGGTCGCTCTCCAGGCCGTCGGCGCCGGCCGTGAGCTCTCGCGCGACGAGGTCCAGCCGCGGACAGCCGACGAGGAAGACGTCCTCGGGACGCTCGCCCATCCGGATGATCCGGTCGCGCGCCTCCGAGCAGGCGGGGAAGTGGACGTGCGCGAACTTCGTCACCGCGTGCCGGATGCTCTCGTCGATCGTGCCGCTCACCTCGCCGCCCATCGTGTGGGCGAGCGGGATGTTCATGTAGGCGGCCGCGAGGGTGGTCGCCATGGTCTCGAAGCGGTCGCCGACCGTGAGCACGATGTCGGGGCGGAGCTGGTCGAAGACCGTCGGGAGCTCGAGGAGGCCGAGGCCCGTCGACTTCGCCATCGTCGTGGGTGTCTCGCCCTCGATCAGCATGTGCACGCGCGCGCCCGGCGTGAAGCCGTCGCGCTCGATGATGTCGACCATCGAGCCGTACCGGTCGAGGAGCGCCGACGCGCCCACGACCACCTGCAGCTCCAGCTCGGGATGGCGCTGGATCGCTTCCATCGCGGACTTGATGCTCGAGTAGTTCGCCCGCGACCCGATGACCACGCAGATCCGGCGCATCAGCGTCCCTCCCCTCGCCCGTCCCACACGACATCGAGCTCCCCGAGCAGCGTGTCGGGGGGGATCGCGCGCGCGGCGCGACGCCCGATGACCTCCGACAGGCGCGCGGCCGGGATGCCGGTCCCCGGCTTCTTCACCGCCAGCATCTCCGCACTGAGGACCGCGCCGGCCGGAATGGCGGCCACGGACACGACGCTCTTCTCGAAAGTCTCCTTCATGGCCTTGAAGCGCGCCGCGCTCTCCTTGTCGACGGGATTGGCGAGCATGGCCTCGATGGCGCGAATGCCGCGCACCATGTCGGCGAGCTCGCCGGGCTCGAGCGAGTGCTTGGCGTCGCTGCCGTAGAGGTGGCGGCTCAGCGTGAAATGCTTCTCGATCACGCTCGCGCCGAGCGTCACCGCGGCGAATGCCGCGTAGGACGTCAGCGTGTGGTCGGACAGGCCGACGGGCCGCCCGTACCGCGCGCGCATCTCGAGCATCACATTGAGGCCCACCTGCTCCGGCGGACACGGATACTCCGTGGTGCACTGCAGGATCGTGAGCCGGTCGTGGCGGCGCAGCACGGTCTCGACGGCGGCGTCGAGCTCGCGCCAGCTGCTCATGCCCGACGACAGGATCACCGGCTTGCCCGTGCGCGCGATCGCCTCGAGGTAGGGCAGGTTCGTCACCTCGCCCGACGGGATCTTGTAGCGCGCCATCCCGATCGACTCCAGCAGCTCCACGGCTTCCACCGAGAACGGCGAGGACATGAACTCGACCTTGCGGCTCTCGCAGTGCGCCTTGAGCCGGACCCACTGCTCGCGCGTGAAGGCCGTGCGCTCGAAGTACTCGAAGCGCGGCTCGCCCTTGAAGTACGGCGGCGTCGGCGCGCCGCGCAGCGTCTCCGCCGCCGCGATGTGGGTCTGGAACTTCACGAGGTCGACGCCGCACTCCGCGGCGACATCCACCAGGCGCGTGGCGATCCCGAAGCTGCCGTCGTGGACGGAGCCCGCCTCCGCGATGATCAGCACGGGCGTGGCCGGGGCCGTCATGCGCCACCTCCGGTCAGCGCGCGGAGCTTGCCGACCCCGCGCCACGCGAGGCTTCCCGCGCTATGCGCCCATCGCCGCCCGCGCGCGTGCCGGAACAGGGTCGTGCAGGCCGCGGTCTCGAGCGACGTCGCGGCGGCCGCGAGCCCCGCCTGCACGGCGTCCGCGATCCGGCCCTGGCGCAGCCGCAGGCGCAGCAGCCGCCGATGATAGGCGCTGGCGCCGGGATCCTCGGCAACCGCGCGCTCGAGGCTCTGCACCGCATCCGTGAGGCGGCCCTGCTGGTGGTAGACCGCCGCGAGCCGGGCGTGCAGGTCGGCACTCGGCCCCTGGAGCGCGATGGCGCGCCGATAGCTCGCGAGCGCGTCCTCGGCGCGGCCGCACACCACGTAGAGATCGCCCATCGCTCGATGCGCCTCCATCGCGTCGGGCTCGACGGCCAGCGTGTCCTCGCAGCGACGCAGCGCCTCGTCGAGGCGTCCATGACGGCGCAGGTGCGCCACTTCGCGTAGCGCCTTGTTCAGCAGCCGGCGCCGCACCCCGGTCGCGAGACGGCGCGCGACGCTCTCACCCCACTGCTCGCGCCAGCGACGCTCGACGTCCATGGCGGCGAGCGCCTTCAACACGTAGTGGTCGCCGGTGTTCCCGATCGACACGAGCGAGCGGTTGAGCTGGTGGCCGTGGACCCGGTTGTAGAGGCGCGCCGTCGGGTCGAAGCCGTTGACGCCGAAGGCCACCACGCCGAAGAGGCTGGCGTAGTGCTCGCCGCGCTGGATGCCTCCCCCGGCGATGTACTCGTCACGCCGCAGCACGAAGCTGAGGCACGACGCCCGCCACAGCGTCGGCCAGTCGCTCAGGAAGTAGTCGAGCGCCAGCTCGTGGCCCGGCGTGAACCGTGGGCGCCGGTTGTGCGCGAGGGCCTCCGCCTCGGCCCCCGGAGCCAGCCGCCCCTGCTCGTCGGTCAGGACCGGCAAGCCGGAGGCGGAGGTGCAGTCGGGATTCTCCATGAACAGCGCGACCATCTTCTCGAAGTAGTCCTCGTCCACGAAGTTGTCGTCGTCGAGCACGAACACCAGCTCGCCGGTCGCCACCTCGCACATCGCGGCGTCGAGCAGTGTGAGCATCCGCTGCGGATCGTCGGGCGAATAGTGGTTCTCGGCGTAGTCGATCACGCGCACACGCGGGTCCTCGGCGCGGACGGCCGCGAGGTACCGAACGGTCTCGGAATCCGGCGGATTGCCGTTATTGACCACGATGATCTCGAGGTCTCGATACGTCTGGCGACGCAGCGAGTCGAGCGTCACCCGCAGGAGCTGCGGACGCCGGTACGTGCACGTCAGCGTGGAGATCACCGGGCGGCTGGAGAGCGGGGGGCGTGCCACGATCAGACGGTCTCCAGGAGTTCCTTCTCGTACTGCCGGAGGACGTACAGCGGCGGCCGGTTGCGCTGCGAGGCGATGATCGCGCGCGGAGGCAGCAGCGCCAGGTACGCCTCGCACAGCCGGCGATCGTCGTCGGAGAGGACGAGCCGTCCCTCCATCGCCGCAAGCGTCTCCTTCACGCCTTCGAGGATCTCGTCGTCGGAGTTCGCGCCGACGCGAATGCCTTTGCGCGCGAAGTTGTAGCCGAAGACGAGATCGGCGTGCTCGCGGAAGACCTCCACGATCGACAGCCTGCGCCCGGTCTGCGCCTCGTAGTACGGCTTGTACAGGATCAGGTCCGTCTCGCGGCACGTCCCGGAATACCAGACACCGTCACACACCAGCGTCGGATAGCCGACGGTGCTCCCCATCCAGTTCGGGCCCGACGCCTGTCCGATGTACATCGCGCAGTGGAGGAGCAGATACAGGTTCAGCAGCTTCGGCGGCACGTCGACGTCGCGAAGCGCGTAGTAACCCGGGACGCTCTCGAAGACCTCGTGCGCCGTCTCCCCGCTGCCGACGACGTTATAGCCGTGGGCGGTGAGATGGCGAACGGCCGGCAGGTAATTCTTCGGCGGTCCAGCGACCCGGACCGAGTCCGAGAAGTCCTCGCTGTTGCGCCCCTTCTGGCGGAGCAGCAGCGTGACGAACGGCCGGTCGAAGAACGTGGGATGACGCCGCCGGATCCCGTCCTCGCACTGCCGGCGCAACCCCGCCGGCATCCGAGGCGGCCGGCCGATTCCGTCGCGCAGCAGCCGGATGTAGCCGGTCAGGTCATCCGTCGGGACCAGATCGCCTGTCGACTCGCGCCCGATCCACATCCCCTCCTCGGGCACGAGCGACAGCGTGCGCGCGATCGTCGCGTGCTGGTCGATCGCCGTGAAGCGCCGATGCACCGCGCTCACCAGCAGCAGCCAGCCCCGCATGACGCGGTACTGCGCGCGCCGCACGGGAAAGAGAACGAGACGCCGCTCGAGGCGCTCCAGGAGCGGATCCAACACGCTTCGGAACACCACCGTGTCGACGTTGCGCTCGAAGCAGTACGAGAAGTACGTGTTGGCCCGAGGGTCAGGCATCGAGATCAGCGAGATACGGTGCGGATAGTAAAGCCGGGCGACGTAGTCGAGCTCGAAGATGTTGTGCCCGAAGCTCCACACCCAGAACACGTACCCGAGCGGGTTTCTGAACAGGCGGCGGTGCCGCAGGAGGAACAGAGGCGCCTCGAGGAACGTCGCGGCGCCGATGACGCCGCGGATGACGCTGACCGCGGCGCGGACGAGCCAAGGGGCTCGGCGCGCCAGGCGCCGGAGCACCGCAATCACCAGGACGTCCTCAGCCCTGCGGCTCCGTGAAGACCCGCGCGAGCCTCGGGTCTACCGGCGGCACCACCCCATCGAGGAACGCCGACACGGCGAAGCTCCGGTCGCGCGCCTTCCAGTAGTCGGAGGCGAGCCGGGCGCGCGCGCCCTGGCGCAGGCGCTCGAGCTCCGATGCCGCGGTCTCCGCGAGGCGGCGGCGCAGGAAATAGAGCACGCATGCCATCGCCGCGTCCTCGGGGTATGCCTGAGAGAGCACTTCCATCCAACGGATGCCGTTGCGCAGCCGTATCTCGGAGTCGGTGGTGACGGCCGGCATGCGGAGGAAGTTCGCCACGGTGTTGAACGTGAACCAGATCTCGCGCAACTGGCGGCGGCTCGGGACCGTCTCCGGGTCGAGCTCGATGACGTCGTACCCGCTGCGGACGTCATCGCTGCTCCGGTAGTTCCGGAACCCGCCCCCGCGCACCGGGTTCATGTTGGGGCCTTCCCCTTCACGTCCGTGCTCGATCGTCTCCGTGGTGTCGCTGAGTCCCCCGTACGCGATGTAGAGCGCGGTGTTCTTGATGTGCTGGTAGAGGTAAAAGTTGTTCCAGTCCAGGCGCGCGCGCGTTGCCGCAGTGAACGAGTCGAGCATCTGCCCGAACCGCTCCTCCGGGAGCCCGATGATGAAGTTGACCGCGACGAACATCTTCGGGTAGCCCTGCGCGAGGACGGCGAACTCGTAGAACTTGTCGAGGCTCGTGGGCTTCTTGACCTTGCGCAGCACCTCGGGGTTCCCTGACTCGAGCCCTACCTTGAACCCGATACACCCGCTCGCCTGCATCGCGTCCATGATGTCCGGGGTGATCGCCGCCGCGATGATGCCGTTGTTCGCCGCCCATGTGACGCCGGGTAGCCGCTCGGCGATCTGCCGGAACATCCGGAGCGAGCTCTGGCGATCGAAGACGAGGTCGTCGTCGAGCCAGTCGAAATGTTGGATGCCAAACTTCCGGTGGAGATGCTCCATTTCCTCCACCACGCCGTCGACCTCGCGGACGCGCACGCCCTTGCCGTTGAAGTTGCGGACCCCGCAGAACGTGCACTGCGCGCGACAGCCGCGCTTCGCGAGCACCGTCGCGAATGGGACCTCGATCCCGTTCATGCGCGAGAAGTTGCTGATGGAGCCCACGCGGTGGTACTCGGCGATCGCGATGCGGTCGTACTGCTCGCGGATGTCGAAGTCGACGGCCGCGTCCCGGAACTCCTCGGTGCGGACGACCGCGCCGTCGGCGTCGCGGAAGACGAGGTTCACCGGCAGCTCGTCGCGCTGGCCGCGGACGTACCGGTAGAAGCGCTCGAGCGAATACTCGCCTTCGTTCGTGAACACGAAATCGACCAGACCTTCCTCGACGAGCCGGGCCGCGTCGGCCGTCGCGTTCACGCCCCCGGCGGCGATACACGCGGTCGGACGACGACGCCGGACCTCCTCGCACACCGCGCGGAACTGCGGGTAGGTCGGGTCGAACATGAACGAGACGCACACGAAGGGGCGCGTATAGGCTTCAAGCGCCGTGTCGAGCGCGTCGCGCCACGCCCGCTCCACGTCGCGGGGCTCCGCGCTTTTCTGCCCCTGCTCGAGGACGACGAAGTTCAGGTCCACGATGCGCGCCTCGACGCCCAGCGCGCCGAACACGGCCGAGAGGTAGAGCAAACCCTGCGGCGGATAGGCGAAGTAGCCGCGGTTCCGCGCGACCTCCCCTTCGAGGAGATCCAGCGGCACCTGCGGGATCTGGACCAGGATGGCGCCTTCCTCGAACTCGAAGCCGGCGAGGCGTGCGTCCAGCGCTTCCTGCAGGTGCCCCGCCGGCCGCTTCGTCCCGACCACCATCAGCTCATTCACCATCCGGATCTCCCTTGCATCGCTCGTGTCATCGGATGCGCTCGATCTCCGCGCGGACGTCGTTGGGCGACAGCAGCGAGGCGAAGGTCAGCGGTCCCGGCGCGAGCGGCTTCAAGCGCGCCTTCACCGCGTCCTCGTTCTCGGCATTCACCGCGAGGAGGCACAGCACCGGCGTGACGCGCTCGCCCACCATGCGGGGCGCCCGAATCTCGAGCCGGCTGCCCGCCATGCGCTTGCCCTGGCGCTCCGGCTGGTCGTCGATCGCGAAGTCGATGAGCGGACCGAGCTCCAGACCGTTCACGACCGTGCATGCGCGGCAGCCGACGCCGTAGAGGACAATGCGGGCCCCGCGAGCGCGATGCCGCTCGAGGGTGCTGCGCAGGAGCTCCGCGTAGCTGCGCACGCGTCGGTCGAACGTCAGGATACGCGCCCAGACGTCATCGGCCAGCTTCGGCGTCTCGGCGACCGCGGCCGCGCGCTCCGCGAGGATCGCCAGCGCGCCACCGCTGAAGTCGTAGCGCTTGAGCAGCAGCGGCCGATAGCCGAACCGCGTGAACGCGTGGGACAGGACCGGCTCGGTGAAGTAATTGACGTGCTCCTCCCACACGGCCGAGCAGTCGGCCGTCGCGAGTGCGACGTCGAAATCGGGCACGTCGACGAAGAGGCGGCCGTCGTCCTTCAGGAGGATGTCCACGCACCGGAAGAACGCTGGCAGGTCGCACAGATGCTCGACGACTTGGCGCGCCACCACCAGGTCGAAGCGACCGTGCCGCCGCACGGCCTCGCGGCACACGGCCTCGTCGATCATGCGGCCGTATACCGTGAAGCCCTTGCTGCGCGCGATCTCGCTCGCCACGGGATTGGGCTCGAGTCCGACCACGGCGCCGAAGCCGCTGTCGCGCAGCGTGTTCAGGAAGGTGCCGTCGTTGCAGGCGACCTCGAAGACCGCACGCGCGCGCGGGTCGCCTAGGTTGTCGAGGATCGTCGCGATCTCGTCCCCGGTGTGCGGCTGTGGCTTCCAGGCGCTGAAGCAGTAGTTGTAGTCACCGTAGAGCACCGCCGGGGGAATGGGGTCGACGATCTGGGCGAGGCCGCACGCCGCGCAGGCGTGCAGCGCGAGCCGATGACGGAATTCGTCGCCGCTCGCGCCCGGCTCCAGGAACCGGTGCGCGATCGGCTGCATGCCGAGGTCGATCACCGGGCGCAGGTCCCGCCCGCCGCACACGCGACACTGATGCGTCATACCGTCCCTTCCCGCCGCTCCGTTCCGGCCTTCGTCCGCTGCGCCAGTTCCCGCTCGAGCGCGTCCATGAAGCGCCGGACCTTCATCGCGTCGTCCGCCGGCGGAGCCCACGGCGCGAGCTCCATCGCTTCGCGTCTGAACGGTCCCGCGGTCGTCTCGTGAAACACCGCGACCTCGGACCGGATGAGGACCGTGTGATAGACGGCCTCGCCGAGGCGGTGGTAGAACGCCCGGCCCGACTCGAACGTGCCCATCTCCACGACGTCGCGCACACCGCCCCCCTCCTCGAACAGCACGAGCGTCAGCGCGCCTTCCACCATGTGGAAGGACTCGGTCTTGCCCACGTGCCGATGCGGCGGCACGTAGATGTCGCGCGCGTGCACGATGAGCATCTCGTGGACCGCCGCCTCGGGATCCACGTGCGCGCAGAGGCGAATGCGCTTGCGCGCGTTGGCCTCCGCGGCTTCCTTGAGGATCTCCACTTCCTGGCGCGAGACCCGCATGACGTCGGCCGCGGTGTAGAGCACCTCTTCGTTGAGCTGGCGCGCGTGCAGCCGGAGCACCGCCGGGGTCACGCGGGCACCGCCTCGGCGCACCAGGCGTCGACGATCTCGCGGCACGCGGTCACAACCGTGCGCGGACGCACCCCGGTGGCGGCGATCGCCTTCGCGGGATCCAGCGAGATGTCGCGAGGGCGCGGCTCCAGGGTGGCGAAGTCGGCGAGACGACACGGGATGGCGCGCGCGGCCGACGCGCGCCGCCGCCCGTACTCCGCCAGCAGTGTCTCGAGCAGCGCGAGACGCGTCCGAGGTTCCTCGCCCGCCACGTGGAAGGTCCCAGTGTGGCCGCCCCGTATCAGCGTGAGCAGCGTCGCGACGACGTCGTCCACGTGGATCGGGGACAGGACGTTGTCCGATGCGCAGCGGATCGCCTCGCCACGCTCCGCCTGCTCGAGCCACCCCGTGAACAGCGTGCCGTCGCCGCGTGCGCTGCCGTAAACCCGCGCCAGCCGCACCACGAGGCCGGGACCGCGCGTGGCCAGATGGCGCTCGATCTCGACCTTCTGCGCGGCATACGCCATCAACGGCCCGACGACATCGCTCTCTACGTAGCGGCCCCTCCGCCCGTCGAACACGGCCTCCGTCGACAGGAACACGGGCATCACGCCCCACTCGGCAAGCCGGTCGACGATCTGGGCGATCGCGGTCACGTTCAGGCGCCGCGAGCCCGCGAGGTCGCGGGCGCAGGCGTCGGGGTTCGTGTTACCGAGCAGGAGCACGGCGTGGGAGAGCTCGGCGGGCCGTTCGATGACCGCCGCGAGATCCATGGTCTCCGCATCGAACCGCACGCCGCCGGGAACGGGACGGTGCGCGTACGTCCCGTAGGCCGCGTCCGCGCCGAGCCGCGCGAACAGCCGCCGCCCGATGAAGCTCGACGCACCGAGGACGAGGACACGGCGCGTCCCGCCGCTCATTCGCCGTCGAGCATCTCTGTCGAGCCGAGCGTCGTCCACTCGTGGTCGACGAGGACATGACCGGCCTTTGCGCTGTTGACCGCGCGCGACCGATAGAAGGCGTCTCCCACGACTTCGAACTCCGCAGCATCGTACACGCCGTCGGACGCGCCGGCCTCGGTGAAGCACCCCACCGTCACGGTGTAGAACCCCGGGACGAACGGGAAGCGAGGGACGCGACACACCACCTGCCCCGACTTGTCGACCGAGATCGGCGCCCCGCGCGTGTGGGAACTGAGACACGTTGTGATGCGCTGCCCTTCCAGGGTGACGAACGTCACCACGAACGAGGCCCGCTGCGGGGCGACGTTCGGGGCGAGATCGTAGGAGAGCGTGACCTCGAGCGGTTCGCCGCACCGAGCAACCCACGGAGCATCGTCCGGTCCGCTCACCGTCACGCCGGTGAGCCGGATCGGGCCCGTGGCCTTGCTCGTACGGCCCGGGTGGGTGCGTAGCGAGATCTCCCGATCGCCCACAGCGCCCTTGTCGCGGACGCCCAGCAGATACCGTTCCACGCACTCGCTCGGGGTCCCGGCGAACGCGACCTCGCCGCCCTCGAGCAGGATGCCGCGGTGGCAAAGCTGCTTCACCGCATCGAGATTGTGGCTGACGAAGAGGATCGTCCGGCCGCTTCCCGAGACCTCCGACATCTTGGTGAGGCACTTGAGCTGGAAGACCGCGTCGCCGACGGCGAGGACCTCGTCGACGAGGAGCACCTCGGTGTCGAGATGGGCCGCGACCGCGAACGCCAGGCGCATGTGCATCCCGCTCGAATAGCGCTTGACCGGCGTGTCGATGAACCGCTCGACGCCCGCGAAGGTGACGATCTCGTCGAACTTGCGCGCGATCTCGCGCTTCGCCATGCCGAGGATCGCGCCGTTCAGGAAGACGTTCTCGCGGCCGGTGAGCTCGGGGTGGAAGCCGGTGCCGACCTCGAGGAGCGAGCCGACGCGGCCGCGGATCCTCGCCTCGCCCTCGGTCGGCTCGGTGATGCGGCACAGCATCTTGAGGAGCGTGCTCTTGCCCGCCCCGTTTCGGCCGATGATCCCCAGCACTTCGCCCTCGCGCAGCTCGAAGCCGACGTGGCGCAGCGCCCAGAACTGCTCGCGTGGCTTGCCCCCGCGGCGCCGCAGACGCCGGACGACGCGGAACGGCGCCCGCGCCGCACGAGCCAGGGAGTCGCGGAGGGACCGGTACGGCTCGCGCTCACCGACGCGATAGCGCTTCCCGAGGTTCTCGACCGAGATGGCGACAGTCACAGGCAGTTGGAGAGGTGGCGGACCCGAACCGTGACGAGTCTAGGGGGATCGACCGGCGCAGTCAACGTTTTCGGCGGGTTCGCGCTCAACGCGCTCCCCCGGCCCATCGCCGAAGGTACGCGGTCATGAGGTGGTCGAAGACCATGTGCAGGTCCTCGATCGGCCCGTAATCGTCCGACGGAACGACGACGGCGACGTCGACCATCTTGCCCACCTGGCCGCCGCTCATGCCGAGGAAGCCGATCGTGTGGACGCCCAGGCGCCGCGCGGACTCCACGGCGCGAACGACGTTCGGCGAGTTGCCGCTCCCGGTGATCGCGATCAGGACGTCACCCGGCTCGGCCAGCATGTCGAGCTGCCCCGCGAAGATCTCCCGATAGTCCTCGTCGTTGGCGATGGCGGTGATCAGCGCGACGTTGTCCGACAGCGCGATCGCACGAACCCCCACCGCGCCCCCCTTGGCCACGCCCTTCATCAGGTCGTTCGCCATGTGCGACGCGGTCGCGGCGCTGCCCCCGTTGCCCGCGATGAAGACCCGGCGCCGCTCCGCCCACGCCGTCTCGAGCACCTCGAGCGCGCGCGCGAGCTCGGCGCGAGGAAGCTGCGCGATCACGTCCACGAGGGTCCGGAAGTAGCCCTCGATGAAGTCCAGCCGTGTCTGCGTCTCAGCCATGCGTCGTCGCCCTCCCGTGCGCCGCCGTCACGCCATGCGGAGGACGCACCGGGCGCCCTCCCCGCGCTGGATGCGCGCGACGGCCTCGTTGACGTCGTCGAGCGCGTAGCGATCGGTGATGAGCTCGCGAAGCTTGAGACGCCCGCGGCGGTAGAGCTCCAGATAGCGCGGGATGTCGACGTCGGGGACGGTCTCACCGCCGTGCGAGGCGAGCAGGCGCCGGCCCCCGTGCAGCGCGAACGAGTCGATGGTGATGCGCGCCTCGTGGTGCGGCACGCCCGCCAGCACCGTGCGGCCCTTGTCGGCCGTCGCGGCGTACGCGGTCTGGATCACCTCGGGATGGCCGGTGGTGTCGACCGTCGCGTCGAAGCCGCGCCCGCCGGTCAGATCGCGGAGCGCCTCGGCGAGCTTCGGCATCCGCGCCTCGAGCCCGTGCGTCGCGCCGAACGCTTTCGCCTGCGCCAGCTTGTCCGCATGGAGGTCGATCGCGGCGATCGTCGTCGCGTTCACGAGCGCGGCGCCCTGGATCACGTTGAGGCCGACGCCGCCCGCACCGAAGACCGCAACCGTCTGGCCGGGGCGCAGCTCCATGTTGTTGAACACGATACCGAGCCCCGTGGTGACCGCGCATCCGAGGAGGGCCGCCACGTCGAAGTCGATGTCCGGAGGAATGACGGTCATCCGGTTCTCGGAGGCGATCGTGTGCTCGCTGAACGTCGTCACCCAGCCTGCGCTCACGCTGCGGCCGTTCCACTCGTAGCGGGGCGCGGCCGAGTCGATGCCCGAGCCCTTGACCCAGTGAAGCACGACGTGATCGCCCGCCTCGACCTTGCGGACACCGGGCCCCGTTTCCACGACGACGCCGCCGCCCTCGTGGCCCAGGAGATGGGGGAGGAACGGATCGGGACGCTTGCCCACGATCTCGTCGATCTGCTTGCCGCAGATCCCGCTGTAGCCCACGCGCACCAGCACCTGGCCCGGTCCGAGCGCGGGCGCCCGCAGGCGCGCCACCACCAGCGGCGCGTTCTGCTCGACCAGGATCGCGGCCTTGAACTCCATCATTCGAAGTAGATGCAGCCGAGGTCGCCGGTGTACCCGCTCTCGTCCATGAACCACTGCCATTCCTTCGGCGTGTAGAACGACCGGCACGTGAGCTGCCAGTAGAGCAGGTTGGCCTTCTCGCGCTCGTTGCGGTACGACTCCACCACGACGTACTTCTTGTCCTTGCCCACGCGCTGGATCTCCCGCAGCGCGCGGCGCAGGTCGTAGTTGTAGAGGTTGTGGAGGGTGTTGAGCGAGATCACGAAGTCGAAGTGCTTGTCGGGCCACGGCAGCTCGACCGCGTTGCCGACTTTGAGGAACGGCCGCACTTCCGGCTTCGCGTCCTGGATCCCGTATTCCGAGATGTCGATGCCCGCGACCTCGACGCCCGGCACGGCCTGCGTGAACTCGTAGAGCAGGTACGCCTTGCCACAGCCCACGTCGAGGATGCGGTCGCCCGCCTTGAGCCCGTAGTGCTTCGCGATCTCCTCGGCGACCGGCCGCCAGCGGCCGTCGTAGCGCATGCCGCCGTACCCGTAGCGGCGGTCGCCGTCCCAGTAGTCCTTGCCCCACTGGGTCGCCACTTCCGCGCATTCCGCCTTGTCGTAGTCCACGACGCGCTGGACGTAATTGCGCTTCGTGCTCGTGTGCAGCTTTCCGATGAAATCGATGTACGCCATGCTCTCCCCTGCGTGAGGTCAGCGGGCCGCGCCCGCTCCCGTCACGCGCTCCGATCGCTTCTCGCTCAGCTGTCGCACCGCGGCGACGATGCCCGCGGCGTTGATTCCGTAGCGGTCCATGAGGCTTGCCTGCGAGCCGTACTCCTTCGCGAAGACGTCGGGGATGCCGAGGCGCGCGAAGCGCTTCCCCGGGTCGAACCCCGCCTCGGCGATGAGCTCCGCGACCGCGCTGCCGAGCCCGCCCATGAGCGTGTGCTCTTCCACCGTCACCACCGCCGGCACCGGCGCCATGTAGTCGAGAAGCGCCTCGGTATCGAGCGGCTTCACGGTCGGCACGTGGAGGATCGTGATCTCGAGCCCCTCGGCGGTCAGCGTCTTCGCGGCCTCCAGCGCCGCGCCCAACGCCACGCCGGTCGTGACCACGACGGCGTCGCCACCGCGCCGCATCGGATAGATCCGGCCGATGGCGAACGGCAGGTCGCCGGGCGTGACGATCGGATCGCCGCCCTTGGCGAGGCGGATGTAGACCGGGCCCGCGTGCTCGACGGTCGCCGGCATCAGGCGCCGCATCTCGCCCGCATCCGCGGGCGCGAGGATGGTCATGTGCGGCAGCGCGCGCAGGATCGCGATGTCCTCGATCGCGAGGTGCGTCGGGCCCAGCGGCGCGTAGACGAGCCCGCCGCCGTTGCCGATGAGGCGCACGTTCGTGCGGTGCAGGCACAGGTCGAGCGCGAGCTGCTCGAAGCAGCGGCGCGTGAGGAACGTCGCGATCGTGTTGACGTAGACGATGCGCCCCTCGAGCGCGAGCCCGGCCGCCATGCCGATGACGTTCTGCTCGCTCACGCCTTCCATGATGAAGCGTCCCGGCATCTCCGCCTTGAACTGCTTGAGCGTGCCGACCCCGAGGTCGGAGCCGATGAAGAAGATCCGCTCGTCCCGCTTCGCGAGCTCGTACACCATGTCGAGGCAGGCCTTGCGCATCAGCCGATCTCCAGCGCGGAGAGGAGGCCGGTCAGCTCCTCGTCGCTCACCTTGTTCTTGTGGTGCCAGTCGAGGTTGCCTTCCACGAAGTCGACGCCCTTGCCCTTCACCGTGTGGCAGATCACGACCGACGGCCTACCGGGGCGCAGCGGCACGCGCGACAGCACCGCGCGCAGCGCCGCGACGTCGTGCCCGTCCACCTCGGCGGCGGCGAACCCGAACGCCTCCCACTTCGCCGCGAGCGGCTCGAGGTCCTGCACCTCGGCGGTCGTCGCGTAGGACTGCTGCTTGTTGTAGTCGACGAGGACCACGAGGTTGTCGAGGCGGTGCTTGCCCGCGCTGAGCGCGGCCTCCCACACCGAGCCCTCGTTCGACTCGCCGTCGCCGATGATCACGAACGTGCGGTGCTTCGCGCCTTCGTACCGGGCGTTCAGCGCGAAGCCGATGCCGATCGACAGCCCGTGGCCGAGGCTGCCCGTGGACGCTTCGACACCGGGGACCTTGCCGTACTCCGGGTGCCCCCCGAGGATCCCGTCCGCGCGGCAGAACTTCGCGAGCTCGGCGCGGTCGAAGAAGCCCTTCTCGGCGAGGATCGCGTACAGCGCGAGGCAGCCGTGCCCCTTGCTGAGGATGCAGCGGTCGCGCCCGCGCCAGCGGGGCTGAGCGGGATCGTAGCGGAGGACGTCGTCGTAGAGCACGCGGAGGATCTCGACGAGCGAGAACGCGGAGCCCACGTGGCCGCGGCGCGCGGCGGCGAGGACGCCGACGATTTCGCGGCGGATCGCGCGCGAGCGCGCGTCCAGCGCCGTGCCGCGCTCAGAAGCGATAGGGGAAACGCTCATGGTCCTCGCTGACCTTCTCCAGCATGCGGCAAGCCTTGGCCAGCTGGGTGGCCCGGACCTCGGCGGGATCGCTCGCGCCGCCCGCGAACTGGCGGCGGCTGAGATCGGCGCCGAGGAATTCGTTGAGGAGGATGACGCACCACTTCAGGCCGTAGAGCGGATACGTCGCCTCGATGCGGTCCGGGAGGTCGACGTCGTCCGCGAACGCGCCCGCGATCCGCGCCGCGAACGTCGCGCGCGCGGCGTCCGTGAGCGCCATGCCCGGGTGCAGCAGGAAGTCCGACACCATCTTCGCCGGGTCGTCCCAGCCGAAGTACTCGAAGTCGACGAACGTGAGCCCGCCGTCCGGGCGCCGGAGCGCGTTGTGGAAGCCGAAATCGGAGGGGCTCAGGGTGCGCAGCGCCGGCGCGAGCGGCTCGTGCGCGGCGCGACCGGCCCGGCCGAGACGGCGACCCGCGGCCGCGCGCATCCGCTCGATCGCCGGCGCGAGGTCCGCCCCGAGGAACGCCTGGAGCGCGGGGGCGTCGGGCACGTCGCGGAGGCGCTTCATGCGCCGCTCGATGTCGTCGACGACGCCCGTCACGGTGAGGCCCGCTTCGGCGGCGGCGGGCAGCTCGTCGGCGCCGCGCGCCTTCCGCAGCTCGCGCAGCGACGCGAGGAACTCGACGGCCGCGAGGATGTCCGCGTCACCGACCTCGGAGATCCGGACCGGCGCGCCGTCGACGAAGTCGTACGCGGCCCAGCCGAGCTCCTCGTCGCGCGCCACGGGCCGCGGCACCGCGGCGATCCCGTGGCCGTGCAGAAACGAGAGCGCGGTGAACTCGGTCGCGAGCGAGTCGCGCCGGCCGGGCTGGCGGACGTACACCTTGACCGCCCACGCGCGTCCGCCGGCGTCGAGCGCGCGATAGATCCGGCTGTTGCGGCCGCCGGGCAGCCGTTCGAGCGAGGCGATCTGCGTCCGCAGCGCGCGGCCCAGGCTGGCGCCGAGGACGGCGGGGGTGAGCTCCGGAAGGCTCACGCGAACACCCGCCGGGTGATCTCCGGCCACGACCGGCACACGGCCACGCCGGGCAGCGCGATCCCCGCGCCGTCCGGCGCGAACAGGATCCGCTCGACCGACGCCGGGAACCCGGCGTCCGCGAACGTCTCCTCGAGGTCGTCGATGAAGTGCGTGCAGCCGAGCGCCGCCACCCGCGCGACCTTCGCCGCCCGCGTGGACTCGAAGAAGACGTCCTCCTCGCGGAGCCCGAAGCCGTCGGGCGAGAAGAATCCCTGGTCCACCATCCACCGCGCGGCGGCGGCGCGGAGGTCGATGGCCGGATCGACGCTCGACCGCGCGGTCTTGTGGCTGACGACGCAGGCACGCACGCGCGCGGCGCGCGCGGCGGCGAAGAAGGCGGGGACACCGTCCATGAGGCGCGCGTCCTTGATGCGCGGGCCGTACGCGGCGGCCTGCACGTGCTGCCAGTCGAGGTCGCCGTCGGGCCGGCGCCGGATGTGGTCGCGGATCGCGCGCTTGGTGGGCGGCACGTCGTCGGCGACGAAGCCGCGCGCCCGCGCGATGTCCCACATCAGCTCGTCGTAGCCGACGAGCGTGTTGTCGAAATCGACGCCGACGATCACTTGAGCTGCACGGCCTGCATGGTGCGGATGTTGTAGTACCGCGGGTCGGTCATGGCGCCGGGCACCCGCGCGCCGCGGAAGGCGGCGAGCAGGTCGTCGATCGCGTTCTCCACCGTGCGCTTCGCGACGAAGCCGAGCTCGCGCCGGATCTTGTCCGACGAGATGTGGTACGAGCGGTGGTCGTCGGTGGGCGTGGTGACGATCTCGACGTGCGGGCCCGCGGAGGCGCGCACGGCCTCGGCGATCTCGACGATCTTGCGATTGTCGTAGCCCGCGTTGAAGACGCCGCCGTCGATCGCGGCATCCGGCCACGAGAGGCTCTGGACGTAGAGGTCGGTCACGTCGTCGATGTGGATGTTCGGACGCATCTGCTGGCCGCCGAACACCGTGATCTTGCGATTGTTCACCGCGTGGTTCGTGAGGATGTTCACCGTGAGGTCCAGCCGCAGTCGCGGCGCGTATCCGCACACCGTCGCCGGACGGAGGATCAGCGTGGTGAACCCGGGCTCGCGCTCCTTGAGGAGGACCTCCTCGCACAGCGCCTTGTACTTGGAGTAATCGGTCAGCGGCTCGAGCGCCAGCTCCTCGGTGACGTTCTGCTCCTGCTTGACGCCGTACACGCTCGACGACGAGGCGTAGACGAACCGGCGGACGCCCGCTTCCTTCGCGTAGGTGACGAGCGGGAGGAACGCGTCGTAGTTGATCGACTTCCCGAGGTCGGGGTTGAGCTCGAAGCTCGGGTCGTTCGAGATGCACGCGAGGTGGATCACCGCGTCGCAGCCCTTGAGCGCGCGGCGCAGCAGCGCCTGGTCGCGGAGATCGCCCTTGATCTCTTCGAGGTCGGGATGCCCCGTCACCGCCGCGAGCACGGCGTCGCCGTAGAGGTAGAGGTCGAGCACCTTCACGCGGTACCCCGCGGCCAGCAGCTTGGGGACCAGGGCGCTGCCGACGTAGCCCGCGCCGCCCGTCACGAGGACCGTCCGAATCACGCGATGCTCCTCCTCTACTTCAGCAGCGAGATGAGATGTTTGGCGAGCGGCGCCCGGCTGATCGAGAGCCGGTTGCCCAGCTCCGCCACCATGTGCGCGCCGGCCAGATTGCCGATGAGGCCCACGACCTCCCACGGCGCGCCCTGGGCGACCAGCAGCGACGTCACCGCGAGCACGGCGTCGCCGGCGCCGACGCGGTCGGTGATCCGCGTCGCGAGCGCCGGCACCTCCGTGAACCCCGACTCGGGGTCGTAGTGGAGGCTGCCGTTCTTGCCCTGCGTCACCGTGAAGCGGGGGCACGTGATCTTCTTCGTGACCTCGAGGATCAGGTCGCGCGCTTCCGCGTGGCGCATGCGGGTCTCGAGCTGGACTTCGTGGTTCGCGAGGCACACGTAGTCCGCGCGCGGGTACTTCGAGATCGTGTTGAAGCCGCGGTTGCCCGCGTTCGCCTGGGTGTTCACGGCGAGGAAGCGCGCCTTGTCGCACAGGAGGGAGATCGCGGCCGGCGAGAGCATGCCGTGGCCGTAGTCGGTGACGATGACGACGTCGTACCGCCCGATCTGCTCCTCCAGGGTGCGGACGAGGTTCGCCTCGTCCGGCGGGGTCATCGCGCCGTCGTCCATCACGTAGAGCTCGAGCAGGCGCGCGTTGGTGTACGCGTCGATGAATCGGCGCTTGTGGATCGTGGGCGCGCCGGAGCGCACGAGAAAGTGCGGCCGCACGCGCTCGTGCAGCGCCTTGCGGATGAAGTCCTCCCGCGGCCGCGCCTCGCCGAGCTGGGTCACGATCCCGACGTCGTCGCAGAAGCCCGCGAGGTGGTTCGCCACCGCGAGGCTGCCGCCCGCGTAGCTCTCGGTCGTGCCGTATCTGAACGCGAGGATCGGGTCCTTGCTCGACTTGCCGAGCGCGTCGCAGAAGACGTACTCGTCGACGATGGCTTCACCGATGACGAGCGCGCGCAGGGTGCGCGTCGACTCGAGCCGCGCGAGGAGGTCGTCGGCCGCCCACCGCGCGCGAAAGCGCCGCAGCCACTCCTCGGTCTCGGGCGGGAAGATCTCGAAGTGCTGATTGATGAGCTGCGAGGAGCTGAACGTGATGTCGTAGGTGAAGTGGATGCGGCCGCCCGCCGCCACCACCGCCTGCTCCTCCTCGTAGATCTTGCCGGTGACGTCGTCCTCGCGCGTGGCGTAGTCGCTGCCCTTCACGTACACGTCGGGCTTCAGCAGCCGGATGGTCTCGACCGCCGTCGGCCACGCGTTCACGGCGACGTAGTCCACGCACTCCATCGCGGCGATGAGCTCCGCGCGAAACTGCTGCGTGAACGCGGGCCGCCCGGGGCCCTTGTTCACGAAGTGGTCGGGCGTCAGGGTGACGATCAGCACGTCCCCTTCGCGGCGCGCGGCCTGCAGGTGGCGGATGTGTCCCGGATGGATGAGGTCGAAGACCCCGTGACAGTGCACTACGCGGCGGCCCGCGGCCTTGTGCGCGGCGACGAGCGGCGCCAGCTCCGGGAGCGCCTTGACCTTGTCGGCGACGGCGCGCTCAGCCACGGGGGCCCAGGTGCTGGAACCACTCGCGGGTGGCGTCCGCGATGGTCGCGGGCGTCCACACCGGCGCGGTCCGCCAGTAGTCGATGTGCTTCAACATCTCCTTCACGCCCTCCTCGAAGCTCACGGTCGGCTTCCAGCCGAGCAGCCGCTGGATCTTGCCGATGTCCGCGAGGGTGCAGTCCGGCTCGCCCGGCCGCTTCGGCAGGTGCACGACGTCGCCGCCGAGCAGCTCGACCAGGCGGTTCACGCTGTACGTCCCGCCGCTCCCGACGTTGAACACCTCGCCGGTCACGTCGGACGCGGCGGCCGCGAGCATCGCGTCCACGACGTCGGTGACGAACGTGAAGTCGCGCGTCTGCGTCCCATCCCCCACCACCGTGAAGGGACGCCCCGCGAGCTTCTGGGCGAGGAAGACGCCGAAGACCGCACCGTACGTCCCGGACGTCCGCGACCGCGGGCCGAACACGTTGAAGAAGCGCACCGACACGACGGGCAGCTGGTACACCCGCCCCCAGTGGAGCGCGATCTGCTCGCCGAGGTATTTCGTCAGCGCGTACGGGTACTGGGGACGGATCTCGGCGGTTTCCGGGGTCGGATAGACATCGGGGATCCCGTAGCAGGACGACGATGCCGCGTAGACGAAGCGCTGGACGCCCGTCTGGCGCGCGGCTTCGGCCACGGACACCGTCCCGTCGACGTTCGCGCGATGGTACGCGAGCGGGTTCTGGATCGAGGGAACGATGTCGGCGAGCGCCGCCACGTGGAAGACGTGCTGCGCGCCGCGGAAGAGCGGGGCGATCGTCGCGAAGTCGGCGGCGTCGGCCTCGTGCACGGTGAGGCCCGCGTGGCCCGCGAGGTGCGCGAGGTTCTCACGCCGCCCCGTCGAGAAATTGTCGATCACCGTCACCGCGTAGCCGTCGGAGAGCAGACGCTCGGTCAGATGGCTGCCGATGAACCCCGCCCCCCCGGTGACGACCGCGCGCTCAGACGATGTCGGCAAACGTCCGCTCCATGCGCCGGAAGTAGTAGAGGCCGCTCACGAGCAGCACGACGACCACCGCGACCGAGACGGCGAGCATCGCCTGGGACGGGGCCGCCATGCCGAGCACGCTCCAGCGGAAGCCCTCCACCACCCCGGCCATCGGATTGAGGCCGAGGAGCGGACGCCACTGCGCGGGCACGAGCGAGGCGGGATACGCGACCGGCGTCGCGAGCATCCAGAACTGGACGATGAACGGGAGCGTGTAGCGCACGTCCCGGTACTGGACGTTCAGCGCCGAGAGCCACAGCCCCACGGCGAGCGCGGCCCCGAGCGCGAGCAGGAGAAAGAGCGGCGCCACGAGGATCATCGCCGTCGGCGCCACCGCGTAGTACGCCATCATCGCGATCAGGATCATGAAGGCCACGCCGAAGTCGACGAGGCCGCCGATCACCGCGGCCATCGGGATCACCAGCCGCGGGAAGTACACCTTGGTGATCAACCGCTCGTTGGCGACGAGGCTGTTCGCCGACTCACCGAGGGCGTGCGCGAAGAACTGCCACGGCAGGAGGGCGCAGTAGACGAAGACGGGGTACGGCAGGCCGTCGGAGGGGATGCCGGCGAGGCGCCCGAAGAAGAGGCTGAACACCAGCATCGTGAAAAACGGCTGGATGACCGCCCATCCGACCCCGAGCGCCGTCTGCTTGTACCGGACCTTCACGTCCCGCCAGACCAGGAAGTAGAGCAGCTCGCGGTATCGCCACACCTCGGCGAGCCGCAGAGCCACCCACCGGGGGGATGGCTTGATGACGAGGACGGGGGGCGCCCCAAGAGTCATCGGGGAGCCTGAGGGAGCCTGAACAACCGACGTACTCGCCTCCTACCTATGGGGTGGCTGGGGGTTCGGGGGCCAACGCACAGGGCTTCGCCCTCTCAGTCACATCGCGGCACATCCCCCGAGGGCAGGGACCGGAGCATTATAAGAACGTGACATGGTGAGTCAAAGCTTTAACCACCGGGTGAGCGGCGATGGATTTTCACAGCGGAGGCAACCACTTAGACCGCGCTCGACGGTCCTCGTAGCGAGGCGGCTCGGAGGCCCGCCCGTCCGTCAGAGGCGCCAGTACGACGCGCCGTACGCCTGCACGGCCTCGCCCCGCAACATGCCCTGGACGTCCACGATCACGCCGGGCCCGTGGTCGGCTCGAAGGAGACCGACGAAGTTCATCACGTCCCGGGCGCGAAACTCGTCGTGGGCGACGCTGATGATCACGGCGTCGTAGGTCTCACGCGAGCTGAAGGGGTCGGCGACCATCTGCAGGCCGATCTCGCGGGCGACTTCGGACGCGTTCGCACGGGGGTCGTAGACGTCGACCTTGACCTCGTACGAGCGGAGCTCGTTGATCAGGTCGGCGACGCGCGTGTTGCGGATGTCGGGGACGTTCTCCTTGAACGTGAGGCCCAGCACCAGGACCCGCGCGTTCTGCACCACCTTGCCCGCCCGGATCATCAGCTTGACGGCCTGCTCGGCGACGTAGACGCCCATCTGGTCGTTGATGCGGCGGCCGGAGAGGATGACCTGCGGGTGATAGCCGAGCTCCTCGGCCTTGAACGTCAGGTAGTACGGATCGACGCCGATGCAGTGACCGCCGACGAGGCCGGGCCGGAACGCCAGGAAGTTCCACTTCGTTCCGGCGGCCGCGAGGACCGCGTTGGTGTCGATGCCCATCCGGTGGAAGATCATCGCCAGCTCGTTCACGAGCGCGATGTTCAGGTCACGCTGCGTGTTCTCGATGACCTTGGCCGCCTCGGCGGTGCGAATCGTCGGCGCCCGGTGCACGCCCGCTTTGACCACGAGGCCGTACACGGTCGCCAGGCGCTCGGTGATGTCGGGCGTCTGCCCCGCGACGACCTTCACCACGCGCTCGAGCGAGTGCTCCGGGTCTCCGGGATTGATCCGCTCGGGCGAGTACCCGAGGAAGAAGTCGGCGCCGGCGCGCATCCCGGATTCCTGCTCGAGGATCGGCTGGCACACCTCTTCGGTGGCGCCGGGATACACGGTGGACTCGAAGACCACGACCGCGCCGCGCGCCATGTGACGCCCCACGGTGCGGCTCGCGGCGCGCAGCGGGCCGAGGTCCGGCGTGCGGTGCTCGTCGACGGGCGTCGGCACCGCGACGATGATGATGTCGGCGGCGCCGAGCGTGGCGGGCTCGGTGGTGAGCTCGAGGCCCTGCGCCTCGAGGTCCTGCGGCTTCATCTCACCCGTGCGGTCGTAGCCGGCCTGGAGCTCGGCGACGCGCTCGGTCGAGATGTCGAACCCGATGCAGCGTCGCCACTGGCCGAACGCGCAGGCCAGCGGAAGTCCCACGTAGCCGAGGCCGATGACGGCAATCGTTTCCGCCTTCTGCGTGCTCACTGAAAATGCCTCCCGCCCCGATCCGGTATTTCGGCGACAAACGCTCACGGAAACGCGAAGTTACGCCCGCATCCGATGCAGCGGGGGCCAGTATAGCCGCATGCGGCGCCGGACGCGCAGGGTAAAAGCGGTCAGCGGAGGATCAGGCTGCGCGGCGCCGCGGACGGATAGCCCTGCACGACGCCGCCGTTGCCGATGTGGCAGGGGTCGTCGATCGGCTGCACGGACGCGATCGCGTGACAGAGCTCGTGGATGTCGACGTCGAACGACAGGCGTGAGGGCAGCGACTCGGCGTAGCGCACGATCTTCACCGCGCGGGCGACACGCCCGTGGCCGGCCTGGACGACGCGCGAGGTCTGGCAGCCGAGGACCGCGCCCGCGAACGACGGCGGGCACTCGCGCCGCACGACCGCGGGATCATCGGTCACGACCAGCGTGACGAGGTGCGCGTCGGGTCCCAGCGGCCCGAGCTGCCCCGTCCGCATGCCGGTGGCGCAGCCGACGAGGGCGACGGCCGGCGCGAGCAGGATGAGCGCACGAGCGAGTCGGACGACGCGGCGCACATCCCCCTGCCAGCGCAAGCGGTATGCCACCGCCACGTCCCCGATTCCCGCGTCCCGGGGCCCTTCACAGCGATCGTGCGCGGCGACGGGCCTGCACAACGCTGCAACACCGTGCAGGTCCTCGGGACGCTGGTGCAGTTGCTCAGACGAGCAGCGCGACCTTCACGGCGGCGGGATCGCGGTGCGCGGTGAACGCGGCCGCGATGTCGGCGAGCGGGAAACGATGGGTCACCAGCGGCGTCGTGCGCACCTGCCCCGCCGCGACCAGCCGGAGCGCCTCGGGGAACTCGTCCTGGTAGATCATCGAGCCCAGGATCGTGACCTCGCGCCGCACGACCGAGAAGAACGCGACCGGCGTCGGATCGTGCGGCAGCCCGGTGAGCACGACGCGCCCGCCGGGGCGCACCAGCTCGAGCGCCGCGTTGACGGCTTCCGGCGTGCCCGCGGTCTCCACCACGAGGTCCACGCCTTCGCGCCCGGAGAAGCGCCGGGCCGCGGCCTCCAGCGGGCCGTCGGCCGCGAGGTGCGTCGCGTCCGCGCCCAGATCGACCGCCATCGGCAAGCGCGTCGGCGTGCGCGCGACGACCAGCGCGCGCGCGCCGCGTGCCCGCAGCACCTGGAGCGCGAGCAGTCCAAGGCTTC
>Ga0194131_10000659_pt1 | contig 58591 bp, 61 predicted proteins | sample TA2KigO120mmetaG_FD_148631 | JGI IMG/M metagenome (GOLD analysis project Ga0194131, IMG submission 148631) | Freshwater microbial communities from Lake Tanganyika, Tanzania - TA2015053 Kigoma Offshore 120m | ecosystem: Environmental > Aquatic > Freshwater > Lake | place: Tanzania: Lake... | reverse complement strand
GTCGAAATTGAGCCGGAGCGGACCATCACCTGATTCACCCGTTGGGTTCTGCAAAATAGCCTCGTTCAATCCAGATTAACTTATTGATTCTTATATCTGAATCTCTAAGAAATTGCATCACAATACGGTGTCATCCGGCGAATGCGGGAACAAACCGCCCCAGCGGTTCAATGATCGCGACGGGGGTTAGGGCCGGTAGGTGAGGGCGAGCGGTCCTGGCCGGCGCAGGGGCGCGGCGATGTTGGCGAACTCGCAGAGCAGAGGGCGGGTATCGCGCGGGTCGATCACCTCCTCGACCCAGAAACTCTCGGCTGTGCGGAACGGGCTGCGCACCCGTTCGAGGCGCGCCTCGATCTCCTTGAGGCGGGCCTGGCGGTCGGGCGCCGCCTCGACTCTGCCTTGTAGGCCGCCTCGATGCCGCCTTCGACCGGCAGCGAGCCCCAGTCGCCCGACGGCCAGGCATAGCGGTACTTGGCGCGGCCGGTGTTCATGTGCGCCGCTCCGGCCACGCCGAAACACTTGCGCACCAGGACCGCGCACCACGGCCCCTGCGCCTGGAACACCGCCGCCAACGCCCGCGCGCCATGCCGGATGGTGCCGGCCCGCTCCGCCTGTTCGCCGATCAGGAAGCCCGGGATGTCGACCAGATGCACCATCGGCAAGTGAAAGGCCTGCGTCAGGTCGACGAAGCGCACGACCTTGAGCGAGGCCTCCGCGGTCCAAGCCCCCGCATAATGGTAGGGATCGCTGGCCAGCAGGCCGACCGGCCAACCGTCGAGCCGGGCCAAGCCGGTGATGACCGACTTGCCGTGCTGTCGACCGATTTCCAGGAACGAACCCCGGTCGACCACCGCTTCGATGATGGAGCGCATCTTGTAGACCTGCCGACGATTGCGTGGAATGGCGTCGATCAGGAAGCTCTCGCGCCGGTTGGGGTCGTCGGCCCGCGGACCGCGCGGCGGCAACTCATGGACGGATGGGGGCAGGTAGGACAGGAACCGCTTGGTTCGCGCAAAGGCTTCCAACTCGCTGTCCACGGCATCGTCGACCGCACCGCACGCCGCATGCAGGTCGGCCCCGCCCAGCGTCTCCTTGTCGGTGGCCTGGCCAACGCACGCCACCACGGGCGGGCCAGCGACGAACATCTGCGCGGTCTTGCGCACCAGCAGCGAATAATGGCTGGTCACCACGCGGGCCGAGCCGAGCCCGGCGACCGAGCCAAGGCCCAAGCCCACCACCGGCACGGTGGCCAGGTTGGCGATCACCTGTTCCCAGCCGAACGCCTCGCTGACAGCCGCCGCGCACGGTGAAGTCGTCGCCTTCCACCACCACCCGCCGGCCGTCCAGCAGGCCACGACCGAACAGGAAATTGGTCGGCTGGACCGCTTGCAGGCGACCGCCGTCGTCATAGCGCGCAACGCCGCTCAGCGCCCCCACCTCGTGGAACGAGCCCGGATCGAGCAGCGCCGCGAGCCGTTCGCGCACGGTCAGCTTGCCGGCCTCGCGATGTCGCTTGACCTTGTCCAGCCCGCCCATCTCCTTGGCCAGCCGCTCGTGCTGGTGCAGTTCGTCGATTTCCGCTTGCCAAGTCATGCGCGCCTCACTCCGCCCCGGCCGATCATGCCGCAACGAAACGTCTTGCCAAACGGCTCGCCAGCAGTGCCGCGACGCGGCCGGGTTCGTCGAGCGGCCGAGGCGGGCGGAACGCCTCCAAGCGGCCGGCGAAGGGCCGCGCATGGCCTGCCTGGCGCAGGCCCGAATGGAACGCGGCGAGCCGCCGACCGCCGCCCTCTAGGCCGATCACGAACAGTGGCTTGCCGGTGAAAGCGGCTTCCGAGGCCATGGTCACGCTGTCCTCCGTCACCAGGATGATGTCGGCCAAGGCCAGCAGGGCGAAATAGGGATTGTCGCCCCGGAAATCCCACAAATAGGCACCACTGCCCGCCAGCCGCTCGCGCAGGATCGCCAGGTTGGCCTCGCCCGTGCGCCGCGACGGCGTGATGGCCAAGCCGAAGCCCTGTCGCGCCAACGCCGCCAATTGCTCGGCCAGGCGCGAGGCCGCCGCCGCCGTCAGGCGATGGTGCCGGCTGCTGCCGCCCAGCAGCACCGTGACCAGCGGTCGCGGCAGGTGCGCCAATCCCTCGGCGAAACGCGCCGCCGCCGTAGCCAGACGGACGGCGTTGACCCGGTGCAAAGCCCCAAGGGTGGCGATGACGTTGTCGCCGGCCAGGCGGTCATGCTCCGGGGCCACCACCCAATCGAAGGCAGAAAGACGGGCCTGCGGGTTCTGGATATGCACCAGCGCGGTCCTGCGGTGGCTGACCCGGCCGATCGTCAGGGCATAGGGCACCGCGCGCCGGCCACAGCTCAGCACCAGCCTTGGCCAGGGTGGCGCCGGCCGGTCGCTGCCCGGGCCGAGCGCGGCCAGCGGCCAGGGCCAATAGCCGGCCGGCAGCCAGGTCCACGGCGCGCGCGGCCTGAGGCGCAGCACGGCGGTCGGCAGGGCCAGGCGCTCGGCCAGGCCCAGACACTGGTTCTCCATGCCGGCATGGCCCTCGCTGATCGCCCAAACGACCGCGGCGGCCGGATCTGTGTGCATGCGCGAGGCATAGGCGTTCCCGCCGTTCGTCGCCATCGGTTTGTTGCCGCGCCGGCCGCGATGCTATGTAGAGACTGCTTCCCTGGAAAGGCACCCTCGCCCATGCGCTCCATTCCGTTCGCGCTGGCCGCATTGAGCGTGCTGGCCGTTGGCCAGTTCGTCGCCGCGCAGACCCAGCCATCGCAATCGCCGGCTGCGGCGGTGCAGACCCAGCCGGCCGAGGATCCCATCGTCGCCCAGGTCAATGGCAGCCCCATTCGCCTGTCGGACATGCTGGCGGCGCAGGCGACCTTGCCGCCGCAGGTGCGCGAGGTCCCGTTGCCGATGATCTTCCAGCCGTTGCTGGACCAGCTGGTGGAACGCCGCCTCTATGCCCAGGCCGCGCGGGCACGGAAACTGATCGACGATCCGGAGGTCAAGCGCATGCTGGCCGATCTGGAGGAACGGGTGTTGGAGCAGGCGCTGAAGAGCAAGATCGTGGAGGCCGAGGCGACGCCCGACCGGCTGCGCGAACGCTATGAGCGCGAGGTCAAAGGCAAGGCCGGGCCCGAGGAGGTGCGCGCCCGGCACATCCTGGTGGCAAGCGAGACGGAGGCCAAGGACATCGCCAACGAGCTCAGCAAGGGCGCCGATTTCGCCGAGCTGGCGCGCAAGCGTTCGGGCGACGGCTCGGCCAAGCAGGGTGGCGACTTGGGGTTCTTCCGCGCCGATCAGATGGTGCCGGCATTCTCCGAACAGGCCTTCAGCCTGCGCCCCGGACAGGTCTCCAACCCGGTGAAGACGCAGTTCGGCTGGCACCTGATCAAGGTCGAGGAGCGGCGCGCCTCGCGCCCGCCGAGCTTCGAGGAGGCGGCCGACGAGCTGCGCGCGGACCTGGCCCGCGAAGCGCTTGGCAAGACCGCGCAGGAGCTGCGGGCCAAGGCCGAGGTGCGCACCTTCAACGCCGACGGGACGCCCCAGATCGGGCCGCCGGGCATCCGGTCGCTGCGCTAGCCGGGCTTCGTTGCCGGCCCGGCGGGCTGCCGTGTAGGCTCGCCCGCTCCATCCACGCGGATCGATTGCCATGGCCGAAATACCTGTCTCGCCGTTCGCGCCCGCGCGTTTTCCCGCCCTGCCGGCGGTGGCCGGCGTTGCCGCCGCCACCGCGGCCGCCGGGGTGCGCTACAAGGGCCGCGAGGACGTGTTGCTGACGACGCTGCCGCGCGGCAGCACGGTTGCCGGCACCTTCACGCGCAACACCATGCCGGGCGCGCCGGTCGATTGGAGTCGCCGGCACGTGGCGCAAGGCAAGGCACGCGCGCTGGTGGTCAATACCGGCAACGCCAACGTCTTCACCGGCAAGGCCGGCGCCAAGGCAGTCAGGGACACCGCCGAGGCGGCGGCGAAATTACTCGGCTGCCGGCCGGCCGAGGTCTTCGTCGCCTCGACCGGTGTGATCGGCGAGCCGCTGCCGGCCGAGCGTATCCTGGCGGTGCTGGGCGACTTGGCCCGAGCGCAGGCGCCCGCCGATTGGCAGCGTGTCGCCAATGCGATCCGCACGACCGACACCTTTGCCAAGGGGGCGGGCCGCATCGCTCGGATCGGCCAGCGCGAGGTGGCGATTGCCGGCGTCGCCAAGGGCAGCGGCATGATCCAGCCGGACATGGCGACCATGCTGGCCTTCGTGTTCACCGATGCCAGGCTGCCGGCGGATGTGTTGCGCGGCCTGCTGCGACCGGCGGTCGACGACAGCTTCAATGCCATCACGGTCGACAGCGACACATCGACCAGCGACACCGTGCTGCTGTTCGCCACCGGCCAAGTGCCGCTGCCGCGCGCCATTGCCCGCGCCGGCGACCCATTGTTGCGCGATTTCCGGGCCAAGCTGCTGGAAGTCTGCCAGGAGCTGGCGCAGCAGATCGTGCGCGACGGCGAAGGCGCGCAGAAATTCGTCGAGATCCGGGTCGGCGGCGCCGCCAGCAAGGCCGCCGCCCGGCGCATCGGCCTGGCGGTCGCCAATTCGCCGCTGGTCAAGACCGCGATCGCCGGCGCCGACGCCAACTGGGGCCGCGTGGTCATGGCTGTCGGCAAGTCGGGCGAGAAGGCCGACCGCGACCGTCTGTCGATCCGCATGGGCGGCGTCACCATTGCGGAGCGCGGCTATCCGCATCCCGACTACCGCGAGGAGCAGGTGCGCCCGCACATGCGCGGGCGCGAGATCCTGATCGAGGTGGACGTCGGCATCGGCACGGGTAGCGCCACGGTGTGGACCTGCGACCTGACCCACGGCTACATCAGCATCAACGGCGACTACCGCTCTTGAGGCCGGCGCGGATGGCGAAGCCCATCGTGCTGGTGGCCGCGGTGGCGCTGGTCGATATGGACGGCCGGGTGCTGCTGGCGGAACGGCCGGCCGGCAAACGCATGGCCGGCCTTTGGGAGTTTCCCGGCGGCAAGGTCGAGCCGGGCGAAACGCCCGAGGCCAGCCTGATCCGCGAACTCAAGGAGGAACTTGACATCGACGTGACCGCGGCCTGTCTGGCCCCCTTCACCTTCGCCAGCCATGCCTATGAGGATTTTCACCTGCTGATGCCGCTCTATCTCTGTCGGCGCTGGCAGGGCAAGCTCAACCCGCGCGAGGGCCAGCGCCTTGCCTGGGTGGCGCCGAAACGGCTGGCGGACTACGCCTTGCCGCCGGCGGACAAACCCTTGGTGGCGATGCTGCGCGACTTTCTCTAGGGCAATTTCCGCTCAAATCGAACCGGCCTGTTCGCTTTCGCCGCAAGCCGTCGCCCCAGAACCATGACCGCGCTAGCGGTTGGGAGCGAGCGAGCGGATGTAAGCCACCAGGTTGTCGATGTCCTGGCGCGTCAGCGAGAGCGGCGGCATCGGGGCATGCGGTTCGGCCAGGAAGGCGCGCAGCACGCCTTCGGACTTGTCCGGGTTCGCTGCCAGCGCGGCAAATGCGGGCGCGGCATCGCTGGCGACGCCGCCGCCCACCAAGTGGCATTCCTGGCACCAGCGTTCGGCCGCGGTACGGCCTTGCGCCACCCGCTGCTCCATGCCTTGCGCTCCGGCCTGACCCGCCAGGGCCAGCAACGCCACCACGAACCACCGCATGGCCTCAGGCTGGCCCCGCCGGACGGCCACCACCTTGCGTCGGATCAAGGGCGACCGGCTTTTTCGCCCGCCGGGCGCTCGACCGCGCCCAGGGCCGTTGCCAAGCGTTGGCGGCCACTGCCAGGTCGCAGCGGCTTCGGCTGGTCGGCATGAGGCGCCCAAGCGGTCAGGTAGAGCACCTGGAAGGTTGCCGGCAGCCGGCCGTCGATGCCGGCATGGCGCTCGGCATAATGGCGCAACGTCGCGGCCAGCATGGCGCGCTTCAACGGCTGCCGGCGGCGTGCGGCGACGGCATTGGCCTCGCCCATGCCGCGCAGCTCGCGCATCAGCGCGATCGCGTCGGGATAGCTGACGTCGATACGGTCGACATCGACCACCGGCAAGGCGAAGCCGGCGCGTTGCAGCAGGCGGCCTGCGTCGGGAACATCGGCGAACGGCGAGACCCGCGGGCTGCCGCCGCCTTCCACCTGCAGCTCAGCCGTCAGGAGCGCCTGGCGCAGTTCCTCCAAGCTGCCGCCGCCCAGCATTGCCGCCAAGAACAACCCGTCCGGCTTCAGCGCGCGGTTGATCTGGATGAGCGCGCCCGGCAGATCGTTGACCCAGTGGAGCGACAGGGCGCTCAATACCAGATCGAAGCTGCCGTCGGCGAAGGGCAGCGTTTCCTCGTCGCCGACCACCCGCAGGCCGGAGGCCTGGCGCGCGAAACCGTGCGCCAGGTCCACCGAGACCAGTCGGTCGAGGCCGTCACGGCCGGCCAGCATGCGCCCCAGCGTGCCGTCATGACAGCCCAGGTCGAGCACCGTGGCGAACCGCCGCGTGGTGTCGTCCAGCCGTTCGAGCAGGCGCAGCGAGACCTCGCGCTTGAGAAAGTCGTGGCGCGCGAAACGTCCGGACGCGCGTTGCCGGTGCCGGCGCACCAGGCCACGGTCGAACACCGCGATGGAATCGGACATGCAGGCTCCCGCCGGCTCAGGCGCCGCCGCGCGCCACCATCTCGTCCAGCCGGGCGACGCGACGATAGAGCCGTTCGCCCCGTTCGACCAGGCTCTACATCCGTACCGGCATGCGCGCCAGCGGCATTGTGGGCTCGGCCAGGCACACCGCCTGGCCGGACAGCCGCCAGCGCGCTTGGGCCAGTTCGTCGGGCTCGATCTCCCCCTCGGCGGCGGCACGCTGCACCAACAGCCAGGCCATCACCTGAGTGAGGCGCGCGGTCAATCGCATGCCTTCGAGGCAGAAGGCGAGTTGATGATCGAAGGCCGCGCCCGGCACCGGCTGGCCGCCCGCGCCGTTCATGTAGTCGCGGGTCTCCCGGCAGAGGCTCAACGCCTCCGCGAACAGGCGATCATAGAAGGCGGTCGAGCCAAAGCCTGTGCGCGGCCGATCCTCCGCCATTGCCCGTTCCGACCGCCTGCCCCCGTCAGCCCGCATGCTGGCAGGGGCAAGCTTAACATTTCGCCACCGCCGGCGGACCGGTCGGGCCTTGACCGGTTGCAACGGCATCCTACGTCTAGAGCGTCGCCCGACGCCCAGACGGGGTTGGGGGACAACCGGGTGCCCGGCCGGTTCGGCGGGCACGCAAGCGCGATTGCTCAAGGAGGATGGCGCATGAATTCGTTCGATCTTTCCCCGCTGTGGCGGTCCAGCATCGGTTTCGACCGGGTTGGCAGGTTGCTTGACAGCCTCGCCGCGCCCGATGCCGCCGGCAACGGCTACCCGCCTTACAACATCGAGAAGACCGGCGAGGCCGGCTATCGCATCACCATGGCGGTCGCCGGCTTCAGAGAGGCCGATCTCGACATCAACGTGGTGGAGAACGTGCTGACCATCCGCGGCAAGGGCCAGCCCGAGCCAGAAGGGATCCGCTACCTGCATCGCGGCATCGCCGCGCGTGCCTTCGAGCGCAAGTTCGAACTGGCCGACAGCGTGCGGGTGGCCGGCGCGCAGCTGCTGAACGGCCTGTTGCATGTCGACCTGCTGCGCGAGATCCCCGAGCACAAGCGGCCGCGTCGCATCGAGATCGCCAGCCAGCAGGCGGCCGCCTAGTTCCAGTAAGAGGCGCTGCTGCGGGGGGCGGCCGTGCCGCCCCCGGACGGCGGAGCCTTGCCCAACCAATCCCTATCGACCGGAGAGCCATGCATGAGCGACAATCGACTGATCCCCTGGGGCTTCCCGCGCCGCGGCCTGTTCGAGCCGTTCGGCACCCTGCAGCACGAGGTCAACCGCCTGTTCGACGACATGTGGCGCGGCTTCGAGCCGGCCGCATCGCCCGCCGGCGCGCAGCCGGCCTTCGCGCCACGCATGGATGTGAGCGAGACCGCCGAGGCCTATCGCATCGCCATGGAATTGCCCGGCATCGACGACAAGGATGTCGAGGTGAGCGTCAGCGACGACGTGCTGACGGTGAAGGGCGAGAAGAAGCTGGAAGCCGAGAAGCAGGAAGGCACCCTGCACATCACCGAGCGCAGCTTCGGCAGTTTCCGTCGCCAGCTTCGCCTGCCTGCCGACGCGGCGGCCGACCGGATCGAGGCGCGCTTCGAGAAAGGGGTGCTGGCGATCAGTGTGCCGAAGGAGAAAGAAGCCCAGACGGTGAAGAAGATCGCCGTCAAGGCCGGCTGAACCGGTCGGGCCGGCACATCGCCCTGAGGCGCCGGACGGACCTTCCGTCCGGCCCACTATTTCGGCATGCGCAACTCGATCGTGCCTTCCGCCGTGAGCTTGGCGCCGTTCTTCAGGCGGCTGGCCAGCACCACCACGGCGTGCGCCGGTTCGTCCCGCACTTCGGCTACCTCCGCCTCTGCCTGAAGGCTGTCGCCGGCAAAGGTCATCGCCAGCATGCGGAACTTCAGCCGCCGCACGAAGGCGCGCGGCCCGGCCCAGGCGAGCGCGTGCTTGGCCATCACCGCGCCATAGCATTGGCCGTCCACCATGACGTTGGGAAACTTCCGCGCCCGCGCGAATTCCTGGTCGTAGTGCATGCGGTGCCAGTCCCAGGTGGCAGCGCCGTAGGCGACGAGATCGGCGATGGTGAAACTCTGCGTCATGACCGGCAGCGTGCTGCCCACCTGCAGCGTTTCAGCGTTGCGGGTTGACGCGATCATGCGTTCGGTTCCAGTGGTTGCAGCACGATGGTCTCGCGGTTGATCGCCACCAAATCGCCCTTGTCATCGCGGTAGCGCGCGACCGAACGGACGAAGAGCTGAGTTCCGCCGCGCGAGGACGGCCGCTCGGCGATGTCCTCCAGTGTCCAGGTGACGGAGATGCGGTCGTCCGGCAGCACCGGGCGGAAGAACTCGTAATCGTTACCGGCACGGATCAGCCGGCAGCCTTGCACCGGCAGGTGCCATTCGTGGCCGATATAGCCGGTCTCGTCGGGCCGGCGATGGGCGTATTGGCAGGTCTCGACCACCAGCGTCGGCGGCGCGATCAGCGAGGGATAGCCGGCCTGCCTTGCATAGGCATCGTCGACATAGAGCGGGTTGGCGTCGTCCAGCGCCAGCGCGAAATAGCGGATCGAGGCGCGGCCCAGTTCCTCGTGCGCCGGGTAATGCGCCTCTCGCCCGATCCAGCGCTTGAGTTCATCCGTCAGCAATGCCATCGCCTAGTCCAGGATCGCGAAGGGGTCGATCTCGATCAGCATTTCGGGTCGCAGCAGCGCCTCGCAGACCAGGCCGGTCGAGGCCGGGAACGGCTCGCGAAGCAGCTTGGCACGCACGCCCGCCACCTCGCGGTAGCGCGGCAGCGCCGCCGGCGTGACATACTCGATGGTCTTCACCAGATTGCCGGCGTTGCCGCCGGCCGCCTCCACCACCTTGAGCACGTTGCCGTATGTGTATTCCGCCTGCGCCACCACGTCGCCGTCGAACAGCATGCGCTCGCTGGCGGGATCGAGCGCGCCCTGGCCAGAGAGGAACAGCAGCTTGCCGGCCCGCACGCCCGGGCTGTAGGTCAGCTTCTGATAGCGGCTCCAGCCGGGATTGACCGCGGCCGGCTTGTCGCGCGTGGCGATGAAGTCGTATTGGATAAGCGCGTCGTTGTGCAGCAGGCGCGGCATCAGGATACCGGCGGCTCCTGGAAACACCGGGCCCAGATGGGCCTTGCGCACGCGGCCCGTGAGCTTGTAGTTCGCCAATGCCGCCGGAGTGAGATAGTCGAGCGTCTTCACGACCGCGTCGAACCCCAGCCCCAGCGCCGCCAGCATGTCGCGCGCCCTGGCGAACACCGTCTCGGTCTGCGCCACCACATCGCCCTTGCCGATCACATTGCCCCGGCTGTCGACCGGCTGCACCGACGGCAGGAAGACGACGCCGGCGCTCTCGCGCGCCACCGGCATGGCCGGGCCGAAGGACGCGGTCGGGCCGGGCTCGCCCGCCGTCACCTCGATCTCGATGAACGCCTCGGGCCTGAGCAGCGCCTTGACCGGCACAGTGTTGACGGCGGGCTGGTGCCCTCCGAACACTTCCGCCCGCACCGCCGCCGCTTCGGCATAGCGTTCGATGCCCTCGGGCTTGACATATTCCACGACCCGCACGACATCGCCGAAGCCGTGGCCGGCAGCCTCCAGGATGGCGCCGATCTTGGCGTAGGCGGTGCGCGCCTGCTCCGCCATGCCACCCTTCACCACCATGCGCCTGGTCGCCGGATCATGTTCGGAGGCGGTGTGCCCGGAGAGATAAACGCCCGACCCGGCCTTGAGCCCGAGCGAGAACGAATAGCGCGCATAGTCGAACCAGGGAAAACGCGCAGGCTTGATGGCGATGGGCCGCACGGCGACACTCTCCTCTGCCGGTGGCGGGCATCTTCGGGGCGTCGCCGCCGGCAGGCAAGGGCCAAGCGAACAGGCTGGGCAAACCCAAGGTGACGATGCCGCAAGCAGCCGAGATCCTGCGCGGGCTTTGGCAACCGCTGGGCCTGCCCGATCAAGACCTGGCGCGGGTTGCGTTCACCGGCGCGGAGCCGGCGCTCGTCTCCTCGTTCCGGGTGGACGTCGCGGCGCAAGTGACGATTGCCGCCGTGGCCGCCGCCGCCGCGCATTATTGGCGCTTGCAGGGAAACCCGGCGCAAGCGATCGGCGTCGACCTGGCCGCCGCCGCGGCCGAGTTCCTGAGCGAACGGCTCTACCGTTTGGATGGCAAGCCCGCGCCCGACCTTTGGGACGACCTGGCCGGCGCCTATCGCACCAAGGATGGCGGCTCGATCCGGCTGCACACCAATCTGCCCCATCACCGGGCCGGGCTTCTGCGGCTGTTGCGGGCCGCGCCGCGGCGGCCGGCGGTGGCCGAGGCGATCGCCTCCTGGCCGGCCGAACGGCTGGAGGAGGAAGGCACGGCGCGCGGTCTGGTGCTGGCCATGGCGCGCGACTTCGCGGGCTGGGATCGGCTGCCGCAGGCCGCCATTCTTGCCGCCGAGCCGCTTGTCGCGGTCACGCCGCTGGCGGATGCGCCGCGGCGCCGCGGGCCGGGCGGGCCGCGACCGCTCAGCGGCCTGCGCGTGCTGGACCTGACCCGGATCATCGCCGGGCCGGTCTGCGGACGGGCGCTGGCGGCGCACGGCGCGGTCGTGCTGCGGCTGATCGCCCCCGGCCTGCCGACCATGCCGGCGCTCGACGTCGACAGCGGCCGCGGCAAGTACTCCGCTCACCTCGATCTCAAGCAGGCCGACGGGCGCGAACGGCTGCGCGAGCTCATCCGCCGGGCCGACGTGCTGCTGCAAAGCTACCGGCCGGGCGCGCTGGCCGCGCTGGGCTTCGGCGCCGAAGACGTCGCCCGGCTCAATCCAGGCATCGTGCATGCCTCGCTTTCGGCCTATGGCGAGGAAGGCCCGTGGGGCGGCAAGCGTGGCTTCGACAGCCTGGTGCAGACGGCAAGCGGCTTCAACCTCGCCGAGGCCGAGGCGGCCGGCGAGGCGGGGCTGCGGCCGCTGCCCTGCCAGGCGCTCGACCACGCCTCGGGCTACCTGCTCGCGCTCGGCACCCTTGCGGCGCTCGGTCGCCAACGAGACATGGGCGGCGGCTGGCGGGTGCGGGTTTCGCTGGCGCGCAGCGGGCTGTGGCTGCGCGGGCTCGGCCGCCGGGCCCTGGTTGGCGGCCTGCCGCCGCCGGTGCCTGAACGGGAAGCCTCGGCCTCGGGCTATGGCCGGCTCGAGGCGGTGCGCCATGCGGCGCGGCTGTCGCTGACGCCTGCCCGCTGGGCGCTGCCGGCGATGCCCCATGGCTGCCATGCTGCCGCCTGGCCGGCTGCCGGGTGAGCGGCCCGTCAGCTCCTCGAAAACATATACTGTCACCGGAAATGGTCCGCAATACCGGTCGCAATACCGGCGACAGTTTATGAATACCGGTGGCAATACCAGTGACAGAAATACCGATGACAGTTTATGATTTCGACCACGCTGGCGGCCGACCGACGACCCTCCGGCGGCACCGGCCAGCTAAGAGCGGTGGCTCGTCGACCGGTGAAAAAAGTAAACCGTCACCGGATTTTCACGGGATTTTCACTGGAGTTTAGCGTTCGAAAAAATAAGCTGTCGCCGGTATTCTGGGGGTATTCTGGGTATTCTGTCACGGTATTCTGTCACGGTATTTGTAAGCTGTCACCGGTATTCGGCTTTGGTGGCCGCGATTCCCGCGGCACCGCCAGCCGCGGGCGGCGCGCCCGGCGCCGGCGATCAGGCAGGCGGGCGGCGGCGGTGCCAGTCGGTGGCGCCCTGGTAGGCTTGGCCCGCCTGCAGCAGCAGCGGTTCCTGCCACCAGGCGGCTTCCAGTTGCAGCCCCGTCGGCAGGCCATCGGCCGTGAAGCCGCAGGGCAACGCCAGACCCGGCAGCTCGCCGAAGGCGCCGCCATAGCTGGTCTTGGTGGCGTCGCGCGTGGCCTCCAGCAGGCTGCGGTCGTCCTCGACCGGGGGAATCGCCGTTGGTACCGCCGGGGTCAGCAGCATGTCGACCTCCTGGAAGAGCCGGGCCAGCGTTGCCTTCCAGGCGCGTTTGGCGGCCATGGCGTTGGCATAATCGACGGCCGAATAGTCGCGCCCGGTGATCATGCGGTCATAGGTCTGGCCGTCGAACATGTGGCGGCCCTGGTCGAGGCGCGAGGCGTGGAAGGCGCAGGCATCGACATAGACGACGACGGTCATCTGCCGCTGGATGTCCTCGGCGCCCGGCACCTCGCATTCGACCAGCCTGGCGCCCAGCCGCTCCAGCACGCGCGCGGCATCCATGACCAGCCGTGCCACGCCCGCATCGCAGCTGGTGAAATAGTGGTTGCGGGGAATGCCGATCCGGCGGCCGGCGATGCCGTCATCCAGGCGCGGCAGGAAGTTGGGCAGGGGCTGCGCGACGCTGACCGGATCGGCCGCGTCGGCACCGGCCAGCACGGCGAAGCAGCGCGCCAGATCGGCGACGCCGACCGCCATCGGCCCGATGGTGTCGTGCGTGGCGCTGACTTGCGTCGCCCCGGTATTGGGCACGCGGCCGAGCGTCGGCCGCAAGCCGGCGATGCCGCACATCGCCGCCGGCAGCCGGATCGAGCCGCCGGTATCGGAGCCGAGCGCCAACTGGCACATGCCGGTGGCCGCCGCCACGGCCGAGCCGCCGCTGGAGCCGCCCGGCACCCGGGCCGGGTTCCAGGGATTGCGGCAGGGCCCGACCACGGAATTGGTCGAACGGATGCCGAAGGCCAATTCGTGCAAGGTGGCCTTGCCCAGGATGACGGCGCCGGCGCGTTTCAGGCGCGCCACCACGGGCGCATCGGCGTTGGGCACGCGATCCTTGAAGAACAGCGAGCCCGAAGTGGTGCGCATTCCGGCGGTGTCGATGTTGTCCTTGACCGCAACGGGAAGGCCATGCAGCAGGCCGAGCCAGCGGCCCTCGGCGGCCGCCCGGTCGGCGGCGCGCGCCTGCGCCAGCGCGCCCGCGGCGTCGACTGTGATCATGGCGTTCAGCTTGCCGTTTTGCCGTTCGATCGCCGCCAGGCACGCCGCCGTCGCCGCCTCGCTTTCGCCCACCACTGCCATGCCCGCCCCCTGTCGCAGTCCGGCATTCTCCGTCGCCGTCGCCGCTTGGCGCAACTGCCGGCCGTTGGCCCACGACGCCAGAGCCGCCGCGGCGCGCGTCCGTCACGATAATCGCTGTCACCGATTTCGCAATGGGGCGCCGAACTCTTCGCCGCCGTGCGCTCGGTCCGCGCCACCGGCCGCCGCCAAGCCCTCTCGCCCCTTGACGCCATCCGCAAGACACGGGCCGCTCAACCGATCCTCGCGTCATGATCCCAGCCCGGTTGGGCAATGACGAACGGGGTATCGTCACCGCTGTCCTGACCCTGATCGCAGCCTTCCCTTGCCCAATTTCCTACGCCAAATCCCTGAAATACCTGGTGTCCCGTACGTGATACAGAATGTGGCGGAACTCCTCGCCGATCTCGGTCAGCAAATCCGCCATTTCCTGTTCGGTCAGGGCGCCCGCCAATATATTTGGCAGATGTACGTGTTGCAGACGCACCAGAGAGTCTTCTATGTCGGCAAAGGCGTGCGTCAGCCTCGCGGCTTCCGGCTCGTCAGGCTCGTCAAATCTGCGCACGCATGCGTATTTCGAGAGCGTTGCCAACAGGCGCTCGAGCGCTTGTGGGTCGGAAATGAGCCGCTTATTCATGCAAACCTCCTGAAGATCACTTGATGACCTGGTCAATCGCTTCGGCCTGCTGCTTGAAGTTGCGCAGCTCTCGCACCACCGAACTCTTGAAGGGCAAGCCGAATCTCCGGTGACATGATACGATTTGTTGGCGATGCCGGGGCAGGTTGAACACGGGCGGTCGCAGCGCCCGGCCGTGCCCAGGCCGCCTGCTGCATGGTTGGCCGCGCCCGGAGCCGGCAAATGGCTTGCGCGAACGGGATGCTCTAAGTTCGCCGCCAAGGGGGCACCGATGGCCGACAACCGCGCCGCGATCGACCGCGACATCGCCATGTACCGGCGGATGCGGCTGATCCGCCGCTTCGAGGAATGGCAGCCCGCGCTGATCGATGCCGGCGAGATCATCGGTCACACCCACCAGTATATCGGCCAGGAGGCGGTCGCGGTCGGCGTCTGCCAGGCGCTGAACGCCGACGACGTGGTCACCTCGACCCATCGCGGGCACGGCCATGTGCTGGCCAAGGGGGCGGATGCGGGCCGCTCGTTCGCCGAACTGATGGGCAAGGAGACCGGCTACAACAAGGGTCGCGGCGGCAGCATGCATCTGGCGGACCTGTCGCTGGGTATCTACGGCGCCAACGGCATCGTCGGCGCCGGCGCGCCGATGGCGGTGGGCGCGGCGGCCACTTTCCAGCGCCGGGGCGAGCCGCGCGTCGCCGTCGCCTTCTTCGGCGATGGCGCGATCAACCAGGGCGTGCTGCTGGAAAGCCTGAACCTGGCGGCGGTGTGGCGGGTGCCGGTCGTGTTCGTCTGCGAGAACAACCAGTATGCCGTGACGACCGCCATCCGCGATGTGCTGGCGGCGCCGATCGTCGGCCGTGCCGCCAGCTTCGGCCTGGCCGCGGAAGCGGTCGACGGCATGGACGCGCGGGCGGTGCACAATGCCGCGGAACGCGCGGTTGCCCGCGCGCGGGCGGGCGGCGGCGCCAGCTTCCTCGAATGCGCCACCTACCGCTTCGAGGGCCACTTCACCGCCGAGCGCGGCAAGGACTTCGGCTACCGCCCGGCCGACGAAGTGGCCGCTTGGCGCCGGCGCTGCCCGATCGTGGCCCTGGGTGACGCGTTGCAGGGCGAAGGCGCCTGGACGGCGGCCGAACGGGCGACGGCCGATGCCGAGGTCGAGGCCGAGATCGAACGGGCGCTGGCCTTTGCCCGCGCCAGTGCCTATCCGCCGGCCGACAGCGCGCATGACTTCATGTATGCGCGCAGCTATCCCGAAACGCCGGCCCGAGGCTGGGAGTAGGGCCATGGCAGCGCGCACGCTCACCCTGCTGCAGGCGATGAACGAGGCCTTCCGCCAGGAAATGGCCCGCGATCCCGAGATCGTCTATGTCGGCGAGGACGTACGGGCACCGGCGCGGGGCGAATCCGCCGGCTTGATCGACGCCTTCGGCCCGGCCCGCGTCATCGACATGCCGATCAGCGAGGCGGCGATGGCGGGTGTCGCCACCGGCGCCGCCATGGCGGGCGCCCGGCCGATCGTCGCCTTCCAGGTCACCTCGCTGCTGTTCCCGGCCTTCGACCAACTGGTCAATCAGGCGGCCAAGCTGCCGCACATGCTGGGCGGCCAGACGCATCTGCCGGTCACCTACATCGTCCTGGGGTCGGGCGCGCGCGACGGCCGCGCCGGCCAGCATTCGGACGCGCCGCACGCGCACCTGCTGCATGCCGGCATCAAGTGCGTCATGCCGACGACGCCGCACGATGCCAAGGGCCTGACCATCGCCGCCATCCGCGAGGACGATCCGGTCGCCGTGTTCGTGCCGGCGCTGGCGGCGGGCCGCCAGGGGCCGGTGCCGGAGGACGCCTATGCCCTGCCGCTCGGCCGGGGCGCCGTGCGCCGGCCGGGCCGCGATGTCAGTGTCATCGCCGTCGGCCACCACGTGCACTGGGTGCTAGCGGCGGCGGCGGAACTGGCGAAGACCGGCATCGAGCTGGAAGTATGGGAACCGTTGAGCCTGTTGCCGCTCGACCGCGAAGGGCTGCTGGCATCCGTCGGCAGGACCGGGCGCGCCATCATCGTGGACGACGGCAACCGCACTTGCGGCTTCGCGGGCGAATTGTCGGCGCTGCTGGCGGAGCGCTGCTTCGGGCGATTGAAGGCGCCCATCAAGCGCCTGACCCGCAGCGACATCCCCATACCCTACAGCCGCGGCATCGAGCAGACGGCGGTGCCGGACGCGGGCAAATTGAAAGCAGCGGTCGAGCAAGTGATGCAATGGCGCGGCTAGGAGAGGGCGGATGAAGATTGGCATACAGATCTATCTGGGCGGCGCCGGCGCCGAGCCGGAGTTCCAGGCCCGGGCGGCCGCGGCGGCCGAGGCGCGCGGCTTCCACTCGCTCTGGGTGCCGGAACACGTGGTGCTGTTCCCCTCCTTCGCCTCCAAATATCCCTACACGGTCGATGGCGCATTTCCCTTCGACACGCGCGAACTGCCGATGGAGCCGTTCACCGCGCTGGCCTTCCTGGCGGCGCACACCAAGACCATCCGCCTCGGCACCGGCATTTCCATCCTGCCGCAGCGCAACCCGGTCTACACCGCCAAGCAGGCGGCGGACGTGGACGTGCTGTCCCGGGGCCGGCTGGATTTCGGCATCGGCGTCGGCTGGCTGGAGGAGGAGTTCCGCGCGGTCGACGTGCCCTGGCAACATCGCGGCAGCCGCGCCAACGACTATATCGGCGTGATGAAAGCCTTGTGGACGCAAGAGGTGCCGAGCTTCAAGGGTCGGTTCTACGATCTGCCGCTCTGCTACCAGAGCCCAAAGCCGGTACAGAAGCCGCATCCCCCGCTCTATATCGGCGGCGAGAGCGAGCAGGCGCTGAAGCGCGTCGCCAAGCACGCGCAAGGCTGGTTCGGCGTCGGCATGACGGCGGCGCAGTTCGCTGCCCGCCGCAAGGAACTCGACCGGCACCTCGCGGCGGTCGGGCGCAAGGCGTCGGAGATCGACGTGGTGATCGGTCCGCCCAGCGGCAAGGCGACGCTGGACGAGGTGAAGGCGTTCCGCGACGGCGGCTGTTCGCAGATCATCCTCGGCCTGACCGGCCGCACCCTCGACCGCTTCCTCTCCCGCCTCGACCTGATGGCGGAACAAATCGTGCTGCCCGCAGCCAGGCTCTAGTGGATCGGCTCAACGGATGCGACCCATCCGTTTGGGCGGTCGATCCACTGCATCAATGGGTTAGTGGTTCGATTCAACCAACGCTTGGGAACCAAGCGTCGGCATCGAACCACTAGCGCGGCAAGGTGCGGCGCACCAGCAGGGCCAGCCCGATCAGCAGGCCGCAAATCGCGGTGAGCAGGTGCAGTGCCGCGTCGAAGCCATGCGTCAGGTCGTAGAGGTAGCCGAGCGTCAGCGGCCCCAGCACGCCGCCCACCTCGGCCGCGGAAAAAAACAGTCCGCCCGCCGTGCCGGTCTTGCGCGCGCCGACCGCCTTGAGCTCCACCAGCAGCAGCATGGCGATGGTCAACATGGCGCCGCGCGCCAGGCCCTGCAGCAGGAAGCCGAGCGCCAGCACCGCCGGCTGCGTCTGATGCAGGCTCAAGGTGGCGACGGCCGCCGCCAGGAACAGGCCGACCAGCATCGGCAACCGGCGTGGCGGGGTGGCCAGCCGGGGCACCAGGACCGCCGAGACCACGCTGGCGGCCACCGGCAGCGAGGCCCAAAGGCCCGCCGTCGCGCTGTCCATGCCGCCCAGGCGCAAGAGTTCCGGCAGCCAGTTATTGAGGCCGTGATTGAAGAAGAAAATGCCGACGCTCATCAACAGGATGAGACGCACGGTCGGATCTCGCGCCAAGGCCAGAAGCGTCATCGAATGGGTGGCGTCGGTTGCCGCGAGCACGCCGTCGCCATGTCGCGCTTGCGGCCTTGAGGAGATCACGAACCAGGCAAACCCGGCGGCGAGCGAGACCAGCGAGTAGACGAGGATCGTGGCCCGCCAGTCCTGCTCCAAGGCCGGCATGACGAACGCGTTGGTGGCCGAAAGCGCGACGATGCTGCCGAGCGAGGGGCCGGTGATGTAGAGGCCCATGGCGAGACCGCGCTCCTGGCCCTCGAACCAGGTGGCGATGGTTTTCGGCGCGCCGACCGAAATGAGCGGGCCGCCGACGCCGAACAAGGCGACGGCGAGGAACAGCGTCAGATGGTCGCTGGCGAAGGCGCGGGCGACGGACGACGCCAGGATGATGCCAGCGGCGATCAGCAGCGCACGGCCCGGTCCCAGGCGGTCCATCAACTGGCCACACGGCACGGCGGCGGCGATGTAGACGAGCGGCCAGGCGCCCATGATGCTGCCCATGGCGGCATGGCTCAGGCCGAGATCGGCCTCGATACGCGGCACCAAGGGCGCCATCGCCGCGATGGTCAGCCCGAACGAAAAATACACCAGCCAAACTCCTGCCAGCATCCACCAGCGATACGGCGCCGGCGGCGCGGCGGAACGGGCGGGGGGGCTCGGGGACATGCGGCGTCGACCCACTCACGCGAGGATTGCTGGCGAGATTGCGTTAACGATCGGTGTGCAACAATTGGCAACAATTTGTTGACAGGCCGGCGTCGCTTCGCTACCTCACTAGGCCGTAGGGAGATCGAGGGGGCATGGGGGCAAGTCACCCTGCGCCGCACAACGCGTGCGACGCCTGATCGCGCTTCGGCAAAAGCTCTATACCACCCTGCTGGTCATCGTGCTGGCGGGCGCGCTGGCCGTTCCCGTCCAGCGCAACGGCATCTCGTCGCTTGGCCCCACCACGCCCGCCGCCATGCATGCCGCCAACTGGTCGTTGCCCGGTTTGGCGCTCGGTTGGCTGGAACCCGAGCCGCCGCCGCTGGCGGTGGGCAGGCCGGTGCCGGCGGTCGGCCCGGACGTCGGCGCAACGGAACCCGATCCCGCCGCGGAACTGGACGCTGCCTTCGACAATGCGGCCGGGAGCGAGAGCGAGGCGACGGTCAAGCGCAGGGTGGCGATCGCCAAGCGCAGCACGCTGAGCCAGGCGCTGCTGCAGGCCGGCATCGATCGGAGCGAGGCGCAAGCGGCCGTGGACGCGTTGGCGGCGGTGCACGACCTGCGCAAGCTGAAGCGCGGCCAGGAGGTGTCGTTGACCTTCGGTGCGGATCGGGCGCAGCTTTTGGAAGTGCGATTGGGCACCGGACCGGAGAAGGAGATCAGCGCGCTGCGCTTGCCGGACGGAAGTTTCGAACCGCGCCGGCATGAGATCGAGTTGTTTCGCCGCGACGTCGCCATTGCCGGCGTGATCGAGGACAGCCTGTATCGCGCGGCACTGCCGCTTGGCGTGCCGCCTGTGATTCTCGAGGCGTTCATCAAGCTGTATGCCTACGATGTCGACTTCCAGCGCCAGATCCAGCCGGGCGACCGGTTCGAACTGCTGTTCGAAGCCTACGAGGATGCCAGCGGGACGGCGCAGAAATTCGGCGAACTGCTCTATGCGCGCCTGCGCGTTGGCGATGAGGAATTGACGTTGTATCGGTTTCGCGACCGTCAGGGCAACGTCGACTATTACAACCGGCACGGCGAGAGCGTGCGCAAGGCGTTGCTGAGGACGCCGCTCGACGGGGCGCGCATCACCTCCAACTTCGGCATGCGCCTGCATCCCATATTGGGCTTCTCGATGCTGCACAAGGGCATGGATTTCGGCGCGCCGCCCGGCACGCCCGTCTATGCCGCCGGCGACGGCAGCATCGAGGAAGCCGGCTGGAATGGCGCCTACGGTCTCTATGTGCGAATCAAGCACGATGCGCGGCACAAGACTGCCTATGCGCATCTTGCCAACCTGGCGCGCGGCATTCGGGAAGGTCGCCGGGTGCAGCAGGGCGAGGTGATCGGCTATGTCGGCTCGACCGGCCGCTCGACCGGCCCGCATCTGCACTACGAAGTGATCCGCGATAGCCGCCAAGTCAACCCGATCAGCGTCAAGTTCCCGACCGGCCGCAAGCTGGAAAGCGCCGAATTGGCGCAGTTCAGAGGGCAGCGGGGCCTGTTGGAATACCGCATGGCGGCAGGCGCCCGTAGCCAATTGGTCGCCCAGGGCGATGCCGGCACGGCCGTTTGTGCCGTCCGAGTTCCGACGAGCTGCTGAGGCCCTCGCTCCGCCTTGATTTGCCGGGCTGAGGCGGCCGTGGCTTAATGCCGCGCAATCGCAACGCTGTCCGTCCGGTACCGATCATGAATGCGCCCCGCTCGCTCGCGCCAGGCAACGGCAAGGCCGAGGTCCATTACAGCGCCTGTCCGCATGACTGCCCCTCGACCTGCGCGCTCGCCGTTGACAAGCTCGACGGGCAGACCATCGGCCGGGTCCGCGGCGCCGAGGACAACAGCTATACCGCCGGCGTGATCTGCGCCAAGGTCGGCCGCTATGCCGAACGGGTGCATCATCCCGACCGCTTGCTGAAGCCGCTGCGCCGTGTCGGCCCCAAGGGTTCGACGCAGTTCAAGGAAATCCCTTGGGACGAGGCGCTGAAGCGCATGGCCGACGGCTTCAACGCGGCCGAGGCGCGGGCCGGCTCGCAGGCGGTCTGGCCCTATTACTATGCCGGCACCATGGGGCTGGTGATGCGCGACGGCATCCACCGCCTGCGGCATGCCAAGCGCTATTCCGGCCAGCATTCGACGATCTGCGTGACGCTGGCCTGGAACGGCTTCATCGCCGGCACCGGCCGCCTGGCAGGCGCCGATCCGCGGGAAATGGCGGAAGCCGACGTGTTGGTGATCTGGGGCACCAATCCGGTCAGCACGCAGATCAACGTCATGACGCATGCGACCCGCGCCAAGAAGCGCGGCGGCAAGCTGGTGGTGGTTGACACCTATCGCAACGGCACGGCCGAGCAGGCGGACATGTTCTTGTGCGTCAGGCCCGGCACCGACGGCGCGCTGGCTTGCGCCGTCATGCACGTGCTGTTCCGCGATGGCCATGCCGACCGCGACTACCTGGCGAAATACACCGATTGCCCGGCCGATCTGGAAGCCCATGTCGCCAGCCGGACGCCGGCCTGGGCCTCGGCCATCACCGGTCTTCCGGTCGCCGAGATCGAGGCCTTCGCGCAGCTCGTCGGCCAGCACAGGAAGACCTTTCTCAGGCTGGGCTACGGCTTCAGCCGCAGCCGCAATGGTGCGGTCAACATGCATGCCGCCAGTTGCATCGCCGCGGTGACCGGTGCCTGGCAGTACCGTGGTGGCGGTGCGTTCCACAACAACGGGGCGATCTATCATTGGAACAAGAGCATGATCGAGGGGCTCGACGTGCTCGACCCGACGGTGCGCGTGCTCGATCAGAGCCGCATTGGCCCGGTGCTGTGTGGCGAGGCGGATGCATTGATGGGCGGCCCGCCAGTGCACGGGCTGTTCATCCAGAACACCAATCCGATGATGGTGGCGCCCGATCTCAGCAAGGTGCACCGCGGGTTTGCCCGTGACGACCTGTTCGTCTGCGTGCACGAGCAGTTCCTGACCGAGACCGCGCGCATGGCCGACATCGTGCTGCCGGCCACAATGTTTCTGGAGCACGACGACCTCTATCAAGGCGGCGGCCATCAACACATCCTGCTGGGACCGAAGATCATCGAGCCGCCGGGCGAATGTCGCTCGAACCACGAGGTGATCTGTGCGCTGGCCAAGGAGCTGGGCGCCGACCATCCGGGCTTCGCCATGAGCGCGCGCGAGCTGATCGATTGGACCTTGCGCAACTCCGGCTGGGGCACGCTGCAAGAGCTGGCGGACAAGCGCTGGCTCGACTGCCAGCCGGACTTCGAGACCGCGCATTACCTGAAGGGCTTCGCCAACAAGGACGGCAAGTTCCATTTCCGCCCCGATTGGTCGCGCTTCCGGCCGCATGGCTTCGTGGAAACGGCGCTGGTGCGGGACATTCCGCAACTGCCCGACCATTGGCCGGTGATCGAGGAAGCGACCGAGGAAATGCCGTTTCGCCTGGTCACCGCGCCGGCGCGGAGCTATCTCAACTCCTCCTTCACCGAAACGCCCAGTTCGCGCAAGCGCGAAGGCCGGCCGCAGGCCAAGATCCACCCCGAAGACGCCGCCAGGCTGGGCATCGCCGACGGCCAGCGCATTCGTCTTGGCAACGGTCGCGGCAGCATGGTGCTGCACGCGGAGCATTTCGCGGGCCTGCGGCGGGGCGTGATCGTGGTCGAATCGATCTGGCCGAACGATGCCTTCGAGGAGGGCCGCGGCATCAATTTCCTGACCGGCGCGGACGCGGTGGCGCCGGTCGGCGGGGCCGCCTTTCACGACAACCGGGTTTGGGTGCGGCCGCTGAATTGAGCCGGGGCCTCTACCAGCCGGCGCCCGGGGGACGCTGCACGGTTTTCAGGAAGTCGATCAGCACGCCATGCAGCGCCGGCCCCGCCACCAGTACCGATGGGTGGCGCGGCTGGCGGGCATTGTAGCACAGCGCCTTGCCCCTGGCGGTTGTCACGCGGCCACCCGCCTCCCCGACGATCAGGTCGGCGGCGGCGATGTCCCAGTCGCTTTTCTCCGCCAGGCTCACGCAGGCGTCGTAGCGTCCGCTGGCGACCAATGCCATGCGGTAGGCGATGGAATTGATCGAGCGGAACTCGGCGTCGGCCGGTGGCTCCTTCCAGCCGGCCCGCTCGAACATGCGTTTGCCGGAGAGTAGCCGCGCGCCCGAGAAGCTGCCTTGCGCGCTGACCGCGATCGGCTCGTCGTTGCGGCGCGCGCCGCCGCCCAGCGTCGCTTCGAACATCTCCTCGGTCGCCGGATTATAGACCGCGGCGGCGACCGGCCGGCCATCCTCCACCAGGGCCGCGGCGATGGTGAACTCCGGCTCGCGCCGCAGGAAGGCGCGCGTGCCGTCGATCGGATCGACCACGAACACCCGCCGGCTGTCGAGGCGCTTGCGGTCGTCACGCGTTTCCTCCGACAGCCAGCCGTAATCGGGCCGCGCCGTCGTCAGTCGTTCGCGCAGGAAGTCGTCGACCGCGTGGTCGGCCTCGGACACTGGGTCGCCGGGGCTCTTGTCCCAGCTGTCCACGGGACCACGAAAATAGCCGAGCGCGATGGCGCCGGCCTCGCGCACGGCCGTCAGCAGCAGCTCCAGGTCGTCGTGCCGGTCCTGTGCCGGATGGCTCATCGGCCGGCCACCGTCAGGCCGTCGATCCGGCAGGTCGGCGCGTTGCTGGCGTAACGGAAGACCAGATCGTTGGCGGGCGTCACGCGGCGGAAGATGTCCTGCAAATTGCCGGCGATCGTGCTTTCGCTGACCGCGTATGTCTTTCGCCCGTTCTCGATCCAGAAGCCCACCGCGCCCCGCGAATAATCGCCGGTCACCGGGTTGACGCCGAAGCCGATCAGTTCGGTGACATAGAAGCCCTCGTCGATCTCCGCCAGCAGCGCCTCGGGCGAAAGCGGACCCGGCTCCAGGTAGAGGTTGCTCGGCGCCGGGCCGGGCGGACCGCCGGTGCCGCGGCTGGCATGGCCGGTCGTCCTGAGGCCCAGTTGCCGCGCCGAACTCGAATCCAGGATCCAGGTCCGCAGCACGCCGTCCTCGACCAGCACCATGCGGCCGTTCCTGACGCCCTCGCCGTCGAACGGCCGGGAGGCCAAGCCGCGACGACGGTGGGGATCGTCGACAATGCGGATGCCGGGCGCGAAGACTTGCGTGCCAAGGCGGTCCTTGAGAAAGCTGGTGCCGCGCGCCACCGCCGGCCCGGAAATGGCTCCGATCAGGTGCCCCAGCAGGCTGCGCGAGACCCGGGGATCGAACACCACCGGGACTTGCCTGCTCTCCGCCTTGCGGGAATCGAGGCGGGCAACGGCGCGCTCCCCGGCACGGCGACCGACCGCTTCCGGGGCCTCCAGGTCGGCGGCGTGCCGGCAATGGCTTTGCTCGTAGTCGCGTTCCATCGCCGTGCCCTGGCCGGCCAGGACTGCGGCATAGAAGCCGTGACTGGACGCCCCGTACCCGCCGGCGAAGCCGTGGCTCGTCACCAGCGAAACGCGCGCCCGGCTGAAACTGGCGCCCGCCTCCTCGGAATTGCTGACCCCCGGTACCGCCAGTGCCGCCGCCTCGCAGGCCGCCGCCTGCTCGTAAAGCTGGTCGGGCGCCGGTTCGCGCGCGTCGTCGAGGTCGAGTTCCGGCCAGTCCTTGGCCAGCAGGGCAGCCTCCGCCAAACCGCAATAGCGATCCTCCGGCGTCGCCCGGGCCATCGCTACCGCCCGTTCCACCAACTCGGCCTGGGCCGCGCGGGAGAAATCGTTGCTGGCGACAAAGGCCTGCCGCTGGCCGATGAACACACGCAAGCCCAGATCCTGGCTCTCGGCGCGCTGCAGATCCTCCGGCTTGCCCAGACGGTGCGTCACCGACAGCGCCAATGAGCGATAGAGCAGTGCGTCGGCCGCGTCCGCGCCCGCCGCCTTGGCCCGTCCGACCAAGTCCGCCAACAACTCGATCGCCTGCTCGCCGTGTTCCGCCACGCGTCACTCCCCGTCCGAACCGCTGTTCGCCTGGCCCTTAATATAGGTTCGTTGCGACCGCGCGCCACCAGCGCTAGCGCGGGGCGATGGTTTCTAGAATGATATAGTATTACATAGATGAATTCGGCACCGCATCCCCCGATTGACAGTAAACGGCGCTCGAGAGCTTAATCGCCGGCGCGTTAACCATAGAGTCCGTGGGGAGGAGCGTCATGAAGGGATTGTTGGGTTATGCCGGCGTCGTCGCGGTCGCGGCGGCCGCCACGCTTGCCGCGGGCGGTGCCGCGGCGTGCAGCGACAAGGACTGGAAGGCCTGCGAGGGCAAGCCCTGGGTGATCGGCAAGGCGGAAACCCCGATCGGCGAGAAATGGTGGCCGAACAAGCTGTGGGGCGCGGGCGACGAAGCGGGCGCCACCAACTGGTACGCCAAGCCGGAAGTGGTGCAGCGCGCGCTCAAGGAAGCCGACAAGGGCAAGGTCTACCGCGTCGGCCGGCCCTACACGGCGGACATGCCGACCTTCGGCACGCGCAAGTTCGTGATCCGCATTCCGGGCGGTCCGACCGGCGGCCCGTTCGGCGCCAACATGCTGATCTACAACGACGAGTTCGTTGCCACCGAGATCGGCCAGGTGGGCACGCAGTTCGACGGCCTGGGGCATATCGGCGTCATTACCGGCAAGATCGGCGACAAGAACGAGTATCGCTACTACAACGGCTTCACCGAGTCCGAAATCGGTGACACCAATGGTCTGAAGAAGATCGGCATCGAAAAGCTGCACCCGATCGTGGCGCGCGGCATCCTGATCGACGCGGCCGCCGCCAAGGGCGTCGATGCGATGAATGCCGGCGACGAGATCACCGCCGCCGATGTCAAGGATGCGCTGAAGAAGCAGGGCATGGAGAATTTCAAGTTCATGCCGGGCGACGCGGTGCTGTTCCGCACCGGCTGGGCGTCCAAGCACTGGAAGGATCCCAAGGCCAACAACGCCGGCGCGCCCGGCATCGGCATGGAAGTGGCGAAGTGGCTGTCGGACGAGGTGCAGGCGGGCATCTGGGGCGCCGACACCTGGCCGAGCGAAGTGGTGCCGAACAAGGATCCGGCTTGCGCCTTCTGCGTGCACAATCACCTGATCACCCGGCACGGCATTCCCAATCACGAGAACCTGGACCTCGACGGGCTGTCGAAGGACAAGGTTTATGTCTTCACCTACATGTTCAGCCCGACTCCGATCGCCGGTGCCACCGGCTCGGCCGGCGGTCCGATCGCCATCGACTGAACGGCTTTGCCGGCCGGTCGGGCGGGCGGGGCAACCCGCCCGCCTTGTTTTTTGTCCGGCGCTGAATAAGTCTGGACGAAAGGGGACGCCCGTCATGCCTCAGAAGCTGCTCGCCGCTGCGCTGCTCGTTGCCGTCGCGCTGCCCGCCGCCGCCTTCCAGCAGCGCGAGACGACGGTGTTCCGCGACCATCAGGCCATGAAGGCGGAGGGCAAGGGCACGCTGTCCTGGGAGGTTCTGGCCGAGCTCGATCTGGGCTTCTCCTCCAAGGGGCCGGGACAGACCGAGGTCAGCATCCGCTTTCCCGACGAACTGAAGGCGCTGGACGGCAAGGAAGTGCGGCTCGCCGGCTATATGCAGCCGCTCGACGGGGCCGAGAAGCACAGCCGGTTCCTGTTTTCCGCGTTCCCGCCCGCCTGCCCCTTCTGCCTGCCGGGCGGACCGGCCGAGATCGTCGAGGTGGAGATGAAGCAGCCGGTGAAGTTCAGCTACGAGGCGCTCACGCTGAAGGGCCGGTTCAGCCTGTTGCAGGACGACCCCTCGGGCCTGCTCTATCGCCTGAGCGATGCGCAGGCGGTGACGAACTAGACCGAGCGAAGGCGAGCCCCCCGATGCACCTGAAGCACCTGCTGTTTGACGTCGCGGGCGGCATCGCGCGCATCACCATCAACCGGCCGAACGAGGCCAACGCGCTGCACCTGGAAGCGATGCAGGAACTGCACCGTTGCGCGATCGCCTGCCACAACGACCGGGGCGTGCGGGCGGTGCTGATGACCGGCGCTGGCAAGATGTTCTGCTCGGGCGGCGATCTGAAGTTCTTTCGCGCGCAAGGTGCCAAGGTTGCGGATGCGATCCTGCAGATGACCGCGCATTTCCATGCCGCGGTCTCGCTGCTGGCCCGGCTGCGCGCGCCCACGGTCTGCGCGGTCAACGGCACGGCGGCGGGCGGCGGCTTGTCGCTCGCGATCTGCAACGACCTGGTATTCGCGGCCGAGAGCGCGCGCTTCACCATGGCCTATACCGCGGCCGGCCTCGTGCCGGACGGCAGTTCCACCTGGTTCCTGCCGCGGCTGGTCGGCATGCGCCGGGCGCGCGAACTGATGCTGACCAACCGCGTGCTGAGCGCGCGCGAGGCCTATGAGGTCGGCATCGCCGACCGGGTGCTGCCGGACGCGGAATTGATGGCCGCGGCCGAACAACAGGCGGCGGCCTTCGCCGCCGGCCCCAACGGCGCCTACGCCGCCGTCAAGCGCCTGTTGGCCGACAGTTTCCAGCAGAGCCTCGAAGGCCAGATGGAACAGGAAGCGCGCGCCATCGCCGAACTGGCGCCCCGGCCGGACGCACAGGAGGGCCTCGCCGCCTTCAGCGAGCGCCGCAAGCCCCGCTTCAGCGGCGAATAGTCAGCTCGCTGCACCTTCCTGCTTGAAGTGCTTGCCGAGCGCCAGGCCCTGGCGCTGGTAGGACGAGCCGATGCCGGCGCCGTAAAGGCGGTCGGGCCGGTCGGTCAGCGGCTCATAGGCGAGCCGGGCCACCACCTGGCCGTGTTCCATGGCGAAGGGCACTTCGTGGCTGCGGATCTCCAGCACGGCGCGGCTGCCGCGCCCCCCCGCCGCCTCCCAGCCGAAGCCGGGATCGAAGAAACCCGCGTAATGCGCGCGGAATTCGCCGACCAGTGGGTTGTAGGCGATCATCTCCGCCGCATGGTCGGGCGGCACGCTGACCCATTCGCGGCTGGCGACGATGTAAAAGTCGTCGGGATCGAGGATAAGGCGCGGCTCGCGCCGGCTCTGGATCGGCTCCCAGAAGTCGAGGATGTCGTAATGCTGCGCCCGGTCGATGTCGATCAGGTCGGTATGTTTGCGCGCCTTGTAGCCGATCAGTCGGTTGCTGGTCTCGCCCGTCAGGTCGATGCTGACGGCGATGCCGCCGGCGATGCCGCTGTCACCATCGGCCCGCCGGACGAGCGGCGTCTGCTGGTGCAGGAGGTGCAGCGCCCGGTCGCCAAGCGGCCCGCCGCCCCGCCGCAGGCGCAGCTGGTTCAGCCGCGATCCGGCGCGCACCACGATCGAAAAGGTGCGGGGCGCGATCTCGGCATAGAGCGGCCCGGCATAGCCGGCGGGCACCCGATCGAAGACGTCGGATCGGTCGGCGATCAGGCGCGTGAACACGTCCAGCCGGCCGGTCGAGCTTTTCGGATTGGCGAAGCCCTCGACCCGGGGCGGCAGCCGCAGGCGCTCCAGCAGCGGGACCACATAGACGCAGCCGCGTTCCAGCACCGCGCCGGCCGCCAAGTCGAATTCGTGCATGGAATAGTGCTTGAGGCGTTCGGCCACGCTTGCCATGCGGCCGGGCAGGAAGCTTGCGCGCACCCGATAGGCGACCGGACCCAGCCGCAAGTCCAGGCTGGCGGGCTGCAATTGCTCGTCCCGGATCGCGCTGTCGGCGGCGATCTCTTGCTGGCGCACCAGTTCGCGCAGGCTCTGATAGGGCAGAATGCCGATCGGGCTGCTTCTCTCGGCCATCCCTAGCGTCCCTGTTCGGCCAGCCAGCGGCGGGCGGCGGCCTCGGCGCTGGCGCCTGGCTCGTTCAGCCAGCCTTCCATCCGCGCGAAACCGTCGTTGCCGATATCGAGCGCGCGCAAGGCCGCCAATGCCGGCGCGGGCAGGCGATCCGGCAGGCCGCGATGGACCATCAGCACGCCATCCTGCGTGCCACCCAGCACGCCCAGCGGGTCGGCAAGCGCCCGCGGCCGGTAGCGCGACACCAAGTAATGCGGCGCCCAGAGCGGGATCACCAGCCAGCGATTCTCCGCATGCGCCGTCGCGACATTGGCCATCCAGTCCGCGGTGTCCCCGGTCACCACGCGATAGCCGGCCGCCGCCAGCCCATAGGCCTCCAGCGCCCGGGCCGAGGCGCGCATGATGCCGCTGTCGGGGTTGATGCCGCGGATGGTCTTGTCTATCCGGCGGGCGACCTCCGGTCGTGCCAGGTCGGCGATGCCGGCGACGGCGCCATCGACGTAAGTGGGCACGCCCCAGAGCAGCCGGCCACCGACGCAGAGCTTGGCCAGCGGCAACGCCGCGGCGCCGCAGGCGGCGACGTAGTGGCCATGCGAATGCGGCAACCAGGCCGCTGCCACGATGTCTACTTCGCCCCGGGCGAGCATCGCGAAGATCCGCTCGTGGCCATCGACGACCCGGCGCGTCGGCAGGCCGAAACCGGCCAGGATCTCGGCCACCACGGCGGTGCCCAACGCATAGAACGACTGACAGATTTCGCCCAGCACGATCGTCATGCAAACCCCATCCGCGCTTGTCGCGCAGCGGCTAAGATGCCCTGTGGCGAGGGGGGATGGAATGCTGATCAAGGATGTTCGCACGACGCTGCTGCGCGCGCCCTGGCGCGAGCCGCCGCGCTTCAGCCTGACCTTCAACCGGCCGCGGGAACTGGTGGTCGTGGAGGTCGAGACCGCCTCCGGCCTCACCGGCATGGGTTATCTCATGCCGCTCGCCGGCGGCATGTTGACCATCCGCGCCTGCCTGGAGGAAATGCTCAAGCCGCTGCTGATCGGCCGCGATGCCAGCGACATCGAGGGCATCTGGAAGGATCTCTACCAGGCAACCTATTGGACGGGGCGCATGGGCATCACGCTGTTCGCGCAATCGGCCATCGACATCGCGCTGTGGGACATTCTGGGCAAGCGCGCCGGCCTGCCGCTCTACCGGCTGTGGGGGGCTTGCCGAAACCGAATCCCGGTCTATGGCAGCGGCTGCTGGCGGGGCCTCGGCCCCGAGGGGATGATCGACAAGGCCAAGCGTTTCGTCGCTGAGGGCTTCAAGGCGATCAAGATGCAGGCCGGCCATCTCTACGACTGGCGCGACGACGTGCGTCACGTCCGACTGATGCGCGAGGCGCTGGGCGAGCGGATCGACATCATGATCGACGTCAACATGGGCTGGACCGCCGACCGGGCCATCGAGGCCGGCAGGCGGATGCAGGATTACGATCTCTATTGGCTCGAGGAACCGGTGCCTTGCGAGGATTTCGAGGGCTATTTCCGCATCGCCGAGGCGCTGACCACGCGCGTGGTCGGCGGCGAGAGCCACTTCACGCGCTTCGATCTGCGCCCCTTCTTCCGCCACCCCAAGATCCCGATGCTGCAGCCCGATCCCATGCGCGGTGGCCTGACCGAATTGCGCAAGATCGCGGCGGTGGCCGATACCTGGGGCATGACCATCGCGCCGCATCTGTTCCACGAACTGATGGTGCATCTCATGGCCTCGATTCCTAACGGCTCGTGGCTGGAATACATGGACTTCCTGGATGACCTGTGGGTCGAGCCGGTGGTTCCGCGGGACGGCCTGCTGTCGCCGCCCGAACGGCCGGGCCATGGCCTGCGCATCAAGCCCGAGTTCATCCGGGAATACGCGTTGAAGGGATAGGAGGCGCCCCATGCAGTTCCTGATCATCGCCCGCGATGGGCGCGACGCCCGGGCCTTGGAGCGGCGCCTCAAGGTGCGCGCGCAGCACCTGGCCAACGCCGAGCGGCTGCAGCATGCGGGGCATCTGCTGATCGGCGGCGCGCTGCTTGACGATGACGGCCAGATGATCGGCTCGGCCGCCGTGGCCGAGTTCGACAGCCGGGCCGAGCTCGACGACTGGCTGCGCACCGACCCCTACGTCACCGGCCATGTCTGGCAACACATCGAAGTGATCCCATATCGTGTGGCGCCGCACTACACTTTCACGCGCCAAGCTGAGCAGTCGGTGAAAGCGGGGGCTTAGATGACGATGCAGCAAGGAACTTTCGGCTGGAACGAGTTGATGACCACGGACGTCGCCAAGAGCAAGGCGTTCTTCACCAAGTTGATCGGCTGGACCACCAGCGACATGCCGATGCCGGGCGGCCAGGGCACCTACACGTTGATGCATAGCGCGGGCAAACCGGTCGCCGGCATGATGGCGATGGCGGGCGAGCAATGGAAAGGCGTGCCGGCGCACTGGATGGCCTATATCGCGGTCGACGACGTGGATGCCCCCGCCGGCAAGGTGCCGGAACTGGTCGGCAAGGTCTGCCTGCCGCCGACCGACATTCCGGGCGTCGGCCGGTTCTGCGTCATCAGCGATCCGTCGGGAGCGACGGTGTCGCTGATGACGTTCAAGATGTAGCGTCAGGCTCAGACGAGCTGCAAGAAGATCAGCAGCAGGCCCACGACGGACAGCGCCCAGACTGCCGTGCGCAGCCAGGGTATGCCGGCGATGTAGATCACGGCATAGGCGAGCCGTGCCCAGAAGAAGAGCTGCGCGCCCAAGGCCGTCATGGCGTTGGCCTTGCCGGCTGCCTGCGCCACCAGCACCAGCGCGGCGAACAGCGCGATGCTCTCCAGCATGTTGCGGTGGGCTCGGGCGGCGCGGCCCGCCCAGCCGACAATCTCGGGCAGGCCCTCGCGGCTGCCGGCCAGCGCTGGCAGGCCCACTTGCAAGGTCGCGCCCGCGACCGCGACGACGGCTTGCAACACCGTCAACGCAACGGACCAGACCAACAAGGTGAAGTCGGCGGACATGGTCGAACCTCCCCGGCTGCGGCGCGCGATGCGCACCGCCGGGAAGACTACCAGCATGCAGTTCAGGCCGCGAGGCGGCCGGCCACGATGCCGACGAACAGGATGGCCGCGGCGCCGTGATTGGCGCGGAATTTGGCCAGGCAATCGGCCGGATCGTCGAGGTCGATCACTGCCGTCTGCCAGGCAAAATGCAGTGCCAGGCCGGCCAGGCCCAGCCAGAACGGCCAGCCGAGGCCCTGCCCGGCGAGGGCGAAACCCGCCGTCGCCAGCGAATAGAACAGCGCCAGCGCTGGCCGGCTGTGCCGGCCGAGGCGGAGTGCGGACGACTTGACGCCGATCAGCGCGTCGTCGTCCCGGTCCTGGTGCGCGTACACGGTGTCGTAGCCGAGCGTCCAGGCGATGCCGCCGAGATAGAGCGCCAATGCCGGCCAGCCGAGTTCGCCGCGGACCGCGGCGTAGCCCAGCAGGGCGCCCCAGTTGAACGCCAGCCCCAGGAAGAATTGCGGCCACCAGGTAACCCGCTTCATAAAAGGATAGATCGCCACTGGCGCGAGCGAGATCAGGCCGACGGCTTGGGCAAACCGGTTGAGCGTCAACAGCACCGCCAAGCCCGCCAGCGCCAGTGCCACCATGCATACGCCGGCGCCGATCACGCTGATCTCGCCGGCCGGAATGGGCCGCGTGCGGGTGCGCGCCACGCGGCCGTCGAGGTCGCGGTCCGCGATGTCGTTCCAGCAGCAGCCGGCGCCGCGCATCGCCAGCGCGCCGACGGCGAACAGCAGCAGCAGCACGGGATCGGGCCAGCCATCGGCCGCCAGCGCCAGCGACCACCAGCACGGCCAGAGCAACAGCCAGATGCCGATCGACCGGTCGAGGCGGGCGAGCCGCAGATAGGGGCGCAGCCAACCGGGCGCCGCCGCTACCCAGCCGCTCGCCGGGATATCGACGCGGCCCTGCTGGTGCTCGGCGGCCATGGCCGGCCCGTGATAGTGAGTTTCGGGCAAGGGCTCAAGCATGGCGGAACAGGCACGGCACCGACTCCACGTTCCTGACGATCTGGCGGCGGGCGCGGCCCTCACGCCGGCGGCGGATCAGGCGCACTACCTGTTGCACGTGCTGCGGGCCAGGGCGGGCGACGCCGTGCGCCTGTTCAACGGCCGCGACGGCGAATGGCGGGCAACGCTTGTCATGGCCGGCAAGGGCCGCTGCCAGCTGGTTGCGGCGGAACGGTTGCGGCCGCAGGCGGCGGAACCGGGCGCGTGGCTTGCTTTTGCGCCGTTGAAGCGGGCGCGGCTCGATTGGCTGGTGGAGAAGGCGACCGAACTGGGGGTCGAACGGCTGCTGCCGGTGTTGACCGAGCGCACCGTGCCGGGGCGGATCAATCGGGCGCGGCTCGAAGCCATCGTCCGCGAGGCGGCGGAGCAATCGGAAAGGCTGACCCTGCCGGCGCTGGATGAAGCGGTCGAACTGCCGCGGCTGCTGCAAACCTGGCCGGCCGGTCGGCTGCTGTTGCTGGGCGATCCGGCGCCCGCGGCGCCCCCAGCCGGCGCGGCGCTGGCCGAATGCCGGGGGCCGCGGGCGCTGCTGATCGGTCCGGAGGGGGGCTTCTCGGCAAGCGAGCGGAGTGTGCTGGCCCAGCAGTCCGTTGTCCGGCCGTTCCGCCTGGGCGGGCTGGTGCTGCGCGCCGAGACCGCGGCGTTGGCCGGCCTCGCCCTGCTCGCCGCCTGCCCACCTGAGAATAGCTAATGTGCCGGTTCCGTCGCTTGCCAGGTTCGCGGGCCAGCCGGTAACGTGCGCCGCTTGGCGGCAGGCGGCGGCAGGTCATTCTGGGGGAACGGAAAGCATGTCGGTACCGGCCAACGCGCCTGCTACGCCTGTTGAGAGCAAGCGTCAACTCGTCGAGTATCTTGAACGGGGACCGAAGCCGCGCGAACGCTGGCGGATCGGCACCGAGCATGAGAAGTTCGGTTTCAACCGCGACAGTCTGCGCCCGTTGCCCTATGACGGCCCGGCTGGCGTGCACGCCCTGCTGGATGGGCTGACTCAGTTCGGCTGGGTACCGTTGATGGAAGGGCCGAACCCGATCGCGCTGACCCGCGACGGAGCGGCCATCAGTCTGGAACCTGGCGGGCAGTTCGAGCTGTCCGGCGCGCCACTGGAAACCCTGCACCAGACCCGCGCCGAACTGGACCAGCATTTCGCCGAGGTCGGCGAGGTGGGGGCGGAGTTGAACGCCGGCTTCCTGGGCCTTGGCTTCAATCCGAAATGGTCGCGTGACGAGACGCCGGTAATGCCGAAGGGCCGCTACGGCATCATGCGGCGCTACATGCCGAAGAAAGGCGCGCACGGCCTGGACATGATGTTTCGCACGTGCACGGTGCAAGTGAACCTGGATTTCGCCTCCGAAGCCGACATGGTGAACAAATTCCGCGTGGCGCTGGCCTTGCAGCCGATCGCCACCGCGCTGTTCGCCAACTCGCCCTTCGTTGAGGGTCGCGATACCGGCCTGCTCAGCAATCGCGCATTCGCCTGGACGGATACCGATCCCGATCGCTGCGGCCTCATTCCGTTTGTGTTCGAGGGGGGCATGGGCTTCGAACGCTATGTCGATTACGCGCTCGATGTGCCGATGTATTTCGTCTACCGCGACGGCCGCTATATCGATGCCGCTGGCCAGTCCTTCCGCGATTTCATAGCCGGCCGGCTGCCGGCCTTTCCGGGCGAATTGCCGACCTTGAAGGATTGGGCCGACCACCTGACGACGCTGTTTCCGGAAGCGCGGCTCAAGCATTTCCTGGAGATGCGCGGCGCCGATGCGGGTTCGCTGCCGAGGCTGGCGGCGCTGCCGGCCTTGTGGGTCGGGCTGCTATACGACGACGCGGCGCAGGCCGCGGCCTGGGCGCTGGTCAAGGACTGGAAGCCGGAGGAGCGCGAGCAGTTGCGCCGCGACGTGCCGCGCCTGGCCTTGCGCGCCCGCCTGCGCAACCGAACCGCGCAGGAGATTGCGCGCGACGTGCTGGCAATCGCGCGGGCCGGTCTCAAGGCGCGCCGCCGGTTGAACGAGGCCGGGCTCGACGAGAGCGTTCACCTCGACACGCTGGATGCCGTGGTCGCGACCGGCCGGACGGCCGCGGAAGACATCCGCGATCGTTTTCATGGGCCTTGGGGCGAGAACATCGACCGGGCGTTTCACGAGGCCGTCTACTGAGGGCCACGAGCCTGTCGCCGCCGATCGTCGGACCATGGCAAAGCCTGGACGCGGGGGAAGCCGATATGCGTCTGGTGCCGACCGCACGCGGGATCGCGCTGGCGCTCTACGAATGGCGTGCGGCCCCGCCCGATGCGCCGGGCCTGTTGGTCGGCCACGCCAATGGCTTCAGCGCCGGCTGCTATGCACCGATCCTGCGCCGCCTGCAGCACCGGTTCCGGCTGTTCGCCTTCGATGCCCGCGGGCATGGTGTATCCAGCGTGCCGCCGAGCGAACCGGCCGAGAACTACCGCTTCATCGATCTGGCCGACGACCTGGGCCCGCTGATCGCCGCGGTGCGCGCGCGGCTGGGGCCGGCCAGGCCGCTGCACTATTGCGGCCATTCGCTGGGCGCCATCATGGCGCTGCTGCATCTGGGCCGCCATCGCCTGGGCCCCTTCCGCACACTGACGCTGTTCGACCCGCCGGTCTACCCACCCGAAGGTCATCCGTTGCGGGCCGCGGCACTGGCCTCGCTTGCGCCGCTCTTCGGCCGAACCGCCAAGCGACGGGTGGACTGGCCGAGCCGCGAGGTGTTTCATGCCGCCATGGCGCGCCCGCAGGCCTTCGGCCGATTTCATCCCGAGATGCTGGAGGCTTATGTCGCCGGCGTGCTGCGGCCTGCGGCGGCGGGCTTCACGCTTGCCTGTCCGCCGGCGGTCGAGGCCTCGATCTATGTCGCCTGCCCGCCTTCCAAGGCAGCCGAGGCGGCGCTCCAGGTCGCCGCCCCGGTCCACCTCTATGGCCCGGACCCCGGCGGACCGGAAGCTGCCACCTGGCAGGCCCGGCATAGCCCGGACCTGGCGGCCCGCATGCCCAATGCACGCCACTGTTTTCTGCCGGGTCGCGGACACCTGATGGCGCAAGAAGACCCCGACGGCACGGCTAAGGCCGTGCTAACCCATGTTTTCGGGCAGGCTGCCTAGGCACGTTAGCACCTCGGTAAGACCTCAGCCCTATGTTGCAGCCATCACAGGCGGCAGCAGGGCGCGAAGCCCGGTTCGGCCGCGCCATCACGACGCGAGGGCGAAAGCCTGAAAACCGCTCCCCGAATAGGCGAAATCCTGGTGCGTCGGCGTGCGATTACGCCGGAGCAGCTGGCCTATGCGTTGTCGGTGCAGGATCGGCAAGGCGGACGGATCGGCGAGATCCTGGTTCGCCTCGGCTATGTGCAGCCGAGCGAGTTGCGCCGGGCGTTGGGCGAACAGAGCCGGGCGTTGCTGATGGCAGCGTCGGTTCTGGTGGGCGGCGCGGCCGGACTGGCCGTTGTCGGCCACGCGGCGCTCCATGCCAGTCTGCCCGAAGGCGTGGTTGTCGACGATGCCTCCCTGGTCGGCGTCGTGCTGCAGGTCGAGGGCGAGGTTCGGGTGATCGACAACGAGGGCGGCCGGCGCTCGATTCGCGCCGGCGGCCAACTCAGCAAGGGCGACATCCTGGAAACCGCCGCCGGCGCGCGCGCCCGCGTGCTGCTGAACGACAACTCTGTGCTGGAGGTCGGCCCGGGCTCCGGCGTGGCGCTCGACGGCTTCGTCTATGGCGGCAAACAGAGCCAACTGACGGGCAAGGCGGCGCTGCGCATGCTGGCCACCGGCGTGACCGGCGCGGTGCTGGCCAAGCAGGCAAGCCTGGCGGGTTCTACGGTGACGATCGGGGTTCGCGGCTGACCGGCAACTGCGGCGGCGACCGGTTTGTCTATCGTAACCATTCCCGGATAGTTTGCCGGCATGCAGCACCTCTTGCTCCGCCCGGCATCCAGGTTCCTCCTGTGCGCGCTCACCTTGTGCTTGGCCGCTACCGACGCGCCAGCGCAGGCCACGCCGTCCGAGCGCAACCCATTCAGTCAGACGCGGCCCCTGTCGCCAGAGACCGCCGCCGAGATGTTCCGCCGCCGGCAGCGGGAAATGCGCATCCCGCAGCTGGATGTCCCGGCGCTGGCCGCGACACCGCGCGTCATCTATCCGCGGACCTCGTTGCCGCCCGGAGCGGCACCGCCTCCATCGACGGTGATCTTCGCGCCGCCCGCGGCGGCGGAGCGGCCCGCGGCCAAACCAAGCCGCGCCCTGGCAGGGCAGCAGGCGCGCATGGACCGCGGCTACTACAACAGCGCCTTGCGCATGCAGCAGCGGGCTGAACGCTTCCGAGCGGCGCGCGGCCTCGAAGCGGATCCGTGAGGCCGCCGGCCTCAGCCGCCGGTACCGCCCACCGTCAAGCGTTCGATCAGCAGGGTCGGCTGGCCCACGCCGACCGGCACCCCCTGGCCGTTCTTGCCACACGTGCCGACCCCGGTATCGAGCTTGAGGTCGTTGCCGATGGCGCGCACCCGGGTCAAGGCATCCGGTCCGTTGCCGATCAGGGTCGCCCCCTTGATCGGCCGGCCGACCCGCCCATCCTCGATGCGATAGGCCTCGGTGCAGCTGAAGACGAACTTGCCGCTGGTGATGTCCACCTGTCCACCGCCGAAGTTGACCGCATAGACCCCGCGCTTGACGCCAGCGATGATCGCCTGGGGATCGGCCGTGCCGGCCAACATGTAAGTGTTGGTCATGCGCGGCATGGGCATATGGGCGAAGGACTGCCGCCGGCCGTTGCCGGTCGGCTGCATGCCCATCAGCCGGGCGTTCAGCCGATCCTGCATGTAACCCCGGAGAATGCCGTCTTCGATCAGCATGGTGCGCTGACTGGGCGTGCCCTCGTCGTCGATGCTGAGTGAGCCGCGCCGCCCGGCCAGCGTGCCGTCATCCACCACAGTCACGCCCGGCGCCGCCACGCGCTGGCCCAGAAGCCCGGCGAAGGCGCTCGTCTTCTTGCGGTTGAAATCGCCTTCCAAGCCGTGACCGACCGCTTCGTGCAGCATCACCCCGGGCCAGCCGGGCCCCAGCACCACATCGGTCTCGCCCGCCGGAGCCGGCACCGATTCCAGGTTCACCAGCGCTTGCCGCAGCGCCTCGTCCACCTGCGCCCGCCAGGCTTCCGGCCGGATGTGCTCGGCATAGCCAAGCCGGCCGCCGACGCCGTGGCTGCCGCTTTCCTGGCGTTCGCCGTCGCCGACCACCACCTGCACGTTGAGCCGCACCAAGGGGCGCAGGTCGCGCAACCGGCTGCCGTCGGCGCGGATGATCTCGACCGCTTGCCATTCGCCCAACAGCGAGGCCGAAACCTGCCGCACCCGCGCGTCGCGGCCGCGCGCATACGCATCGATCTCGCTCAGCAGTCCGGTCTTTGCCTCGAACGGCAGCTCGCCGAGCGGATTGGCCTCCGGATAGAGATGGCGGTTGGTGGCCGGCGGCGGCTCTGCGGCGATGCCCTGATAGCCGGCCTTCACCGCCTGCACGGCGGCACTCGCCCGCTTCAGCGCCGCCGGCGACAGATCCGCGGCATGCGCATAGCCGGTCTTTTCGCCGGCCACCGCGCGCAGGCCGAAGCCCTGGTTCGTGTCATAGCTGGCGCTCTTCAGCCGGCCGTCGTCGAACACGAAGCTTTCGCCCTGCCGGTATTCGAGGAACAGTTCGCCATCGTCGCAGCCGCGCAACGCCTCTGCCGTTTGGGCCACCGCCAACTCGTCCGGCAACTCGTTTCGGCGGAACAGGTACTCGGCAATGACCTCGTTCGCCGACATGTGCGTCTCTCCCGGGCTCGCGGTGTTCGTCGGCGCCTAACATGGCGATGAATTGCTGGCGCCGGTAGGGGGTGCGGATGCACCCGGCGCGGCGTCGATTTATGCGACAATCCGTCGCAAGAACCGAGGCCCCGAAGCCGCTATACGGGAAATGAGCCAAGGCGTTGCCCTGGTTAGGGAAATCGCGCGTGTGGCGGGATCGCCACGGGCCTGCTCGCGGGCCGCGAACTTCGCCGCCGCGCTGTCCTGCCGGTGTAGCATGCGGCCAGCCAATGGGACTTCGCGAGGGCGCGGGAATGCGGAGATGGCAGGGAATTGCGACGGTGCTGGTCGGCGGTTGCGGGGCGGCGGGCGGTACCCAAGCGGCGGCGATCGGCCAGCCGACGCCCTGGCAGATGGGTTTTCAGGGCGCCGCGTCGCCCGGCATGGAGCGGATCGACAGCTTCCACGATCTGCTGCTGGTGCTGATCACCTTGATCACGCTGTTCGTGCTGGGGCTGCTCGTCTACTGCATGCTGAAATTCAACGAGAAGAGCAATCCGCGGCCGTCCAAGACCACGCACAACACGCTGGTCGAAGTGTTGTGGACGGCTATTCCGGTCGTCATTCTGGTGGTGATCGCGGTGCCCTCGTTCAAACTGCTGTACCTGGTCGACGAGGTGCCGCAATCCGAGATGACCATTAAGGCGATCGGCAACGCCTGGTTCTGGGATTACGAGTATCCCGACCACGGAATCGCCTTCACCGCCAACATGGTGCGCGACAAGGACGGCAAGCCGGCCGGCAAGCCGCGCCTGCTGGAGACCGATAACGCCGTGGTCGTCCCCGTCAATACCACCGTGCGGGTGCAGACCACGTCCAACGACGTGATCCACGCCTGGGCGATGCCCTCGCTCGGCGTGAAGAAGGACGCGGTGCCGGGCCGGCTGAACGAGACTTGGTTCAAGGCGACCAAGGAAGGCATGTATTACGGCCAATGCTCCGAACTGTGTGGCAAGGACCACGGCTACATGCCGATCATGCTGAAGGTGGTTTCCAGGGCGGAGTTCGAGGACTGGGTGAAGAAGAGCAAGCGGGCGGACAGCGCGCCGCCGGCCGCGACGCGGCTGGCGGAGGCCGCTCGCAAGCCGTAGTCGTCATCCGCTATTGCAGTAAGGACAGGCCCCGATGGCTTATTCCCACGCCCACGAACACGATCATCACATCCCGTCCGGCTTCTTTCGCCGCTGGGTGTGCTCCACCAATCACAAAGACATCGGCACGATGTACCTGATCTTCGCCATTGTCGGCGGCGCCATCGGCGGCGGCTTCTCGGTGTTGTTCCGCGCCGAACTGATGAGCCCGGGCGACGGCATCCTGGGCGGCGATCACCACCTCTTCAACGTGCTGGTGACGGGACACGGCCTGATCATGGTGTTCTTCATGGTCATGCCGGCGATGATCGGCGGCTTCGGCAACTGGATCGTGCCGCTGATGATTGGCGCGCCGGACATGGCCTTCCCGCGCATGAACAACATCTCGTTCTGGCTGTTGCCGCCTGCGCTCGGCCTGCTGGTGCTGTCGCTGTTCGTCGAGGGGCCGGCCGGCGGCACCGGCGTCGGCGGCGGCTGGACGGTCTACCCGCCGTTGACGGGCGACGCCGGCCACCCTGGGCCGGCCGTCGATTTCGCCATCCTCAGCCTGCATCTGGCGGGCGCCTCGTCGATCCTGGGCGCCATCAACTTCATCACCACGATCTTCAACATGCGGGCGCCCGGCATGACGCTGCACCGCATGCCGCTGTTCGTGTGGTCGATCCTGGTGACGGCTTTCCTGCTGCTGCTCTCGATGCCAGTGCTGGCCGGCGCCATCACCATGTTGCTGACCGACCGCAATTTCGGCACCGCCTTCTTCGACGCGGCCAAGGGTGGCGACCCGATCCTGTTCCAGCACCTGTTCTGGTTCTTCGGCCACCCGGAGGTCTACATCCTGATCCTGCCGGGCTTCGGCATGATCAGCCAGATCGTCGCGACCTTCTCGCGCAAGCCGGTTTTCGGCTATCTCGGCATGGCCTACGCCATGGTGACGATTGGCGGCGTCGGCTTCATCGTCTGGGCGCACCACATGTACACGGTCGGTCTCGACGTCGACACCAAGGCCTATTTCACCGCCGCGACCATGGTGATCGCGGTGCCGACCGGCGTGAAGATCTTCAGTTGGATCGCCACCATGTGGGGCGGCTCCATTCAGTTCCGCCTGCCGATGCTGTGGGCGATCGGCTTCATCTTCCTGTTCACCGTCGGCGGCGTGACCGGCGTGGTGCTGGCCAATGCCGGCGTCGACACCGCCTTTCACGACACCTACTACGTGGTGGCGCATTTCCACTACGTGCTGTCGCTCGGTGCCACCTTCGCGATCTTCGCCGGGTTCTACTACTGGTTCGCCAAGATGACCGGCTACGAGTACAACGAGACGCTCGGCAAGCTGCACTTCTGGCTGACCTTCATCGGCGTCAACGTGGTGTTCTTTCCGCAGCATTTTCTCGGCCTGGCCGGCATGCCGCGCCGGATCCCGGATTATCCCGATGCCTATGCCGGCTGGAACATGGTCTCCTCGCTCGGTTCCTACGTCTCCGGGGTGGCGGGACTGCTGTTCCTTTACGTGATCCTGGAAGCCTTCATGAAGCAACGGAAGGCCGCCGCCAATCCGTGGGGCGAGGGGGCGACGACGCTGGAATGGACGTTGCCCTCGCCGCCGCCCTTCCATCAGTTCGAGGAGCTGCCGCGCATCGATGCGACGGCGCACCACTAACGGGCGGACGGTTCGCAGCCGGGAAGGAGCGCGGGTGGCGTGAGCGACGCAAGCGTCAGTCTGGCCTTGGGCGGCGTCGTCGGCCGGCCGGCCGAGCCGGCGGTCGGCGATTACATCGCGCTGTTGAAGCCGCGCGTCATGATCCTGGTGTTGTTCACCGCCTTCGTCGGCCTGATGCTGGCGCCGATGCCGGTGCATCCGGTGATCGGCTTCGTCGCGCTGCTGTGCATCGCGGTCGGGGCGGGGGCAGCTGGCGCCATCAACATGTGGTACGACGCCGACATTGATGCCCGCATGAGCCGCACCGCCGGCCGGCCGATCCCGGCCGGCCGCTTGGCTGCTCGCGACGCTTTGGGCTTTGGTGTCACGCTGGCGGTCGGCGCGGTGGTGCTGATGGGCCTGTTGGTCAATCTCGCGGCCGCTTCGCTGCTGGCGCTGTCGATTGGCTTTTATGTCTTGGTCTACACCGTCTGGCTGAAGCGCCGCACGCCGCAGAACATTGTCATCGGCGGTGCGGCCGGCGCCTTGCCGCCGATGGTCGGCTGGGCTGCCGCCACGGGCGATATTGGCCTCGGCGCGGTCGTGCTGTTCGCCATCATCTTCCTGTGGACGCCGCCGCATTTCTGGGCGCTGGCGCTGAACTGCGCGGCGGACTATGCCAGGGTCGGCGTGCCCATGCTGCCGGTGGTATCCGGCCGGACGGAAACCCGGCGGCAGATTGTGCGCTATTCCTGGCTGATGGTGACGGCGACGCTGCTGCCGGCCGCGGTCGGTCTTGCCTCGCCCCTCTATCTGGCCGTGGCGCTCGGCCTGGGCGGCGGTTTCCTTGTCTTGGCGCATCGGCTGCGCGGCGCCGCGGACGGCGACCGCACGGCGCCAAGGCGGCTGTTCGGCTATTCGATTCTGTATCTCTTTCTGCTGTTCGCCGGCCTGTTGGCGGACCGGCTACTCGGCTTCGGCTTGGCGTGATGGACGGGGAATGCCACTCAGCAAGGAACATAGACGCAAGCGCGGGCGCAATTTCGCCTTGGCGGGCGTGCTGCTGTTCTTGGTGGTGCTGTTCTTCATCGTCACCTTGGTCAAGCTGAAGGGCTTGTCGACGTGAGCACCGACAGCAGGCGCAAGGGGCGGACCGCCGTGGCGGCGCTGGCCGGCGTCTGCCTGATGTTCGGCCTGGCCTACGCCTCGGTACCGCTCTATCGACTGTTCTGCCAGGTGACCGGCTATGGCGGCACGACGCAGGTGGCGAAGCGGCCGCCAGACGTGCTTGGTCAACGCGAGATCGTCGTGCGCTTCAACGCCGATGTCGGCCAGGGCATGCCGTGGCAGTTCCGGCCGAAGCAACGCCAAGTGACGGTGCGGGTCGGCGAACCGGCCGAGATCGCCTACATCGCGCACAATCCAACCGAACGCAGCATCACCGGCAGCGCGACCTTCAACGTGACGCCCGACAAGGCCGGGGCCTATTTCGCCAAGGTGAACTGCTTTTGTTTCGAGCAGCAGACGCTGGCGCCGGGCGAGACGGTCGAGATGCCGGTCCTGTTCTTCGTCGATCCCTCGATCGAGCAGGACCGCAACGCGCGCGACGTGCGCACCATTACGCTGTCCTATACCTTCTTCGAGCTGCAACCGGCGAAGCCGCGCACGGCCGCCGCCGCGCCCGCCAGCAAGCTCAACTAGGGTGCGCCCGCCGACATGACCGCCGACGACCTAGCCCCCCGCATGCCGCTTGGAACCGAGGAGATTGCCCACCATGGCTGAGACGCACGCGCGCGGCCACGACTATCATCTGGTCGATCCCAGCCCGTGGCCTGCCCTGGGCGCCACCGGCGCGTTCATCACCGCCGTCGGCGGCGTCTGGTATATGCACGAGGGCCCGCCTTGGATCATTCTGATCGGGTTGGCCATCGTCGCCTACACGATGTTCGTGTGGTGGCGCGATGTGATCCGCGAAGCCGTGCACGAAGGCCACCATACGCCGGTGGTGCAGCTTGGCCTGCGCTACGGCATGGTGCTGTTCATCGCCTCGGAAGTGATGTTCTTCGTCGCCTGGTTCTGGGCGTATTTCAACGCTGCCCTGTTTCCCACCGAGTTCATGGGCAGCCAGTGGCCGCCGAAGGGCGTCTACACGTTCGACCCCTGGCATCTGCCGCTGATGAACACGCTCATTCTTCTGCTGTCGTCCACCACCGTCACCTGGGCGCATCACGCGGTGATCGCCGGCGATCGGCAGAGCGCGGTGCAGGGGCTGGTGGTCACCGTGCTGCTGGGCCTGTTCTTCACCGCCATACAGGCGATCGAATACTCGATCGCGCCGTTCGAATTCGCTACGCTCTACGGCTCCAGGTTCTTCATGGCGACCGGCTTTCACGGTTTCCATGTGATGATCGGCACGGCGTTCCTGATCGTCTGCCTGTTCCGGACGATGGCCGGCCATTTCAAGCCGGACCATCATTTCGGGCTGGAGGCGGCGGCTTGGTATTGGCACTTTGTCGACGTGGTGTGGGTTTTCCTGTTTTCCTGCATCTACGTGTGGGGCTTGGGGCCCATCGCGCAGCACTAGTCCGGCTGGCGCCGGGCATGCCCGGCGAGTGGGGCCATGTCTCGCCCGGTTTCGCCGGCCTGTGGTGCCGTTGCCCGCGTTGCGGGCAGGGCCGGCTCTATCGGGGATTGCTGAGTGTGGCGGCGGTGTGCGCGGTCTGCGGGCTGGACTTGAGCGCGCAGGATTCGGGCGACGGGCCGGCGGTGTTCGTGATTCTGCTGGTCGGCGCCGTGGCGGTGCTATTGGCGATCGTTGTCGAACTGGCCTTCGCGCCCGCCGTCTGGGTGCATCTGGTCTATCAGGTGCCGGTGATCCTGGGCTTGTCCGTGCTTCTGCTGCGGCCCTTCAAGGCGCTGCTGATCGCGCTGCAGTACCGACATCGCACCGCCGGCTTCGAGTAGCCGGGTGCGGCTGGGCGCGCGCCGTGTTCGGTTGGATCGCTGGGCGACGGCTTGCGCGCTGGCGGGTCTTGCCGCGCTGCTGGCCCTGGGCACTTGGCAGCTCGACCGTCGGCAATGGAAACAGGCGCTGAATGCCGAGCGGTTGGCCGCGCTTTCAGCGCCCATCGTGCCCATCGCCCGGGCCGACGCCTTGGATGGCACGCTGGCGTTCCGGCGGGCTCGCTTGCACGGCCGCTTTCTGCACGAGCGCGAGGTGCATCTGCTGGGCAAGGCCTGGCGCAGCCAAGGCGGCGTCCATGTGCTGACGCCGCTGGCCTTGTCCGGTGGTGGCGTCATTCTGGTCGAGCGCGGCTTCGTGCCGAACGCGCTGCGCGCTGCCGAGCGCCGCCCTGCCGGTCAATTGACCGACGAGGTCGCGGTCGAAGGCGTGCTGCGGCCGCAGCCGCGCAGCGGTCCCTTCACCCCGGCGAACCGGCCCGAGCGGTCGCAATGGTATTGGCCGGAGCTGGCTGTCTTGTCGCGCGCGCTAGAGCTGGAGCTGGCGCCGCTCTATCTGGAAGCCGGCGCGACGGCCAATCCCGGTGGCTGGCCGCTGGCGGGACAGGCGAGCGTGACGCTGCCGGACAACCATCTGGGCTATGCGATCACCTGGTATGGTCTGGCCGCGACGTTGGCGGCCGTCTACCTGGCCTATCACTGGCGACGCGCCGACTGAGGCAATGCCCGCTCCATCCGGCTGGCCAGGGTGCGGTCCGCGAGCGGGTGCCATTCGGTCGTGCATCGCGCCAAGCCAATGGAGCCGTCCGCATGCCGAACTATCGTGAACTGGAAAGCCGCTTTCGTCGCATCGCGGTGCTGGAAGGTGCGGAGGCGGTGCTGCACTGGGATGCGGCGACCATGATGCCCAAGGGTGGCGCCCAGGTCCGGGCCGAGCAGATAGCGGGCCTGAAGGGCCTGCGGCATGAACTGCTGAATCACCCGGCGCTTGCCGATCTCCTGAGCGCGGCCGAGGCGGAAAGGGCGGCGCTCGATCCTTGGCAGCGCGCCAATTTGCGCGAGATGCGCCGGCGCTGGCGGCATGCCACGGCGTTGCCGGCCGACCTAGTGGAGGCCAGCTCCAAGGCCGCGTCCGCTTGCGAGATGGCCTGGCGCGAGGCACGCCCGGCCAATGATTTCGCCGGACTTGCGCCCCGGCTGGCGGAGGTGGTGCGCCTGGCGCGAGAGCGTGCGGCGGCCAAGGCGGCGGCGCTGGACCTGTCGGCCTATGACGCCCTGCTCGATCAGTACGAACCCGGTCTCCGCCAGACGGCGGTCGATGCGGTGTTTGGTGAGCTCATGGCCTTCCTGCCCGACCTGCTGGGGCAGGCCATCGCGCGCCAACGGTCGCTGCCGGCGCCCCTGCCGTTGCCCGGCCCGTTTCCGCTGGCGATCCAGCGCAAGCTGGCCGAGCGGCTGATGGCGGCGCTTGGCTTCGACTTCGAATATGGTCGGCTCGACGTCAGCCACCATCCGTTCACTGGCGGCGTGCCGGACGATGTGCGGCTGACGACCCGCTATGCCGAGGCCGATTTCGCCGGCGCGCTGATGGGCACCTTGCACGAGACCGGCCATGCTCTTTACGAGCGCGGCCTGCCGGTTCGCTGGCGACACCAGCCGGTCGGCGAGGCCATGGGCATGGCGATGCACGAGAGCCAGTCGCTGATCGTGGAAATGCAGGCCTGCCGCTCGGATGCCTTCATCGGCTTCCTCGCACCGCTGCTGGCCGAAAGCTTCGGCGGTGCTGCCCAAGCCTGGGCGCCCGCCAATCTGGCACGGCACTATCGGCGGGTCGCCCGCAGCCCGATCCGGGTCGATGCCGACGAGGTCAGCTACCCCTTGCATATCGTGCTGCGCTATCGCCTGGAGCGTCGGCTGATCGACGGCAGCCTGACGGTGGCCGAGTTGCCGGGCGCCTGGGCCGATCTCATGCGCGAGCTGGTCGGCGTCGTGCCGCCGGACGACCGCGACGGCTGCCTGCAGGACATTCACTGGATGGGCGGCGATCTCGGCTATTTCCCGACCTACACGTTGGGGGCCATCGCGGCGGCGCAGTTGTTCGCCGCGGCGCAGGCGGCGGTGCCAGGATTGGCGGCGGCGTTGGCACGGGGCGATTTCCGGCCGCTGGTCGGCTGGCTCGCCCAGAACGTGCATGTTCAGGGCAGCTTGCACGAGAGCGCCGATGCGCTGCTGGTGGCGGTGACCGGCCGCCCGCTCGACGTCGCAGCCTTTCGCGGCCATCTCGTAGAGCGCTATCTCGCTTGACCTGCTGGCGGCTTTGTCGGCAATTGCCGCCAGGGAATTGGAGATACATTCCTTGCGGTATGTGAGCACCCGCGGCCAGGCGCCGGCGTTGCAGTTCGAGGACGTGCTGCTGGCTGGGCTGGCCGCCGATGGCGGCCTCTATCTGCCGGAACGCTGGCCCGCCCTGCCGCCGGTTGCGTGGCGGGCGCTCGTCGGCAAGCGCTTCGCGGCGGTCATGCGCGCGGTCTTGACGCCGTTCGCCATTGGCTTTCCGTCGGAACGGCTGGACCGCTTGGTCGCCGACAGCTTCGCCGGCTTCGCCCACCGGCACGTCGCGCCGTTGCGCCAGTTGGGGCCGAGCCTGTGGCTGATGGAGTTGTTCCACGGGCCTACGCTGGCCTTCAAGGACGTGGCGCTGCAATTGCTGGGCCGGCTGCTGGCCGATGTCCTGACACGGCGCGGCGCGCATGCCACCGTGGTCGGCGCTACCTCGGGCGATACCGGCTCCGCGGCAATCGAGGCCTTGCGCGGGCGGGACGGCATCGAGGTGTTCATTCTCTATCCGCATGGCCGGGTAAGCGACGTGCAGCGGCGGCAGATGACCACGGTGCCCGATGCCAACGTGCACGCGATCGCCATCGATGGCACGTTCGACGATTGCCAGGCGCTGGTGAAGGCACTGTTCGCCGACGCGGCCTTCCGCGCGCACCACCAGCTCTCGGCCGTCAATTCGATCAACTGGGCCCGCATTGCCGCGCAGGTTTCCTACTATGCCGCCGCCGGTTTGGCGCTGGGCGCGCCGGACCGGCCGTTGCGTTTCGTGGTGCCGACCGGCAATTTCGGCAACGTCTATGCCGGCTACGTGGCCAGCCGGCTGGGCCTGCCGATCGAACGCCTGCTGATCGCCACCAACGTCAACGACATCCTGGCCCGCTTCCTGGAGCGGGGCGACTATCGGGCCGGCCAGGTCAGCGCCAGCACGAGTCCCAGCATGGACATCCAGGTGGCGAGCAATTTCGAGCGGCTGCTGTTCGAGTTGCTGGGCCGCGATGGCGCCGCCGTGCGGCGGGCCATGCAGGGTTTCCAGCAGTCGGGCGCTCTCGCGGTACCGCCGCCGGCGCTGCAGGAAGCCCGCCACCTGTTTGCCGCCGCGCGCACCGACGAGGCCGGCACCCTCGCGGCCATCGCCGCCTGCTGGCGCGATTGTGGCATCCTGCTGGACCCACATACCGCGGTCGGCTATGCGGCGCTGCGGCGGCTGCCGACCGATGGCACGCCGACGGTATTGCTGGCGACCGCCGACCCGGCCAAGTTTCCCGACGCCGTCGAACGCGCAACCGGCATCCGTCCCCCCCTGCCGCCACGGCTGGCGGACCTCGGGCAGCGACCGGAACGGTTGCATCGCCTGGCCAACGACCTTGGCCAGGTGCAGGCCTTCATCGCCCGGCAACGGGCCAACCGGGAGTAGCCGCCATGGATGTCACGGTCAGCACCTTGGCGAACGGTCTGCGAGTGGTGAGCGACCCGATGATAGGTCTGGAAAGCGTCGCCATCGGCGTCTGGGTGAATGCCGGAGCGCGTGCCGAGAGCGCCGAAGAGAACGGCGTTGCCCACATGCTGGAGCACATGGCGTTCAAGGGCACCGAACGGCGTACCGCACGCGCCATTGCCGAAGAGATCGAGGCGGTGGGCGGCCATCTCAACGCCTACACCAGCCGTGAGCACACCGCCTATTTCGCTCGCGTGCTGAAGCGCGACGTGCCGCTCGCGGTCGATCTCCTGGCCGATATCCTGCAGCACTCGGCCTTCGAAGAGAGCGAACTCGAGCGGGAGCGCGGCGTGGTGCTGCAGGAGATCGGTCAGACGGAGGACACGCCGGACGATCTCATTTTCGACCGGTTGCAGGAGGCAGCCTATCCGGGGCAGTCGCTCGGTCGCTCGATCCTGGGCACGAGCGAACTCGTAACCGCCATGGACCGGGGCCGTCTGACCGGCTTCATGGCGCGCCATTACGGCGCCCAAAGCATGACGCTGGTCGGCTCCGGCGCGATCGAACATGCCGCGCTGATGGCCCTGGCGGAACGGCATTTCGGCGCGCTAGGCCGTGGCGCCGAGCGGCCGATGGAGGCGGCCCGGTTCACCGGCGGCGCGACCTGCGAGGAGCGCGAACTGGAACAGGTGCACTTCGCCATCGCATGGCCGGGCGTGCGCTATCACGACGACGATTTCTATGCGAGCCAAGTGCTGGCGACGACGCTGGGCGGCGGCATGTCATCGCGGCTGTTTCAGGAGGTCAGGGAGAAACGGGGGCTCTGCTACTCGGTATTCGCCTTCGCTACCTCGTATGTCGACGCCGGCATGCTGGGCATCTATGCCGGTACCGGAGAGCAGGAGGTGGGCGAGCTGGTGCCGGTGGTGCTGGATGAGACCCAACGCCTCGCCGTGGACGCCGAAGAGGCGGAAGTGGCGCGGGCGCGGGCGCAGATCAGTGCCGGATTGCTGATGTCGCTCGAAAGCCCCTCGGCGCGTTCCGAGCAACTGGCCCGCCAATTGCTGATTTTCGGCCGGCCGATCCCCCCCGACGAACTGGTGGCCAAGATCGACCAGGTGGACGCCGCGGCGGTTCGCCGTGTCGCAGCCCGGATCACGGGCGCCGGTCGGCCGGCGGTGGCCGCGGTCGGTCCGCTCGCCCGGCTTGCCAGCTACGAGGCCATCGCGGCAAGATTTGCTTGAGGCAAGCACCCCCGCGATGGCTCGCTGGGGCAAGGACCGGACGCGATGACCGCTTTCCTGCGCACGCCGCCCTGGCTTGGCCCGACGCCCGTGCTGCACGGCCGCCGGCTGGTGCTGCGCGCCCCGGCGCCGGCCGACTGGTCGCAGTGGGCGGAACTGCGCGCCTCGAGCCGCGAGTTCCTGACCCCCTGGGAGCCAGCCTGGACAGCCGACGAGCTATCGCGCGAGGCCTATCGCCGGCGCCTCAGGCGCTATGCTCGCGACGCGCGCGAAGCCGTCGGCTACGCTTTCTTCCTGTTCGCCGAGCCGGGCGAGCAACTGCTGGGTGGCGCCACGCTGTCGAACTTGCGGCGAGGCGTCACGCAATCAGGCCAGCTGGGCTATTGGATGGGCCAGACCTATGCCGGGCAAGGCTACATGACGGAGGCGGTCGCCTTGCTGTTGCCCTTCGCCTTCGAGGAACTGCAACTGCACCGGATGGAAGCGGCCTGTCTGCCCAGCAACGAGCGCAGCCGTCGGTTGCTGCTGCGGGTGGGCTTCCGCGAGGAAGGTTTCGCCCGGCAGTACCTGCGCATTGACGGGGCCTGGCGCGACCATGTGCTGTTCGCCATGCTGGCCAGCGACCCCCGCCCGCCGTCGCCGGCGCGCCCCGGCGGCTGAGCGCCGGCCGCGCGGTCGAGCCGAGGGAGCCGGTCAAACGCATTTCATCGGTAGCCACTTGAGGGCGAAGGCGGCGGCCTCGGCACCATTCTCGAACCAGAACGTTGCGCCTTCCTCGCCGGGCGAATAGTCGGGCAACGTCACCTGTTCGACCGCCCACCCGCGTTTGCAGGTCTTGTGGCACCAATCGCGCATGCGCAGCAGGTCGGCCGGCTTCTCGGGGAAGCCGCGGCTCCGCTGTCGCGCGTTGAGCGAGACCCGCAGCGGCTGCCAGTGCTTGGCGCTGACGAACGCCAGCCACAACTTGGCCTGCAGCGGCGTCTCCACCGCCGCGGAGCCGAAATCCGCGTTGCCCAGATCGGCGATGGCGCGCTCCACCTCCTCGGGCGTGGCGCCGAAATCGCGCTCCGCCGCCAAGTCCCGCAAGGCCGCCGTCACCATTGCCATGTCGCTCTCTCTGCGTGCACGGCATAGTGCGGTCGCCCCCTGCGGCCGGCAAGTGCCGCCGGTCGCGGGCCGGCCTATAGTCGGACCGCCAACGCCCTTGTGACGGAATTCCGCCATGTCCAGCCCGTTGCCGCGCCAAGCCCGCGTCGCGATTGTCGGCGGCGGCGTGATTGGTTGCTCGCTCGCCTATCACCTGACCAGGCTGGGCTGGCGCGAGGTCGTGCTGCTCGAACAGGGCCGACTGTCGGGCGGCACGACCTGGCACGCCGCCGGGCTGGTCGGCCAATTGCGACCGACCGCGAACTTGACCATGCTGATCCGGCACAGCGCCCGCCTTTATGCCGAGCTTGAGGCCGAGACTGGCCAGGCGACGGGCTGGAAGGCGTGCGGCGCGGTCAATGTGGCGAGCACGCCCGAGCGGCTGATCGAGCTCAAGCGCAACGTCGCCATGGCCAACGCCTTCGGCGTGGAAGCGCACCTACTCAATCCGGCCGAGGCGGGCCGGATGTGGCCGGCCATGCGCAGTGCCGATCTGGCCGGAGCCGCCTGGCTGCCGGGCGACGGCAAGGTCAACCCGGCCGACCTGACCCTGGCGCTGTCCAAGGCCGCGCGGGCCGGCGGCGCCACGATCGTGGAGGGGGTCAAGGCGACCGGCATCCGCCTCGCCGCCGACCGGGTCGCGGGCTTGATCACGTCGGCGGGTGAGCTGGCCTGCGAAGTGGTGGTCAACTGCGCCGGCCTTTGGGCCCGCGAATTCGGGCGATTGGCTGGCGTCAACGTACCGCTGATGGCGGCAGAGCACATGTATATCGTCACCCGGCCCTTGGGCCTGCCGCGCGACCTGCCGGTCATGCGCGACTACGACAACCGAGTCTACTTCAAGGAGGAAGTCGGCGGGCTGGTCATGGGCGGGTTCGAGGCGCGAGCCAAGCCTTGGGGCATCTCCGGCATTCCAGAGCCGTTTGAGTTTCAACTCCTGCCCGAGGACTGGCAACAGTTCGAGCCGCTGATGCAGGGCGCGCTCCGCCGCTGCCCCTTGCTGGAAACCGCCGAGGTGCGGCAGCTCCTGGTGGGGCCGGAGAGCTTCACGCCCGATGGGCAGTTCGTCCTGGGCGAGGCGTTTGGGCTCAGGCGCTATTACGTCTGCGCCGGTTTCAACTCGGCCGGGATCGCTTCTGCCGGCGGTGCCGGCAAGGCGCTGGCGGAATGGATCGTCGGCGACGAAGCGCCGATGGACCTGTGGGATGTGGATCCGCGCCGGTTCGCGGCCGTCGAAGGTACGCTCGAATTCCTGCGGGAGCGCGTGGTGGAAAGCCTGGGCATGCACTATGCCATCCACTGGCCGTATTTCGAGCCGGAAACCGGGCGCGGTCTGCGCCGTTCGCCGCTATACGACCGGTTGGCCGACAAGGGCGCGGTGTTCGGCTCGCGATTCGGCTGGGAACGGCCCAATTGGTTCGCGCCCGTGGATGTCGACCAGGCGCCGCGCTATGCCTGGGGCCGGCAGCACTGGTTCCCCCATAGCGCGCGGGAGCACCGCGCCGCCCGCGAACAGGTGGCGCTGTTCGACCAGAGCTCGTTCGGCAAGATCCGGGTGGTGGGGCCGGATGCCGAAGTCTTCCTGCAGCGTCTCTGCGCCAACGACGTGGCGGTGCCGCCCGGCCGCGTGGTCTACACGCAGCTGCTGAACCGGCATGGCGGCATTGAGAGCGACCTGACGGTCACGCGACTGGCGGGGGACACCTACCTGCTGGTCACCGGCACGGCGCAGGCGCTCAGGGATCTCGACTGGCTGGACCGCCACCGCCTGGACCACCGCGTCAGCCTGACGGATGTCACGGGCGCCTTCTCGGTGCTGTCGCTGCAAGGGCCGAACGCCCGCGCCCTGCTGCAGCGCCTCTCGCCGGAGCCGCTGGACCCGGCCGCCTTCCCCTATCTGACGGCGCGGGAGCTGGAGCTTGGCGCGACGGTGCTGCGCGCGCAGCGGGTTTCTTATGTCGGCGAACTTGGCTTCGAACTCTATGTCCCGGTGGAGATGGCGGCTTCGCTGTACGATGCGCTCTTCCGGCTCGGCGGTGACCTGGGCCTCAGGGACGCAGGCTATTTCGCGCTGGAATCCCTGCGCGCAGAGAAGGCCTACCGCGCTTTCGGCCACGACCTGTCGCCGGATTTCACCCCGCTGGAAGCCGGCCTCGGCTTCGCGGTCAAGCTGGACAACGGCATCGACTTCCTCGGCCGCGAGGCACTGTTGCGCCAGCGCGACAAGGGCGTTGCCCGCCGCCTGCTGGCGTTTACGTTCGCCGATTCCGCGGCGATGCCGGTGCATGACGAGCCCATCCTGCGTGCCGGCCAGGCGGTCGGCCAGGTCACCTCGGCCGCCTTCGGGCACAGCTTGGGGGTAAGCGTCGCCCTGGGTTACGTATCGCTCGGGCCCGGCGAGACCTTGAGCGGGCTGGTGGCGGCGGATTATTCGATCGAGATTGCCGGTCAGCGGTTCCAGGCCCGCGCGCATTCCAGGCCACCTTACGATCCCACTGGCGAGCGATTGCGCGGCTGACGATTTCGTGCATTATTTGATTTATAATCACACAGTGCGACTAATACGTGTATCATATGTTCGGACTAGCCGTATGCAGCAAATCTCATACGATCTACGCAACCTGCAAGTTCTGATCGTCGACGACAGCGCCTACATGCGGAAGCTGCTGAAAGCGATCCTGCGCGGACTTGGCATCATCAACGTGCGAGAGGCATCCGACGGCGCGGATGCCCTCCAACACCTGCGCACTTTTTCCGCCGACTTCGTGGTTGTCGATTGGCGCATGGAGCCGGTCGACGGCTTGACCTTCGTGCCGCTTCTGCGAACCGCCAAGGACAGTCCCAATCGCGGCGTTCCGATCATCATGATGACGGGGCATACCGAACAGGACAACGTGGAGGCGGCGCGGACGGCGGGGGTGAACGATTTCCTGGCCAAGCCGATCTCGGCGCTGACTATCTACCAGCGCATAATCCGCTTGGTCGAGCGCGGACAACCGGCCACCGCCTAGCCCGGCGCGTTGGCCGCGCCGCTCGTTGGTTCGTTTGGGCCGCAGGCATCCGGGCCCGATTGGCAACGCCGGCTTGGGCGGGCCGCCCGATCGCCGAGCGGCCTGGCTGCCCGTCTTGGCGCGATCCCAGGTTTTCTGGGGATAGGACTTCACATTTTTGTGTGTTAACGCTGATTGGCCACGCCGTTTGTGATGGCTGTCATAGGGCTGGTAACCGCCAGCGCGTAAACAGGGCAGCGAGAGGCGGTTGTGCAATGTGGACCGTTTGCGAGACAGCCGTAGGCATCTGGTTCGACCTGTTCGCGGCCCAGCCGGCGTGGGGCGCGCTCCTGGCCTTTGTTCTGCCGGTCTTGGCCCTGGTCAACCTGGCGCTTGCCGCGACCCATATCGAGCACTGGATGGGGCGCGAAGCCGCGCGCGGGCAGGCATTCGGCCGGCGCCGTCACCTGTCAGGCAGCGGCATCACCCAGCGCCAGCCCTAGGCGCAGCACGGCTTCGGCGGCACTGCTGTAGCGCCCGTCGGCCTCGTGCAGCACCAGGCCCGGCAGCAACGTGCAGCCGGCCGCGCCGCCGCTGATGGCCCGCAGCAGCACACGCTCCGCCGGACGTCCCGCCTTCGGCCAGAGTGGCAACACGACAATCGCGCCGACCTTGCCATCGAGCGCGGCCAGCAGGTCCGGCAGCCGTGCCGCCAGGTGGATCAGGGTCAGGCTGCCACCCGGTTTCAGCCAGCCAAGACAGCGGTCCAGCCAGCGGCCGAGCGGCAGATCGGCGGCCTCGACACAGGCAGCCTGCCGGTTGGCATGGGGCGAAAGCGTGGCGCTGCCGGCGGGATGGAAGGGCGGATTGGTCAGCACCTGGTCGAAGCGGGCGCCCGCCAAGGTTTCGCTGGCGGTCAGATCGCCGTGCACCGCCACGACCCGATCGGCCAAGCCGTTCTCGCGCGCGTTGCGCCCGGCAAGGTCGGCCAGCGCAGGCTCGCTCTCCAGCAAGCTGACGTGTAGGCTAGGCACCCGCCGCGCTAGGCAAAGGCCGGCGGCGCCCACCCCGGCGCCGACATCGAGCGCTGTCTCTCCCACCCTGGCCGGCACGAAGGCGGCCAGCATGACCGCGTCGGCCCCCGCCCGATAGCCTTGCCCCGGCTGCCAGAGCGTGAGCCGGCGGCCCATCAGGCCGTCCTGGGTCAATTGCGCCGGTCGGCGGTTCATTCGCTAGGCTCGAAGCCGCTTTGCCGGAGCACTCGTCGGGCCGCCGCCAGATCCTCGTCGGCCACAGCGAGCCGCCGGGGCAACGCGCCGATCGAGCCTTCCAGCACGCTCATATGGGCATCCAGCACCGCCGAGGCGATGCCCGCGTCCTTGAGCATCGCCGCAAGAAAGCTTAACAGTACGAGATCATTGCCGAGATAGATTGCGCGCAGGCCACCAACCGTTTGTCAGTGCCGCCATCGCCGATATGTTTGGTGGCCGGCGGCGGGCGGGTCAAACAGGCGGGGACAGCGTGGCGGAGGTGGTGCAGTTCGGACACGGGCGAATGCCGGCGCGGCCCTCGCTCGACAACCTGATGGCGCTGGTGGCGGCCGATCTCAGCAAGGTCAACCGCTCCATCCTGGAACGCATGCAGAGCCGCGTCGTGCTGATCCCGCAGCTCGCCGGCCACCTGATCGCCGCCGGCGGCAAACGCATCAGGCCGCTGCTGACGCTGGCCTCGGCCCGCATGTGCGGCTATCGCGGCGAGCGCCATATTCAGCTCGCCGCCGCCGTCGAGTTCATCCATACCGCGACCCTGCTGCATGACGACGTGGTTGACGAGAGCAGCTTGCGCCGCGGCAACGCCACCGCCAACGTGCTCTGGGGCAACAAGGCGAGCGTGCTGGTCGGCGATTTCCTGTTCACCCGCGCCTTCCAGCTGATGGTGGAGGACGGCAGCCTGGGCGTGCTGCATATTCTGGCCAATGCCTCGGCGGTGATCACCGAGGGCGAGGTGCTGCAGTTGCAGACCGCCAACGACACCGCCACCACCGAGGATGCCTATCTCGAAGTGATCTCGGCCAAGACCGCGGCCCTGTTCGCCGCGGCCTGCCGCGTCGGCGCCGTGGTGGCCAGCCGGCCGAAAGCCGAGGAAACCGCGCTCGACAGCTACGGCCGCAATCTGGGCATCGCCTTCCAGTTGGTGGACGACGCGCTCGACTATTCCGCGCGGCAGGCTGAACTTGGCAAGACCGTGGGCGACGACTTCCGCGAGGGCAAGATCACCTTGCCGGTGCTGCTCGCCTACCGTCGCGGCGACGCCGACGAGCGGGCGTTTTGGCGGCGTTGCCTGCAAAGGATGCGGCAGGAGCCGGACGACCTGAATCAGGCCACTCGCCTCTTGGCGCGTCACCATGCCATCGCCGACACCCTGGAACGCGCCCGCTATTACGGCGCCATGGCGCGCGATGCGCTGGCGATTTTCCCGGAACATGCCTGCAAGTCGGCGCTGGACGAGGTGATCGATTTCTGCGTCGCCCGCGCGCATTGAGCGGCTTGTCGGTTGGGTGGGCCGGGCGGAGAATTCCCTTCGGGCGCGATTCGCCGCCCGCCAAGGAGAGACACGCATGCGTTTTGCCGCCATTCTCGCCGTCTTGCTGTGTGCAGCCGCCCTCGAGGCGGCGGCCGCGACCAAGCAAGACAAGGAGCCGCCCGCCTGCGCCGCGATTTCTTTCCGCCCGTTGGCGGCCGGCCTGGCCGACGGCGTGCACGAGGCGGGCATGTACAAGTCGCGCTTCGCCCGCATCGAGATCATGGGCGTGGTCAAGGGCGGGCAGGCCGCCGACTACCACATGCTGCTGAATGGCAAGAAGCCGGCCGAGCACAAGGGCGCCCTGCCCGCCAGTGTCGAGCCTTGCTTGAAGGCCAAGAATATCGGCGTGCCGGTCAAGGCGGTCGGCGGGGCTTGCGTCGGCGAGCGCTTCCGTGTGGCGATCGACTCCTCGGCCAAGCAGAAGCTGTTGCTGCTGTTCGCCCTGCAAGGCCGCGAGTGGAAACTCTGTTCGGCCGCCACGGTGTGAGCCGGCGAGGCGGCGGGCGGCAGGGCTGCCGCTGCCCGTCGACCCGAGGTGAACGGATTTAACCGACGGCGCTCTTCTTCTGCCGCGGCCGCTTGCGCAGCGCAGCCTTGACATCGACCGGAGCGAAGAAGCGCGTCCGCGAGCCGAGCGGATGCTAGGCCGGTGTGCGGCTGACGCGCCGGACACCGTCGACGAGCCAGTGATGCGCGCAGCCCGGCAGGCAATGTTCGGGCAGCGGGACGAGCGCGCGCGGGTTGTGGAAGACGTCGAGCCCCTCGTTCCAGGCCTCCGTGTAGTCGGGCTCATTGACGATCCGCCGGAAAGGCTTCGGGCCGGCCGCGCCGGGCTCGTGGTCGACCTGCAGGCCCTCGCGCGTCAGCAACACGCGGCCGGAGCCGAAACCGGCGAGCACGCCCATTCGGTTGCACTTGTCGAGCGCTCCGCCGTTGCTGAACAGCACCGCGCTGATACTATCGGCGCCGGGCAACTCGAAGAAGCCCGAACGCAGGACCTTGTTCTCCCAACAATGGGTCTCGGCCTTGCGCAAGCTGACCTGCGGCCGGCCCTGTTCGTCCTGCCGCCAATCCTGGTCGCGGCCATAGAGGTAGAGGTCGAGCGCCGCGCGGGTGCCCGTCAGCGTCACCGACGCGGTGCAATCGGCCAGCGCATAGACGAGGGGGCCGGCCGCGGGTTTCGCGCGACGCCGGCCCGCCCGCTGCAACCGGGCGAGCAGCGTGTTGGCGAACCGTATCGGCATGTAGTGGCGAAGAAAGGCGAGCAGGGCCTCGGGTGTGTCGCAGCGGGGCGGCGCAACCGCCGCGCCGGCCGTCGGCGCCGACCCCACGATCAGCGTCTTCAGCGCAAACGCACCAAGCGGGCCCGAGCACAGGAAGTTGAAAAGGTCCCTGCCGCGCCTGAGCCGGTACCCCAATTCCGTCAGCGCCGCGTCGAGCTGAAGCTCCCAGAGCCTCCGCTCGAAGCCCTTGGTCTGGAACTCCGCGACGATGGCATCGTCGGCGTGCTCGCGCTGGCGCAGCATCGCCTCGATCATCCCGCGGGCCGGCGAGTAAGCCTCGAGCTCCGCCAGGCGGAGGAAGTCGGGGTGGCGTTGCGGTCGCGGGCAGCCGATGGCAAAGAAATCGAGCGGGCCGCCCGGCCCGGCCAACTCGCTCGGCGGCTGCGGCGAGGCTTTGAGCGCACGCTGCATGGCGCGCCGCAAGGCAGCCTCGGCGGCCGGACGGGTCGGCTTCGCAGGCGTCTCGCCGACGGCGCAAAACCGCTGCCGACGGTCGCGCGCGAATACCAGGCCCGAATAGGCCCCGGGCTCCGGGGCGCGAAGCAACGCAGCCGTCGCCAGTCCGTCGGCATGCTCGTACCAGCCGACCTCTTCGCCCGGGGCGGCGGCCGGCAACAGCCGGGCATGGCCGGCCAGGGCCTCGAAGCGCACCCGCGGAATTCGTCGCAACGGCTGGGTTCCCTCGACAACGGTCGCGTCTCGAATGACCGCAGACAAAAGTGAAATAAGCGTGACGGCCGGGTCGTGCGCCTGCCCTCCGGCACCCGAACAGACCGGCGAGAAACCGCTGACAAAACCGGTGACAAAAACCGATGACAGTTTATGATTTCAAGGCGGCGGACATCTGGTGGCGGTACGGCTTCTCGCTCCGCCGGCGGCATGCCGGCGAGCGTCCCGGCGGCTCGTGTGGAATGCCGAAAAGGAAAGCTGTCACCGGTTAACAACAACGCCATGTCAACGCCGGAGTAAAAATGCATCACGGCTGACGGCAGGAAGGCCCCCTGCGGGGGGCCTTCCTGCGCCCTGGTTTATTCCTCGGATGGACTGTCGGGTCGGTCGGTGGCTCGTTTGGCGCGCTGGCGGCGCCTGCTCTGCTTGAGGCGGTAGCTGTCGCCGTTCATCTCCAGGATGTGGACGTGGTGGGTCAGCCGGTCGAGCAGCGCGCCGGTCAGCCGCTCGGAGGCGAACACGCTGGTCCACTCGTCGAACGGCAGGTTGGAGGTGACAATGGTCGAGCCGCGCTCGTAGCGCTGGCTGAAGACCTCGAACAGCAGCTCGGCGCCGGTCTGCGACAGTGGTACGTA
>Ga0194131_10000656_pt1 | contig 58660 bp, 60 predicted proteins | sample TA2KigO120mmetaG_FD_148631 | JGI IMG/M metagenome (GOLD analysis project Ga0194131, IMG submission 148631) | Freshwater microbial communities from Lake Tanganyika, Tanzania - TA2015053 Kigoma Offshore 120m | ecosystem: Environmental > Aquatic > Freshwater > Lake | place: Tanzania: Lake... | reverse complement strand
GCCCCAGCGCCTCGACCATCTTCCCGGCATAGCGTTCGAATCGCGATTCCACGCCGCTACCCATCGCCCACCTCCACGGTTACGATGAAGACCTCGCGAAGGTACCACGATCCCTGACACAGTACAATTAGTAAAGTCTTGCATATAGGTGGGGAAATGAGAACCGTAACACTTGACGTGCGCACGCCGCGCGAAGTGTCCGCTGAGCTTGTGCGCGTCTGGAAGAGCCGCAAGTCGGATTCAAATGCGCGCATCAGTTTTGCTACCCCGGAACTGCTGTGGAAAGTGCTGACTGCGAAACGCTGGGAACTGATCAGGGCGATGGCAGGCCAAGGGCCGATGACTTTGCGCGAAGCCGCGCGCCGCGCGGGTCGCGACGCAAAAGCGGTGCATGGGGACGTGCATGCCCTATTGGCGGCGGGAATATTGCGCAAGAATGCGAAGGGTAAGATTGAGTTTCCGTTTGACGCGGTGCATGTGGACTTGTTGGTAAAGGCGGGGTAGATGGCCAACAGGAAGAAACGGGCTCCCACTGTGCCAAAGGCGGCTGGCGTCCGGATCTCGGTAAAACCGGTAGGCGGCGTCACGCGCAAGGCCAAGACCCGCCGCCTGCGTCGACTTCTTCGCGACCAGGAGGAGACGGCGCCGGTGGTCGGGGATATGCGTCGCGGTGCGCGCTACTGAAGGGCGCCAGACCGCCTGGGATGGAAGAATCCATGGGGTCACCATTAAGGCCCCAATGCGGCGCGGGACCCCGACGGGCGCACTCCGCGCGCGAGGCCGGGATCCCCCTGACTGGCTGGCGCTACGGGCCCGTCCCGGCCGTCGTAAGCCCTGCTGGCGGTGGCTGCCAGATTTGACTATACTATCTGCCAATTGGCAATGACAGGAGTTGACGCATGACCAGCTTTGCGGCATTGGCTCCAGAGACGTTTCGCTCGGTAGAGAACCTGCTCGGCGGCCGAGGGGTGCTGCGCGCCAAGCCTCATACGGCGCTCGACTGGATCGAGGTCATCCGGAACGGAATTCCGGCTGCTGCGGTCGAATCGCTGCTCAAGGCAATGCAGCTGTCCCAATCGGAGCTCGCCCGGGCCCTGGGTATTCCCCAACGTACTCTCGCTCGTCGCAAGCGCGAAGGCGTGCTGAATAGCGAGGAATCCGCGAAGCTACTCCGGCTGGCCCGAGTGGTGGGGCGGGCTAACGAGGTATTCGAGGATCTGGAAGCTGCTTTGCACTGGCTGAAGTCGCCGAACTCGGCCCTGTCAGGGGCAACGCCGCTCAGTCTGCTGGATACCGATATTGGGGCTGAGAGCGTTCTCGACACGCTGGGCCGCATCGAGCACGGGGTATTTGCCTAGACGGGGAGGGGGCCCTGCCTTCCCTCCTGGAGCGGCAATGCTGAGCGTATGGCGGTTGGTCACCGCCCGCTTCGCCAAGTCAGCGTTCTCCGGGGAAGGTGCGCGTCTCTACGGTGGGCGGTGGAACCGAAAGGGCGTCTCCCTCGTGTACACGGCAGGCACTCAATCCCTGGCCATGCTGGAAATGCTGGTCCAGGACGAGCCTCTTCGAGCACGCTACGTGATGATCGAGGCACGCATTCCGAAGGGCGTGACGATTGACCGAATCAAGATGGAGGATCTTCCTTCTGACTGGCGGGATATTGCCGCCCGCGAGAAGCTGCAGGCCATCGGAACGGAATGGGCGACGAAGCGAAGCGCCGCGGTGCTCGCTGTCCCGAGCGCGGTCATTCCCGCCGAAACCAATTACCTGCTCAATCCGCGCCATCCGGATTTCCGGCGGATCAGGATCGGCAAGCCTCAGAAGTTCGAAACCGATCTTCGCTTGATCAAGACATGAAGTCTGATGCAATGGATGTCAAACCGAGCCGGTGTGGAAGGTCCTCACGGCCAAACGCTGGAAGCTACTGAAAGCTATGGCCGGCGACGGTGCGATAACACTGCGTAAGGTGGCCCGCCGCGCAGACCGGGACGTAAAGGCGGTGCACGGCGACGTGCATGCTCTCTTGGCGGCGGGAATATTGCGCAAGAACGCGGACGGCAAGATCGAATTTCCATTTGACGCGGTTCATGTGGATTTCATGCTAGAGGCGGCGTCGCACGCGCGAGGTCCATGGTAAGAGATCGGAAATCGACAAGTGCGCGGATGCGCAAAGCGGTAACGCGCGCTCGTGCTGCTATGGATATTCCGAAGGATGAGCTCTGGTTGCATGAACCCAAAGCACGTAAGGACTTGCGTCGTGCGCTGGCCTGGGCCCGACGCAGCGCCAACCCTCAGCAGACGATCTTACGGGTGGGCACGGCGCGCGATTTCTTCGAACTCGGGCGGAAATACGGGCGGCTCGCACGTACTGGAAAGCGGTTGCCGAAATCGCACCTGATTACGGTCGAAGATCGAGCTAACATCAAGTCAGCTTTGTCGCCGGAGAGATCCCGCTCGAAGCGGCAAGATTGACGATTGCAATGCAGATTTGAGCAACGCATTTTTTTGGGACAATTTGGGACAGTTGGCGGGAAAAGGTGGTCGTACAGCGTTATTGTCAGATATCAGCAGAAATTGCAACGCGCTGTTTTGGAAGGAATCGCGTCGTAAGCCGTTGACGGCGTTGGAGGCTATTTCAGCCTGCAAAGCCGTGGACGCCGGTTCGATTCCGACCCCCGCCTCCAGTCTTCTCCATTTTTCTCGGGACGATGCCGCTTGCCGTAGCGAGCGGAGCGACATCGTGCACCGGTCCCCGCCGGCGGGCGTCGGCCCGGCGGCGAAGCGCACGTCCCTGCTGAAGGCAGCGTATGAAAAGAAGCCGGGCGCGATTCCGGCCGCGGAGCGCGTCGTCAACAGCCAGCAGACTAGAATGCCACGCTCCGCGGAAAACTCCCGTGGTCAAAGCCGGGCGGCCGCGCTGTTTCCCAGTTGCGCGGCATCGCGCGGCGCCTTGCGGCGCGAGAGCCTGCGCCAGCCGATGACCGCGCCGCTGACGCTCAGCACGAAACCGGCGAGGCTGAGCGCGATCACGACGACATCCCAGACAGGGCGGTTGCGCAGCAGAAAGCCGAAATCGAAGCTGTGTAAGCCGTTGTAGACCCAACGCTGGATGCGGTTCGAGCGCGTCATCCGGTCCAGCACCTGCCCGGTGTGTGGATCGATGTGGTACCAGGTGGCATTCGCGTCGTCGAAGCGCACGCGCAGCACCGGTAGTACGCGAACCCGCCCCAGGTTCTCGCGCGAATACCAGTAGTTGTCGTGCTGCACGAGCCAATCGGTTCGTGCGATGCGAGCGTCGGGCCGGAGGTTGCGCGCATTTGCGAGAAGATCCGCCTGCTCGAACCGCTGGATACCCGGCTCCGGCTGATCGGCGGGGTAGAGGAGGCTATCGCCCGGCGCCGTGTAAAACACGAAGTAGGGGCGCCCGGCGAAGCGAACCCATTCCACTTCCTTGACCGGTGCCGGGTGTCCCCGCAGCAGGCCCCCAAGCTGGCGCGCATGGGCCCCCGGCTCCAGGACACCCCCGCGATAGCGCGCGACCTCTTCGGACGGCGGCGCCTTGGGCGGGAACAGTTTCCAGGGATTCATCGACATGAGGCCGCTGAAGATCCAGGTCAGCAGGAAGGCGCATGCCCCGAGCCCCATTACGTGGTGCCACCGCTTCCAACCGCGGTACGGTGAGGATCCGCCGTTGCGGTAACGCCCGGGAAACCGCCAGCGCATCAGACCCGTCGCGATCCCGGTCAGCGCGAACAACGTGCCTATGATGGACAGCCAAACGACGACCTCGTGCCAAACTGCACGATGGCGGACTAGCTCGAGCGGATATAGCCAATGAAGGTTCGCGCCCAGCCAGTTCCAGACGCGCTCAAGCCGGCTGGTATCACGCACGACCTCGCCGGTGCGGTCTGATACGTAGAGTTCGGTGCCTGCGGCATCGCCGAGTGCAACCCGGTGCAGGGGCCGGAATGGTCGCAAGCTCGTCGAGACCGTCCACTGGTCCATGTCGGTTCGCTCGATATATTCCGGATGATGCCCAGGCCGGAACCGCGCAGCCGCATCCGCGGCTTGCGCGGCGGTTACGGCGTCCAGGCGCTCGCCGTCGTCGGCAAACACGGTTATCCACCCTTCGCCGCGCGACAGAAAGTGGTAGGCCGGACGGCCGAGTACCGTCGTCATGCGCACGCGCTGCGGCGGCTCGGAAAGGCCGGACTTGGCGTACGCGGCGGCGGTGCTCAGCTGGACGCGGGTCCCGTCGAGTGATTCGGCTCCGGCGAACCGCTCCTCGGGCCTGAGCTCCGGGAACGGCAGGTACATCATGACAACGCCGGTGAAGAACCACATGGCGAAGAACAGGCAGAGCGCGATGCCTGCCCAACGGTGCGTGAGGTACAGCAGCCGCTTCGCGCTCATGCCGGGCCAAGCCTCAGAACTTCGCGGTCAACGCCACCTCGAAAGTCCGCGGATCACCCAAGATAAACTGGGTACCCGTGTTGTATGGTGCAACCGCATACAGGCGATCGAAGAAGTTTCTCGCGCGCAACGTGAGCGTGGAGTCGCGGCGCAAGCGATAGGACAGAAACGCGTCGGCGATCGCGTAGCCCGGGACCGTGATTGTGTTTGTGTTGTCCGCGTAGCGTTTGTCGACGTAACGCACACCGGCCCCGGCCTCCCAGTCACCCGCAAAGTTGCGGGTCACCCACAGGTTGGCCACTTTCTGCGGCACGTTGGGCGGCAGGTTTCCAGCGCGCGAGACGAGGACCGCGCCGACCTGCTCGTTGAAGTCGTCGAACTTCGCGTCAATGAGCGCGATGTTTGCATCCACGTTCCAGCCGCGCGCAGGCTGCAGGCCGAGCGAAGCCTCGACGCCGCGCGAGGATTGCTGACCGATCTGCTGGCTCACGGTCGGATTCGCGGGGTCGCGCGACAGCAGCTTCTTCTTGACGATTCGGTACGCCGCCAGTGTCCATTCGGCGCGCCCGCCGAGGAGCGACTGCTTGAGCCCGACCTCCGCCTGGCGCCCGGTGGTGAGGTCGAATGCCGCCTGGGCGGCGCTGGTCGTGATCAACGAGCCCAGCGGGTCGACGCCGGTCCCGTATTGGCCGTAGACGGACAAACCCGGCGTAACGGCATACACGCCGCCCACGCGTCCCACGAGAGCGCCGAGTTTCTTGTCGAACGCCGTGGCGGCAGCCAGTTCCTTGCGGTGAAAATCAACGCTCTCGTTGCGAACGCCGGCGACCAGCTTGAACCGGTCGGTCACGTCGAGCGCATCCTCCGCGAACACTGACACCTGGCGCGTCCGTGTCTGAAAGCGCGGAGTCGTTCCGGCAAGATTCACGAAGAGCCCCGGGTCGAAGGTGAACGGGTTAACGTCGGACTGGCCTCCGAACGGCCCGTTGTTGGTGTGTTTGAAATCGATACGGTTGACATCGAAACCGGCAAGGAAGCGATTCCTGCGGCCGAAGAGCGTGCCGTCGAACGTCGCGTCCAGGCGGTTGCCGAGCTGTTTCTGGTCGTGAAAGATCTCGAGGTAGCCGGTGCGCCGGATGAGTCCGGTGCCCTGCTGGAACGTGTAGTTCTCGAGGTTGCGCCAATGGCGATCCGTGGTCAGATAGTAGAATTCGTTGCGCACCACCACGGACTGCGAGACCCTCCATTCGGCCTTCAGCCGTGTCCAGTAATCCTGGTAGCTGATCACGCTGTCAAGCACGTTGAAGTTTGTGCGCTGGATCCCCGGATCGATGACGCCGTTGATGCGGGGCGTCCCCCAGTAGCGCGGCGCGTTCTGGTGGGCGCCGTCGAGTGCGAGGGTCACCGCGAGATCGCGCATAACATCGAACAGGACGGACGCGGAGAATGCGAGCCGGTTCGAGTCGCTGCGCTCTACGTAGCCGTCGGAAGTCGTTCCCGCGATGTCGAGGCGATAGGCCGCGGCCGGTCCGAGAGGACCCGTGCTGCCAATTGCGGCGCGGTAGCTTTTCCAGTTCCCCGCGGACACGAGTGCCTCGTGCTCAAAGCGGGTGCGGTTGGGCTTTTTTGGGACGTAATTGATGGCTGCGCCGATCGCACCTTCCCCGTAGAGCACGGAGGCGGGCCCCCGCAGCACGTCGATACGTTCCATCGGCCACGTGTCCACCGGGAACGTGACCGTGCCGGCGCCGACGTACAACCGGGTGCCATCATAGAGCTGCATGACGGAACTGTGCCCGGCAAAACCGCGCGCGGACAACGCCGTGCTGCCGTTGCCCGGGGTTGCTGCGCTCGCGACTCCGGTGGCGCGTGTCACCGCTGCCTGCGTCGTCACGTCGCCCCGCTGCCGCACGACCTCTCCCGGAATGATCTCGACACTGGCCGGGGTTTCCCGGATTTTCAGCCCGAGCCGGCTGCCGGTTCCGGATGTTTCCTCCAAGCCGAGGTTGCCGGACACGACGCTCTCGCCCCGTACAACGACTTCGGGCAGCGTTACCGCGGACTGCGACAGAGCCACCTGAGAAGTGAGTAGCGCGGGAATTACCGCCAGTCGCATACGTTGTTTCAGGTTCAGTTTCATTGTTGCGCCGTTTCTCTTCTCGCGTCCGCTCGGTGTACCGGCAGCTCTTTTTCAGCTCCCACTCGACTCTGCGCGTGCGCCGCCATCGCAACGCTGGCAAGGCGTCTGAATGCTGCAAGCGGTGGACTTTACGGCGCAGAATTACGCAGCGTCAAGCGGTACGAAACGCATACATGCACACATTTCGATAGTACGCATTTATGGAGAGCAGGACCGCGACCGTTATGGACTGCCACTCTGCGCGCCGATTATGTACGCGTGACGAGCGAGGTCTGGAAAACGGCGAGCCCCTACGCCTCGCCAGTTAGTGCATAATGCGCCTCCGAATTCATGGAACAAGCGCCGGAGCCAGTGTGTTATTGCTCTGTTGTAAGACCGCGAGACAACACACCTGGCCGATTCCGTTCCGGGCAAGTTCAGGAGAAAAGACATGGAAGTAATGACCGCGACGTCCGGATGGTGTTTCGGCATCAAGCGAGCGTACCAGATGATGCAGGGCACGGCGCTCGAGGCCGAGGGCCGTCCGGTCTTCGCGGCGCATCGCTGCACTTCCACTCACGCCAACGATGACCTGGACACTCTTCGGCGGATCGAGGCGGAAGATCAACGCCTTCTTCAATCCTATCCGGGACTGGGCCGGGTGACTGTCGTGCATGACGTGTCGCAGCTCAAGATCGGAGATCGTCTCTTGCTGGGCTACCACGGCCTGCCCGATGACGAGAAAGCAGGTTTGTCGGCAAGAGGCATTTCGGTGTCGGACTATCAGTGTCCGTTCATTGCCAACCTGAACAAGAAGGTGGAAATGCTGGCGAAAGACGGCTTCAACATCATCTTCGTCGGCAAGAACCAGAATCACCACTGCCTCCACGCCAAGAAGGTAGCGGAACGATATGGGCGGGAGTGCTTCGTCATCGAGAAGCCGGCCGACCTGGAAGCCTTCCCCTCCGTACATGGTGGCGAATGGGCACTCGTGGGGCAGGTGACAGGCAACACCCTTCTGTGGGATGCGGTGGTTCGCTGGAATGAAGGGGCGAAGAAGGCTCGGATCGTGCAGCCCACGGTGTGCACGGATTCCTACGATCGCCAGCAGGAAGCGATCAACCTGGCGCGACAGGCCGAGGCGACCGTACTGGTGGACGACGGAGGAGCGGCCTCGACCAGTCTATACGAGGTGATCGCCCCGGCGGGCAAGCCAGTGTACCGCGTCCGCTGGCGCGAAGACGGAAGCTGGAAGACAGCGATTCGGGGCTCGTGGTTCGCGGGCGTGCGGTCGGTAGCGGTAGTGGGCGGAATCCTCATTCCGGATTGGGCGATCGAGGAGATGGCGAACCACATCCGGAGCTTGAAGCGAAGCGGCGCGGCGCAATAGCGTGGCATCGACCGCGCCGCCAGCCTGTAAGAGTAACGGAGGCATCGTGCGGTCGTTGGTGGGACTCGGATGATCTCGGTCGAAAGGCAGGCCGCGCGAAACTTGCGTCTCGGTGCTCTGGAATCATTGCCGCCCGATGGGGGTCGCGCGGGGATCGTACGCGAGATCGTAAAAGGATTCGGTCGCGTGATCGGCGTGGCGGCAATGCTGTGCGCTGCGAGCCCTCACTTGGTCGCCGCACAGGCGGCTGTGTATCCTCACCGTCCGATCCGCATCATCGTGCCAGCCCCGGTGGGCGGTACGATGGATCTAGTGGCGAGGGTGGTCAGTGCACGGCTCACCGAGGAGTTGGGGGTGCAGCTCGTTGTGGACAACCGCGGCGGCGGGGGCGGGACCCTCGGCACCGCGCTCGCGGCCGGCGCCGGTGCGAACGGCTATACGGTCGTGATCAACAACATCGGGCTTGCGGCGAACGAGACGCTTTCTCCCAACCGCAAGTACACCGCGCTCAAGGATCTGGCGCCCATCTCCCTGATCGGGTTTGCTCCCAGCGTTCTGGTGGCGAATGGCCAGCTACCCGCGAGAAACGTTTCGGAATTCCTGGCGCTGGCGAGGGCTCAACCGCGAAAGATCGCGTACGGCTCGGCCGGCACCGGCACCCCTTCGCATCTGGCGATGGCATACCTCCAGGGCGCGGCAAAGATCGAGCTCCACCACGTTCCATACAAGGGAGCCGGTCCCGCGCTCCTGGACACCATCGCGGGAAACGTGCAATGCGTGCTTGCGCCCGTTCCCGCCGTGTACGGGCATGTGAAGGCGGGCAGACTGCGTGGCCTGGGGGTAACCGCCAGCAAGCGCTCCGCGTCCGCGCCGGACCTTCCGACGATTGCGGAATCGGGGATGCCGGGGTACGAGTTCAGCGCCTGGTATGGTTTGCTCGCTCCGGCCGGCACGCCGAAAGCGGTGATCGCCCGTCTCCATCAGGCATTGGTCGCTAGCCTGCGTCCGGGACGGGCGCGCGAAGAGCTGCGGGGCCAGGGGTTCGATGCCGAAACGTCCACGCCCGACAGCTTCCGGGAGTTCATCCGTGCCGAGATCGTCAAGTGGAAACACGTGATCGAGTCGCCGGCTTTTCTTGACTCCAGCGCGCCTGCCGCGCGCCGGACTGGCGGGACGGAATGAACATCCACCCTCCGCGAGCCGGCGGAATTTTACCGACAGGTACTACGGGATCGGAACGACCGACAACCGGCGCATGTTCCTGAAGTACGCCTCGGAAAGAGGGCAGGGCTCCAGCCTTCGAATCGGCATCTCCTCGGACCGGTGAGCGGACCAGTACGACGCAAGCTCCGAAAACGCGCGACAGGCCGGACTTCGATAACCCTTCTTGCGGCAGATCACGGTAATTGCCTTCGACGGCATTTCCGGGGCGAGCGAAATGGGATGAAGGCCGCACTGATTGCGGATGATGCTGCGCGGCAGCACGGTGGCGAGCCGCCCGATCTGGATCATCTCGATGATGATGTTCACCGAATTCGTTTCGATCGCGATGTGCGGTGCGATGTCGTGATCCAGGCAGTAGCGGTCGATATGGCGCCGCAAGGCAAAATCGCTATTGAGCACCACGAGCGCCTCCTGCTGGAACTCGTGCACGCTCATCGGCTCGCGTTGGCCGGCGAGTGGATGAGAATTGCCGACAGCGACGCAAAGCCCGTCTTCAAAGAGCATCTTCGTATCGAACTCGCTCGCGCGTCCTCCGTTCGGAAATGGCCGGCTGAAGACGATACCGGCGTCGATACGATCTTCCGCCAACGCGACTTCGATGTCGTCCTGTGGCATCTGCAGCGTTTTCAGAAGAATGCCGGGATAGCGACGGGTAAAGTTCGCCAGCAGGGAGAACGTCAGGTAGTCGGTGATCGGTGTCCACCCCAGACGGAGCGAGCCCGAGCTCAGATCCTGCACATCGTGGATCGCCCGAGTCCCCGCATCCAGCTCGCCCCAGGCGCGACGGGCGTGCCGCAGATAGACTTCACCGGCATCCGTGAGCTTGATCGTGCGTCCCGAGCGGTCCACCAGCGTGGTGTTCAGCACTTCCTCTAGCTGTTTGATCTGTTGGGATAATGACGGCTGGGTGACGTGGAGCGCCTCCGCCGCCCGCGTGAAGCTGCCGTACTCGGCCAGGGCGAGTAGGTATTCAAGGGGGCGCGGAAAGATTACCCTTCGATCCATAGTCACCTCCTATGCCTCACATAACAATATTGTCTTAGACTAATGCTATCTGCCTATTTACACTACTTATGCAGCGTTCGGCAAATCGGATTTATCAAGTTTAGTGTGAATCCGACACGATAACCTGCGCGACAGCTTATAGGAGGATTCCAGAATATGACATCGCGTAATACGCTCAAACCCCCGCGGCATGCGCCGTATCCGGACGCCCTCGATCACAAGCTGTTCCGTCAGTGGATGCGCACGCCACATGACGTCGGCGGCGAAACGGACGTCCCGATCCCATGGGAGGAAACGGAGGACGAGCAGTGGGGAGCGAGAGCCTACGTGACTTGCGAATGCCTGGCATGGCGCGGCGTCTGGTGCGCTGAAGAAAGGCGTCGCAAGCAGAATGTCGACTTGGGTAATGCGATGTACCTGGGCCTGCCCTATTACGGGCGGTGGCTGCTCGCCGCGGCGAGGATCCTGGTCGACAGGGATCACGTCACACTCACCGAGCTGATCAACAAGATAGACGAGGTGAAAAAGCGCCATGGCAAAAAATAAAGAGCACCACGACAGAGGGCACCACGCTGCGATCGCCACGGGGAAGGGAGATCCCCAGTGTTTCAAGGGCAAGGCCGGCGGTCCGCCCAAGTTCAAGGTGGGCGACCAGGTGCGGATCAAGGACCTGCCGGATGTGTTCTATACGCGCACCCAGGTGTATACGCGGGGTGCCGTCGGCAAAGTGGCCGTCGTCACCCACGAGAGCCCGGCGCCGGAAGACGAGGCCTGGGATCACACCGACCACTCGGAATGGTTCTACATCGTGCGCTTCCGGCAGAAGGACCTCTGGCCGGAGTATCCCGACGCGTTTGCCAAGGACACCTTGCAAACCGAGTTTTCGGAGCGCTGGCTGGAACCTGCGTAATCTGGTAGCGGTCTAGAACAGAACACGGAGAGGTAAAGAACATGGCAGAAAAACACGGACACAAACACGCACCGATGGTCGAGGAAATCAGCGACTTCGAGGCGCTTGAAATCGCCGTTCGCGAACTGGCTATTGAAAAAGGTCTTTTCACCGCGGAAGACCACCGCAAGTTCACCGAGTTCGCCGAGCACATCGGACCCACCCCGGCCGGGCGCCTGGTCGCCAAGGCGTGGCTGGATCCCAAGTACAAGAAGCTCTGTCTGGAAGACGGCATCAAGGCCAGCCTGGCGGTAGGCGTTGACTGGCTGAAACCGACCGGTTTTGGCACGCCGAGTGACTATACCGACCTGCGGGTGCTGGAGGACACGCCCACTCTGCACCACGTGGTCGTGTGTACGCTGTGTTCGTGCTATCCGCGCCCGATCCTCGGTTTCCAGCCGGAGTGGTATCGGATCCCGAACTACCGCCGCCGCCTGGTGCGCTGGCCGCGGCAGGTGCTCGCCGAGTTCGGGCTGGTCCTTCCGCCGGAAGTGGAGGTCAGAGTGGAAGACTCGAACCAGAAGTGCCGCTTCATCGTGATGCCGATGCGACCCGCGGGAACGGAGGGCTGGACCGAGGATCAACTCACCGAGATCATGACCCGGGATTGCTTGATCGGTGTCACGCTACCCAAGCCCGGCACGACGACGAACCTCAAGTTGCCCTTGCATCGGGCGGTCAACCCTGCGCATCACTAAGACCAGGTCATGACCGCATCCGGGAATAAGGATACGCTCGCCGGAATGGCTGCGGACGAATCGAATTGGACCCCGGTTCCGTTGCTGGAGGATATCAAGGAACGCGGCCGGGTCTGGGAGGACCTGGCCCGCCAGTATGGCGTGACCAACCCCGACCCTCCCTGGAAAACCAGCCTGGAAGGAATCTGCGAAGCACTGGCCGCCAGCTCCTGCTCTTCCGCGACCGCGCTTGAGCGCGGTTGGCTGGACGGCAGCGTTGACCGCAATGGGGTTGGTGCCGCCGCCCCGCTTCCCGGACTGGAACGGCGCTGGGAGGAGGACGAGTTGTCCGAGACGCTCTATCGGGATGTTCCCTTCCCGGAGCGACAGCTTCTGGCGCTAGTGCATTCGTTGATCAAGCGCGGTCTGGTAAAGGAAGAAGATCTTGCTCGTCGTATGGACGAAGTCCTCCAGCGTCTCCACAGCGCTTGATGGGGTTCGAACCGATCACCCTGCGGCTCCCGGGTAGGATTGTGAGCCACTGCAGTCAAGGCTGAAGGAGGAATTGGTCGATGGGAGTGCGCGGAGTTCGCATGAAGATCCAGGGCCTTACCCACCGCTACGGCGCGCGCAGCCCGCTCACCTTCGATCAAATTGACCTGGAGGCACAGCGCGGGGAATTCCTTGCGATCATCGGCCGATCAGGCTGCGGCAAGTCGACACTGCTCCACGTCATAGCCGGACTGCTGCGTCCCACGTCCGGCACCGTACATCTCGACAGCGAACTGGTCGAGAAACCGTCACCGCGCTGGGTCATGATGTTCCAGGCGCCGCATTTGTTTCCCTGGATGCGGGTTACGCAAAACGTGGGCGTCGGCCTGCGTTTTGCGGGGTGGCCTCAGAAGAGGATTGACGAGCGCGTCAACGAAGTGCTCGAGCTCGTCGACCTCCGAGACTTCGCGAACAGCAATGTGCAGGATTTGTCCGGAGGGCAGCAGCAGCGCGTCGCGCTTGCCCGCTCCCTGGTCATGGAGCCCGAGCTGCTGCTCTTGGATGAGCCCTTCTCGGCGCTCGATGCCTTCACCCGCGCTGACCTGCAGCGGGATGTGCGCTCCATCGCGAAGAGGCTCGGAATCAGTCTGATCATAGTTACCCATGACATCGACGAGGCAGTGATCATGGCTGATCGCGCCCTGATCATGGTCGGGGCGCCCGGCACGATCTACAAGGAGGAGCTCGTGATCAACCTCCCCGATCCGCGCCAGCGCGAGGATGCGGCGGTCCAGTATATGCGCAAGCAGCTGATGACCGCCTTCTATGACGCCGCAGGTTCAGCGCCGTCCGCCGTCGGCCGTGGAAACGGACCCGAGGCGGAGGAGGCAGCCCCCGTCCGGGACAAGGCCGGCGCGGCCCCGACGAAGCGTCGGATCGTCCCCGCCGCGTGATCGGGCGAGCCGATTCAAGGAGAGAGAGCCGTACGAGTGAAGCATCCGATTTACCACCGTTCGATTCGTCAATCGGTAATTCTACGGAGGAGGGTCCCATGAAGGAGCATGACGCGAGCAAGCACGAGGACGGGCGCCTAACGTTTGTGCCTGACGACCGGGATATCGCTAACGGGCGGCACACGGAGTGTTCCTGCGTAGAGCTGATGGGGAATCTGCCCCCTGACGACCCGAATATCGCCGATGGGGAGCCCGACCCAAAATTGAAGGCGGACTACGACCCGCAGGACCCCTCCAGCGGTCTCCTGGCGCTCACGGGCGCCGGCGCAGGAATCGAGCGGCGCTCGTTCCTGAAGGCCGGCCTCGTTACCGGGCTGACCGCCATGATGCCGCAGGCCTGGGCCCAAAAGCCCAAGGATGAAGTGGTGCGCGTTGGCTATATTCCCATCACCGATGCGGCGGCGCTGCTGATAGCCCATGACCAAGGGATGTACAAAAAGAATGGCCTGGACGCCGTGCGCCCCGAGCTTCACCGCGGCTGGACTCCCCTCGTCGAGGCTTTTCAGGCGCACCGGCACAATATTGCGCATATGCTCAACCCGATTCCGATCTGGATGCGCTACAACAACAAGTTCCCGATCAAGATCACGGCCTGGGACCATACCAACGGCTCGGCCTGCGTGGTCGGCCGCCATACGGGCGCCACGAGCTTCAAGGATTTCGGAGGAATGCAGGTCGCCGTGCCGTGGTGGTACTCCAACCACAATATTATCCTGCAGGTGTTCCTGAGAGATGCCGGCATTACTCCGGTGATCCGTCCGCAGGAGGCCAAGCTCGCCCCGAACGAGTGCAACCTGCTGGTGCTCGCGCCGCCGGACATGCCGCCGGCGATCGCGGCAAGGAAGATCGACGCCTATATCGTCGCCGAGCCGTTCAATTCCCTGGGCGAGCTCAAGGCCGGTGCCAAGGTGTTGCGCTTCACCGGAGACTTCTGGAAGGGCCATCCGTGCTGCGTAGTGGTGATGCACGAGGCGGACGTCGAGGATCCCGGCCGCAGGGCCTGGACCCAGGCGGTGACGGATGCCGTGGTCGAGGCGCAGATCTGGATCGCCGAGAATCGGAAGGAAGCCGCGCTCCGGCTCTCCCGGGATGGCGGCAACTATCTACCCTTCCCATTCGAAGTGATTGACCGGGCGATGAACTTCTACGATCCGGCCTATTACAGCAACCCCCCGGCGATCAAGCACCTGGAGTGGGCGCAGAGCCGGATAAACATGCAGGCCTGGCCCTACCCATCGGCGACCCGGTTCGTCGCCGACGAGCTGAGGCGAGTGGTCCTGACCGGTGACAAGACGTTCCTGAATAATCTGGAGACCGACTTCATCATCAAGGATCTCGTCAACTACGACTTCATCAGGAAGTCGCTTGAGAAAAATCCGAGATGGCGGAAAGATCTGAGCGTCCCGCAAACCGGTAATCCCTACGACCGGAAGGAAGTATTCAGGATATGAGGACGGATGTCGCGGCCCGCGGCCCCGAGGGGTCTGCATTCGCCCGCGCTTCATCCCGCGGGGCGCGGCATTTTGTTCTCGGTGTCCTGGGTGTGCTCGTCCTGGGGATCGTCTGGCAGATTGGAACCTGGTACCTCGTGAGCCAACCGGAGACCCGGGCATTCGGGAACTTCGGGCCGATCCCCACGTTCCAGGCGTTCCCGAGGCTGTGGGAGCAGGGCAGAATCCAGTCGGCCATTAACGCGAGCCTCGTGGATCGCCTCGCTACCGGGCTTTTCATCGCGGCGCTTATCGGCATACCGTTGGGAATTCTCGTGGGTCGCAGCAAGTGGTTCCGCGAGATAAGCCATTCGCCCTTTCAGTTCATACGCATGATCAGCCCCCTGGCGTGGATGCCGCTGGCGGTGCTCGTGTTCCCCGGATGGAATTGGGCGATCGTCTACCTCATCGTGATCGCCGCGGTCTGGCCGGTGACGTACGCGACTGCCGCGGGCCTCGCCAAGTTGGAGCCGGCTTGGTACAAGGTGGCGCGCAACCTCGGCGCCAGCCGCATCCAAATCCTCAAGGAGATCGTCCTGCCGGCTATCGCATTTGACATGTTCAGTGGACTGCGCCTCGCCTTGGGCGTTGCGTGGATCGTGCTCGTGCCCGCCGAGCTGCTTGGGGTCACATCGGGCCTCGGCTACGCGATCAAGGATGCGCGCGAGACGGTCGATTACAGCTACCTCACCGCGATGGTATTGACGATCGGGGTCATTGGCTTTCTCCTTGACAGCATTTTCGTGGCGCTGATCAACCGCTACAGCTGGTATCACCGCAGGACTGCGTCATGAGCGCCGTACCCGCCGTAGCGGAACCCACCGGGGCGGTCTGGCTTGATTTCCTCAAAAAATGGGCGCGCATAGGCGGAACGAAGATTTTCAATTTCGTCGCGGGGCTCGCCATTCTGGTCGCGTTATGGTGGCTCGGAGTCTGGTACATCACCCTCGACCCGGCCCTGGAGCATTTCCGCAGCTTCGCGCCCAACCGGGCAATTTTCGAGGGCATTCCCGCGATGTGGGAGTTTGGGGGAATCCAGCGCGGGCTGGGAGCCAGCGGATATCGCCTGGGTATGGGGATGCTGATCGCCATCGCGATTGGCGTGCCGCTCGGCATCCTCGTCGGCCGCAGCGAGCTGTTCGGCGACATGACCCATCTACCGTTTCAGTTGCTGCGCATGGTCAGCCCGTTGTCCTGGGAGCCCATCGCGGTCATCGCCTTCGCTACCTGGGATCGAGCGATTATCTTCCTCATTGTAATGGGCGCGGTGTGGCCGGTGATGTTCGCCACCGCAGCGGGCATCGCCAAAATCGATCCGGCCTGGTTCAAGGTGGCGCGCAACCTTGGCGCGAAGCGCCTGCACGTGCTGACTCAAGTGATCTTGCCGGCAGTCACCTACGATGTGCTTACCGGTATACGGCTCGCGGTGGGCGTTGCGTGGATCGTGCTGATCCCGGCGGAGTTTTTCGGCACCAGGGCGGGCATCGGGTACACCATCGAGGACGCACGTGAGAACCTGTTTTATGACCAGATGATGGGAATGATCGTCTTGATCGGTGTGATCGGCTACATTCTCGACACCATCCTGGTGCAGTTGCTCAACCGGGCAAACTGGGTGCGCGAGACGTGAAGGAAATGCTGAACCGCAGTGCGAAACTCATGCTTGAGGAGCCTCTCGAGGCGTATTATTCTAACGTTGGTGCTTGACCAATCAAACTGGAGGAGATAACCATGCAAAGTAAGGCCACTACGATCGTTGCAACTACCCGCGCTGCCGCGGTTCCCGTGTGGCTGCAGATCGCAACTGCATTTCTGCTGGGGGCCGTGATCGTTTATGGCGCGGGTTTCGTGCAGGCGTCCGCGGTGCACAACACGGCCCATGACATGCGCCACGCCCAGGGATTTCCCTGCCACTGATCGGTCATGTTGTTATTTCGGCGCATCGCGCTCTCCGCGCTGCTGGTCGGGACGCTCGCAGGCTTGCTGTTGAGCGTAGTTCAGCGATGGCAGGTCATCCCGATCATCGAGGCGGCCGAGCGCTACGAGCAGGCGCGGGCGCCAGCGGCAGCCGAACCGCCGCGTGAAGTGACGGCTGCGCAGCAGGATAAGGGCCACGCGCATGGGGCGGAAGCATGGGAGCCGGCGGATGGACTGGAACGAATTGGCCTTACCGTGCTATCGAACGTGCTGCTCGCCATCGGTTTCGCCTTCGTCATCGTGGCCGCCATGGCGACGTTGCTCTGGCGCAATTCGATGACTGGGCGCAACAGCGCGACGAAGCTGGACTGGAGATACGGGCTGCTCTGGGGTTTGGCCGGCTACGGTGTATTTTTCGTGGCGCCGGCAATTGGCCTTGCACCTGCAATTCCGGGCACGGAATCGGCGCCCGTTGAGGCGCGCCAGCTCTGGTGGACGTTTACGGTGATATGCACCGCGGCGGGGCTCGCGGTGGCCGCATTCGGCAAGGCTCCATGGCGTTGGGCGGGCCTTTTGCTCCTGGTCGCACCGTATCTGGTGGGCGCCCCGCATCTCGATACAGACCCGTTCCCCGGGTTCCCGGCAAACGTAGTCGCCGAGCTGAACGAACTTTCCAGACAGTTCATCTGGGCGACGGCAATTGCCAACGGCGTGTTCTGGCTCGTGCTCGGTGGTCTGGCGGGCTGGGCCACACACCGGAACGTGGAGAAGACGCTCCTCGACTGAAGGCGCGAGGAAGGACGATCCACCGTTCTTGAAGAAAGTCCGCGCCCAAAGGCAGATGTGGAGCCGCCATTGATAACGACGTCGCAGCAGCGGCGCGTGAGAGCGATGGAATACCGACATGGCGAATAAGATCCACATCGTGTGTGTCTCGGGTACCCGCGAGAAGCTGCAGATGGCCGCGATGATCGCGTCGGTCGCGGCCGCGACCGGCGACCAGGTCTCCGTTTTCCTGTCCATGAACGCTCTGCCGTACTTCGTGAAGGGTAACGGCGCCAAGGCACCCGCCGAGGGCGAGCTCGGAGCGCTTCTGGAGCAGAAAGGTGTGCCGCCGTTCAAGCACCTGTTCCAGCAGGCGGCCGAACTCGGCGACGCGAAGCTGCTGCCGTGCTCGATGGCGCTCGACCTGATGAAGATCACGAAAGACGACCTCGACCCCGAGCTTGGGCCCGCGACCGGCCTGACGCGTTTTCTGAGCGATGCCGAGGGTGGACAGATACTTACGTTTTGAGCACATGATTAACCTGGCGGTGCTGGCAACAGGAAGCGGCTTATGAGTGAATGCAAGGTGGTCGACGCACGCAACACGTTTTGTCCGGGGCCGCTCATGGAGCTCATCAGACATATGAAGAAGGCCAGCGTCGGCGATATGTTCGAGCTGCTGTCGACCGATGACGGCTCCAGCAACGACGTGCCGGAGTGGGTTCACAAGGCCAAGCACGAGATGGTCAGCAGCGAAAAAGTCGCGGGAGTCTGGCACATCAGGGTCCGCAAGGCCAGATAGCGCGTTGCAGCCCGGGTTGAGTCGCGTCGGGCTGGCTGCCGGGACGTCCCGCTGGATTTGGATAGGGGAATGCAATGAGAATCTTGATCGTCGGTGGTGGCACAGGCGGTACCATTCTGGGCAACCAGCTCGCGCGGAGGCTGGCCCGCGAAATACGCGCCGGCGAAGTCCGGCTCACGTTGCTGTCGGCTTCCGACCGGCACATGTACCAGCCCGGCCTGTTGTATGTTGCGTTCGGACAGATGACGCCCGATGAGCTTTATCGAGATGAGGCGAGTCTGCTCGAGCCGACCATCGATTTCCAGGTGGACCCGGTCACGGAGTTTCACCTCGACCGCAACCAGGTCACGACCCAGAGCGGCAAGACTCACGACTACGATATTCTCGTGATCGCCACCGGCTCGCGCATCGTGCCGCAGGAAGTGGCCGGCTTGAGCGAAGGGGCGGAGATGTTCTACACGGAGGAGGACGCCATCCGCATGCACAGGCGCCTCCTCGAGTTCCGGGGCGGTACCGTGGCCATGGTGGTGTCAATACCGCACAAATGTCCGGTGGCGCCGGTGGAAGCCGCCTTCCTGCTGCACGACTTCTTCAAGGCGCGCGGCATCCGCGACAAGGTGAAACTCCGGTACCACTATCCCGTCAATCAGGTCCATGCCACTCCAAACGTCGCCCGTTGGGCCAAGCCGGAATTCGACAAGGCCGGTATCGAATATGAAACCCTGTTCAACCTGAAAGAGGTGGATCCGGCCAACAAGATCATCTACAGCGAGGAGGGCACTGACGTCAAATACGATCTGCTGATTGCGATTCCACCCCACAGTGGTGCCGAAACAGTCGACGAGAATAACCTGGGACAGGGCGGCTGGATCCCCACGGACCGTTTCAAGCTGACCATGAATGGTCATGACAACGTCTATGTCATCGGCGACGCCACCGACATCCCGGTCAGCAAGACCGGATCGGCGGCCCATTTCGAGGCGGAAGTGGTGGTCGAGAACATCGCGTCCATGATCAAGACGGGCACCCCGGTGCGGGAATACGACGGCAGGGTGTATTGCTTCATCGAGGCCGGTTACGATCGCGCCACCTACAACGCTTTCGACTACGTCAATCTGCCCGAGCTGAAGCCTCCGTCCAAGGCGATTCACTGGTTCAAGGTGGCGTACAACCAGATGTATTGGACCACCGTGCGTGGGTTGCTTTGAGGAGAAATGAAAATGTCCGTTACCGCAAACGAAACGGCACAAATCCCGCCGACGCTGAATGAGGCGGCGGTACGCGACCTTGTCGAGATGATCCATCTGCTGGCATCGGCCAAGGATGCGATGTCCGATGCGATGGTGATCCGGCTGGCGCGCACGGTGAGCGAGGGCGTGGCATTGCTCGACCGCCTCACACGCAACGAGGGGTTGATGCGCCTGCTCCAGGCACTCGATCGCCAGGAGAACCAGTACCACCTGATCAGCCTGTCCGAGGCGCTCAACCAGGTGAGCCGGGAACTCGCGACGGTCCCGCCCGCCAAAGGCGGTATTGCCGGGATACTGCGACTGGCCTGCGAGCCCGGAACGCAGGAAGGAATCCGATCGCTTTCGCTGCTCGGCAAGTATTGGGGCGAATCTCTGCGCGAGCTGCACCGACGCGGCGGCACTTAGACGCTCCCTCGCCGGGGTAGCGCGGTTGCCCCCTCCCGATTACCCGAGGCAGCAATCGTCGTGATGCCGGAGCAGAGGCGGCCCGGGTCGCGGTGCCGCCTGGTTTCGCCAATTTGGTGTTAGTCGTTGTGACGTCCGTCTTCCAGTGTCCGTGCGCGCCGGCGCATAGCGCCGATCGACCTTGAGCGTTTCTGTCACGCAATCAGCGAGCGCGGCGCAGAATCTTGGCCGGTCTGGGCTCGAATGTGCCGAGTAAGATTGCGCGCGCATCGGGGCGAGATCGGGGCTACTCCAGCAGCGTAGGGCCCGCCGGGCAGGCGGGACGCAGTTGTCGAGGGGGGCCGTTTCGCACGTAGAATGGCAACCTCGAAGCAATGGGGAGCCGCGGCGCCGGCAATGCCACGTTACGAGGAGACAGCACGCAGGGCGAGTGGTGGAGTTGGTATACACAAGGCACTTAAAATGCCTCGGCGCAAGCCATGCCGGTTCGAATCCGGCCTCGCCCACCATCCCATACCTGGCCATGCCGGCCGAGTTCGCACCGCTCAAATCCGGAAATACCCCTCTTTCGGGGGAGAAAGGGTGCCGAGGAACCTTCCGGCATCACGCCGCGATTCCCGGTTTCACCCTCCCGCGTAGCGCTTGCGCGGAATGGAGAGGCTTCAAACCACAAGATCTTGCGTATTTCCCGGGATCGACCCCAATTATTTTGTGCGACAGTCGCATTGTGGCATCATAAGAGGGGGAGCGGGACCTAGGCGGGATCGTCGATGTCCCAATAATTAGGACGTGGAGCCGTGCACACGAACGCTAGAGAGAGGCAATGATCGTTTTTGACCTGGGCTGCGAACACCATCACCGGTTCGAGGGGTGGTTTTCCTCGAGCGAGGACTTCGAGCAGCAGCTCGGGAGGAAGGCGATCGCCTGTCCGCTGTGCGGAAACGCCAACGTCACGCGCGTTCCGCACGCCTCGTACGTCAACACCGGCCGGGGCGAACAGGCGGCTCGCGCGGACGCTGTCACGGCTCAAAACCAGCACTACGCCAATCTGGAAAAAGACGCGCTGACGAAGGTGATCGAATACGTGATCGAGCACACCGAAGACGTCGGCGCCGCGTTCCCGGAAGAGGCGCGCAAGATCCACTATCGCGAGGCTCCGGAGCGCAAGATTCGCGGCACGGCTTCCCGCGAGGACGTCGAAGCCCTCAAGGACGAGGGGATCGAGGTCGTTGCGCTAGCCATCCCGGCGCACCGTTTGGGCAATACCCATTGAGGACACCCGCCGCAGGCGGGGCGCATCCATGCCGACGCGGCCGGCACCGCACCGAAGGCGGGCGTATCATTTGATTGACCCAGGTCAATCCATTCTCGTGGCGCCGCGGTAACGTAGCGTAGCGAGATACCGACGAACCGGGAGGCGCGATGTACAAGCACATCCTTTTGCCCACAGACGGGTCCGAACTCTCCGACAAGGCGGTGGAGCACGGCCTCGATTTCGCGCAAGCGGTCAACGCGCGAGTGACGCTGCTGCACGTCGTGCCCGAGTTCCGCGTGGGGCACGACGAGGCAATCGCTGCGCGAAGTCCGGATCTGAAGAAACGCTTCGAGCAGGAGGCGCGCAAGCGCGCCGAGAAGATGCTCGGCGTGGTCGGCAAGAAGGCCGCGGCCAAGGGCGTGAAATGTGCGACCCTGTCCGCGGCAAACGATGCGCCGTTTCAACAGATCATCGCCACCGCCAAGCAGCAAAAATGCGACCTCATCATCATGGCCTCCCACGGGCGGCGCGGTCTGGCTGGCATACTGCTCGGAAGCGAAACGGCCAAGGTGCTCACCCACTCGACGATACCGGTGCTCGTCGTGCGCTGAGGGTGATGGGGCCGGCCCCCCTGCGGGCGCCGGCCATTTACGCTGTTTTTCCGCGTACCCACCGCAGCGAAGCGGCGCCAATAGCCGCCATCGGCGTCCGCTAGACTCATCGCCACAACAAGAAGAATGAACGAGCTACGGCCGCTGCTTACTCCGGAGTCGATCGCGATACTCGGGGCCTCGCCCGACGCCGGCAAGGTCAACGGGCGTCCGCTCCGGTTTCTACTGGAGAAGGGATATTCAGGCCGGATCTTTCCGGTCAATCCCAAGTATGATCGGATCGGCTCCCTGCGCTGCTATCCTGACATCGGTTCGTTGCCGGAGGCGGTGGACCTTGCAGTGGTCGCGCTGCCGGCACGAATGGTCGCGGGCGCGGTGCGCGATCTGGGGCGACGCGGAGTGCGATCTGCGGTCGTGTTCAGCTCGGGCTTCGCCGAAACGGGAAAGGCAGGGCAGGCCCTCGAGGACGAAGTAACGGCTGCGGCACGGGACGCGGGCCTGCGTCTGTGCGGCCCTAATTGCCTCGGGCTGGTCAACGCTTTCGACCGGGTCACGGCGACCTTCAGCCAGTTTGCGGAAGGCGATCTCACGCCGGGTCCCGTCGCGTTCGTCACCCAGTCTGGTGCGTTCGGCACGGCGATTGCGGCACTCGCTCGGCGCCGCGGGCTTGGGCTCGGCTACTTCGTCAACACCGGAAACGAAGGCGATGTGACATTTGCCGAGGTCATGCACGCGGTGCTTGGCGATCCGCGCATACGCGTCGGCGCGGGATATCTGGAAGGCGTCAAAAACGGCACGGCGCTCGTCGCGCTGGCGCAGGAGGCCCTGGCGCTGGGCAAGCCGCTGGTACTGACCAAGGTGGGCCGGACCGGTTCCGGCGCGCGCGCGGCCGTCTCCCATACCGGGATGCTCGCCGGAGCGGATCAAGTGTTCGACGGCGTGATCCGCCAGCACGGCATCCTGCGCGCCCGAAACGAAGAGCAGATGCTGGATCTGATCGAGGTGCTTGCTTGCTGCGAGCCGGCGCGGGGCAACGGGCTCGGTATCGTGACGCAGTCGGGCGGAGCCGGCGTGCTGATGTGCGACCGCGCCGAGGAGCTGGGACTGCGGGTGCCAGTTCTCGCACCAGAGACGCAACGCGCCCTGAAGGCGGCGATCCCGGATTTCGGATCCATCGGCAATCCGGTAGACGTGACCGGCCAGTCCGTCGCCGATCCGAGGCTGCTGGGCGAAAGCGTGCGCATCGTGCTGGCCGACCCGCAGATCCACGTGGCGATCGTGTGGTTGCAACTGATGGAAGCGCACGCCGAAAGGCTCGTCGCATTGTTCGAGGAGATCCGCGCGGATGCAACCAAACCCCTCGTCGTATGCTGGTTGGCAGCGCCGGAGCGTGCGCTGCGCGCGTTGCGGGAGCGCGGCATCGCGGTATTGCGCGGTGGCGAGCCAGCGGTCGACGCGTGTGCCGCGCTGGTACGGTATGGAGAAGCGCGGCGCGCGCACGCGGGCAGAGGCGAGGCGCGACGGAACGCGCGGCTCGAGCTGCCTTCCGCGTCGGGAATATTGGGAACCGTCGCGGCCCGGTCGATCCTCGAGGCCGCTGGTGTGCGCACGGCGCCGGTGCTGGCAGCATGCGACGCCGCGGAAGCCGTCGCTGCCGCCGAGCGCCTCGGTTATCCTGTCGCGGTCAAGGTTGAATCCCCGGATATTCCGCACAAGACCGAGGCGCAGGGCGTGCGGCTCGGCCTGGCGGACGCGGCCTCGGTCCGTAAAGCGTTCGAAGAAACCATGGTAGCGGTACGGCGCTGGCGGCACGATGCCCGCATTGCCGGCGTGGTCGTGCAGAAAATGGCTGCCGGCAGCGTCGAGCTCGTGGTTGGCTTGAAGCACGATCCGGCGTTCGGGCCGATCGTGATGGCAGGCATGGGCGGCGTCCACGTCGAGGCGACCGGAGATGTCGCATTCCGGAGGGCCCCGGTGACGCGTGCGCAAGCTCTCGCCATGCTCGATGAGCTGCGCGCAGGGGCCGTGCTCAATGGCGTGCGCGGACGCGCACCCGTTGATCGGGAAGCGCTCGCGCAGCTGATCTGCGCCGCGTCAGAGCTGGGTGCCGCGGCGGGGCACCGCCTGAAGGAATGCGACTTGAACCCGGTCCTGGCGGGCCCCGAGGGCGCGCTCGCGGTGGACTGGTTGATGGTGCTCGATTGACGGGCGGATCCCGGTGGCGGTAACCCTTGAGCAAATCCAGCGTGCCGCCGAGACGGTGCGCGGCCACGTGCAGGAAACGCCATGCCTGCGCTCCCGGACGCTCTCCGAGATCACGGGCGCCGAGGTCTACATCAAGTTCGAGAACCTGCAGTTCACGGCCTCGTTCAAGGAGCGCGGCGCGCTCTGCAAGCTCTCCTCGCTCACCGACGCGCAACGCATCCGTGGCGTCATCGCGGCCTCGGCCGGGAATCACGCGCAGGGGTTGGCCTATCACGCCAGACGCCTGGCGGTGCCCGCGGTCATCGTGATGCCTCGCTACACCCCGCACGTCAAGGTGGAGCGCACCGCGGCGTTCGGGGCCGAAGTGGTGCTGCATGGCGACCACTACGACGAGGCAAGCACCCATGCGCGAACGCTGGCGGCAGAGCGCGGGCTGGAGCTCGTGCACGGATATGATGATGAAAACGTGATCGCCGGCCAGGGGACCGTCGCGCTCGAGATGCTTGCGGCGCAGCCGCAGCTCGAGGTGCTGCTGGTCCCCGTCGGCGGCGGCGGGCTGATCGCGGGCATGGCGATCGCGGCGCACGGTCTTGATCCGGAGCTGCAGGTGTTCGGGGTCCAGACCGAGCGTTTTCCGGCATTTCACTGCGCGCTTGCCGGGACCGTGCCAAGCTTCGCGGCGAGCACGATCGCGGAGGGCATCGCGGTAAAGACGCCGGGAAAACTGACCCTCCCGATCGTGCGCGAGCACGTGCGCGAGGTCCTGCTGGTTGATGAAGGCTCGCTTGAGCGTGCCATCGTGATGCTGCTCGAGATCGAAAAGACCGTGGCCGAAGGTGCCGGAGCAGCCGGTCTTGCGGCGCTGCTGCGCTACGGCGAGCGATTCCGCGGCCGCAAGGTGGGCGTGGTGCTCTCCGGCGGCAACATCGATCCGTTGATGCTCGGCTCAATCATCGAGCGCGGCATGGTGCGCTCGGGCCGGCTGGTACGGCTCACGGTCGAGTTGCGCGATCTGCCCGGCGCCCTGGCCCAGGCCACCGCGCATCTCGCGGAGGCGAATGCCAATATCGAGGAAGTGCACCACCAGCGCGCCTTTACCGATCTTCCGGTACAAACGGCGGAGGTGGAATTCGTGCTGCAAACGCGCAGCCACGAGCATGTGGCCGAGATCATCGCGCGTCTCGAACGAGCCGGCTTCAAGGCGCGCCTGCGCGCATGAATCTGCCGGCAATGCGCGTAGATGCGTTACACTAACGAGAACCCGATCGGAGCTCCAGCCCTTCATGAACCGCCCTGAAACCGTCATTCAGACCCTCACCGAAAAGCTGATCGCCCGCAAGGATGGCGCGATCGGCTGGATCATCTTCAACAACCCCTCGCGCCACAACGCGACCTCATACGAGATGTGGCAGTCGCTGCCGGTGGTCCTCGAAGCGTATGCAAACGATCCCGAGGTGCGCGTCATCGTGCTCCGAGGGGCGGGCGACAAAGCTTTCAGCGCGGGCGCCGACATCTCCCAGTTCAAGGAGAAGCGCACCGGAGAAGAGGCGGTGCGCGAGTACAACGCCGCCTCCGACAAGGCGAACAAGGCGATCCGGGATTGCCCGAAGCCGACGATCGCGATGATCCGCGGCTATTGCATCGGTGGGGGCACGGGCGTCGCCGCGGGCTGCGACGTGCGGATCGCGTCGGACGATGCGCGCTTCGGCGTGCCGGCCGGAAAGCTCGGCCTGGGCTACCGTTTTGCCGGCATCAAGCGCCTCGCGGATGTGGTGGGTCCGTCGTTCACTGCGGAGATCTTTTTCACCGCGCGCCAGTTCTCGGCCCAGGAGGCACTGCAGATGAACCTGGTCAACCGGGTAGTGCCGGCGGCGGAGCTGGAAGGCTACACCCTCGAGTACGCCAATACGATCGCGGCCAATGCGCCGCTCACCATCGCCGCCGTCAAGCGCGCGCTCGTCGAGTACCTGAAGGATCCGGCCGAGCGGGATCTCGCGCTGTGCCAGCGCATGGTGGACGCGTGCTACGAGAGCGAGGACTACAAGGAAGGCCAGGCCGCGTTCGCGGAGAAGCGCAAGCCGGTGTTCAAAGGGCGCTGAGCGTTCCTGCTTTCCCCGTCACGCAGGGTGTGCTTCCGCGGTGCCCTGCCGGCCTGGCGGCGACGCCCCCTGCGGTTTTTGACGCAGCCACGCGATAGACCATCCCCGGAGATGCCATGACTTTCGATGCAAACAGATCCGACCTGATTGTCGGCGTGGTCGGCACCGGCGCGATGGGACGCGGCATCGTGCAGGTGGCTGCCGCCGGCGGAATGCGCGTGCTCATGACCGATTCGCGCCCGGGTGCGGCGCAGGAAGCGATGCAGTTCGTGGAAAAGATGCTCGCGCGCGCGGCGGAGAAAGGCACGATGGATGCCGACGCGGCGGCCGCAGCGGCGAACCGGATCAAGGTCGCGGGTGGGCCGGGCGAGCTGAAGAATTGCCACGTCGTGATCGAGGCGATCGTCGAGAGCCTGGAAGCCAAGCAGCAGCTGTTCTCCGAGCTGGAAGGCATCGTCGCGGCCGACTGCATCCTCGCGACCAACACGTCCTCGCTGTCGGTCACCACCATCGCTTCGAAGCTGAAAACCCCGCAGCGCTTCGCCGGATTCCATTTCTTCAATCCGGTGCCGCTGATGCGTCTCGTCGAAGTGATCGAAGGCCTGCAGACGCAGGGCTGGGTGGCGGAAGCGCTGATGGCGATTGGAAAGCGGATGACGCGCGAGCCCGTGCGGCTCAAGGACGCGCCGGGGTTCCTGGTGAACCAGGTGGGGCGCGGCTACACCCTCGAGGCCGCCCATCTGGTGTACGAGGGGGTGGCGGCGTTCGCCGACGTCGACCGGGTCATGCGCGATGTGGGCGGCTTTCGCATGGGGCCTTTCGAGCTGATGGAGCTCACGGGCCTCGACGTGACCCAACCCGCGTCCGAACTCATCTACAGCCAGTTTTTCCATGAGCCCCGCTATCGCCCGAACCTGATCATGCGCGCGCGCCACGAGGCCGGAATCCTCGGTCGCAAGACGAAGAAGGGGTTCTACGACTACGACACGGAGATGAAGGCGCTGGTTGCGCCCGAGGCCGCCGCGCCGGGTGCGCGGCCCCAGAGCGTTTGGGTCAGCCCGGCGGATCCGCGAGGGCACGCCGTGGCGATCGAGCTGTTGAAGAAGCTGGGTATCGTTCCTGAAATCGGAGGAAAACCGAGCGCGAAGGCGCTCGTCCTCGTCACGCCGCTGGGCGAGGATGCGACCACCAGCGCCGTTGAGCAGGGACTCGATCCCAGGCGCACGGTGGCACTCGACACGCTCTTTCCGACGGCCAAGCGGCGTACCATCATGGGCACGCCCGTTACCGAGCCGGATTTCCGGGATGCGGCCCACGGGCTGCTCGCGTCGGATGGAGTTCCGGTCACGGTGTGCCGCGACAGCCCGGGGTTCATCGCGCAACGCATCGTCGCGATGATCGTGAACATCGGCTGCTCGATTGCACAGAGCCGCACCGCCGCGCCGGAGGACATCGACAAGGCGGTGACCCTCGGGTTGAATTACCCGCAGGGTCCGTTCCGGTTCGGCGATGTGCTCGGACCGGAAAACATATACAAGGTGCTCACTGCGATGTATCGTACTTACGGCGATCCGCGCTACCGGCCTACCATCTGGCTCACGCGGCGCGCGAGACTGGGCGTATCTTTGCTCACCCCGGAACCGTGATGGACTGCACGTATTCGATGCCATAGATACAGGAGACACCATGCTGCAAGCCTACATGTATGACGGATTGCGCACCCCGTTCGGACGCCACGCCGGCGTTCTCGCCAAGGTGCGCCCGGACGATTTGCTCGCGGATGTCATGAAATCGGTGATGAAGAAGACCCCATTCAAGCCGGAGCAGATCGAGGATATCGTGGTGGGCTGCGCGAACCAGGGCGGCGAGGACAGCCGCTGCGTCGCCCGGCACGCAGGACTGGTCGCGGGCCTGCCGGTCGAGACACCGGGTACCGTGCTGCAGCGCAACTGCGCGAGCGGCCTGGGCGCGTTGGTGCACGCCGCGCACGCGATCAGCGCAGGGGAAGGGGACGTGTACCTCGTGGGCGGCGTCGAGAGCATGAGCCGGTCTCCGCTGGTGATGAGCCGGTCTGAATCGGCGTTTGCGCGTGACGTCAGGCTCTACGACAGCACGATCGGGCCGCGCTTCTCGAATCCCAGGCTGGTGAAACGCTTTGGCGACGACCAGATGCCGCAAACTGCGGACACGCTCGCGCGCGAATATGCGATCAAGCGCGAGGACGCTGACCAGTTCGCGCTGCGCTCGCAGCAGAAATACGCGATTGCGAAGGGCGAGGGATTCTTCGCGGGAGAGCTCTCGCCGGTGGAGCTTCCGCCCACGCGCAAGGGGCCGGTGCCACCGGTGGCGGACGACGAGCATCCGCGCCCGGGCACCGATCTCGAAGCGCTGGCCCGGATGAAGCCGTTGTACGAGGGCGGGGTCACCACTCCCGGCAATGCGTCGGGCGTGAACGACGGCGCCGTGGCCCTGATCCTTGCGTCCACGGGTGCGGGCGAGAAGGCGGGCGCCAAGCCCATCGCGCGCGTCATCGCGAGCGCCGCGGCGGGCGTGCCCCCGCAGATCATGGGCATCGGCCCGGTCGCCGCCTCGAAGAAGGCGCTGGCCCGCGCCGGCCTCGAGCTCAAGGACCTGGACGTGATCGAGATCAATGAAGCGTTCGCGGCGCAGGTGCTGGCCTGCCTCAAGGGGCTGGGCGTGGCTTTCGACGACAGCCGCGTCAATCCGAACGGGGGCGCGATCGCCGTCGGACATCCGCTCGGGGCGTCCGGTGCGCGGCTCGCGTTGACTGCTGCCCGGCAGCTCCAGCGCTCCGGCGGGCGCTACGCGCTCGTGAGCCTGTGCATCGGCGGAGGGCAGGGCATGGCCGCGATCCTCGAGCGCGTGTAAGGAACCCGTCGCCAGATCGCCAGCAACCGTTTCAGAAGCGAGGCACGGGGACGGACTGAAATCTTCGTGCCTTTTTCTTTTCGGATGTCGGGAGGCACGTGATGCCAGAAGATCATTCCGCGGTAACCCTGATTGGCGGCAAGTTCGAGTGGGACGATCCGTTCCTGCTCGAGCAGCAATTCACGCCGGAAGAGCGCATGATCCGCGACACGGCGCGCCAGTACGCGCAGGAGAAGCTCCTGCCGCGCGTCGTCGAATGGAACCGCCGCGAGCATTTCGATCCGGTGGTGATGCGCGAAATGGGCGAACTGGGTTTCCTCGGGGCGACGCTCGAAGGCTACGGCTGCGCGGGGATCGGCTACGTCGCCTACGGGCTGATCATGCGCGAGCTGGAGAAGGTGGACACTTCGTTCCGTTCCGCCTGCAGCGTGCAGACCGCGCTTGCGATGACTTCCATCTATGCGTACGGCAGCGAGGAGCAGCGCGGACGTTACCTACCGCGGATGGCGAAAGGGGAGCTGCTCGGCTGCTTCGGTCTGACCGAGCCCGATCACGGCTCCGATCCCGGCAGCATGACCTCTCGCGCGCGCAAGGCGGCGGGCGGCTACGTCGTGAGCGGCACGAAGCTGTGGATCACCCATGCGCCGATCGCCGACATCGTGATCGTGTGGGCGAAGGACGACGAAGGCACGATCCGCGGCTTTATTCTCGAGCGCGGGATGAAAGGTCTCGGGTTGCGCAAGATCGAAGGCAAGTTCTCGGTGCGAGTGAGTCCGACCGGAGAGGTCGTCATGGACCAGGTGTTCGTGCCGGAAGAGAACCTGCTCGCGGGTGCCAGCGGACTAAAGGCCCCGTTCGGCTGTCTCAACAACGCCCGCTTCGGCATCTGCTGGGGCGCGCTCGGCGCCGCCGAGTCATGCTGGCACATCGCGCGCCAGTACACCCTCGACCGCAAGCAGTTCGGGCGCCCGCTCGCCGCCAACCAGCTGGTGCAGCGCAAGCTCGCCGACATGCAGAGCGAGATCACCCTCGGTCTGCTCGCGTGCCTGCACCTGAGCCGCCTGAGGGAGCAGGGCAAAGCGACGCCCGAAATGGTCTCGCTGCTCAAGCGCAACTCCACCGGCAAGGCGCTGGACATCGCGCGGACGGCGCGCGACATGCTGGGCGGCAACGGCATCTCGGACGAGTTCCACGTGATCCGGCACCTCTTGAATCTCGAGACCGTCAACACCCTCGAGGGCACCCACGACATCCATGCGTTGATTCTCGGGCGCGCGCAGACTGGGATTTCGGCTTTCAACGCCTAGCCGCCGCTGCCGGCCCAGAGCGGCGGGGAGCGCACAGATGGCGTTTTGGTGTGCTCACCCGGCGCCCTGGCATCAATCTTGCGCTTCCTTGCTTACGTGGCAGGAAAGCGCCGTACCGACCGCCAGGACGTCGAAAACCGGGCGGAAGGCGACGGTATTTCGTCGCGCCTTTAGCTTTTGGGAAGAACGGTTATGTGGCAGTGGGACTGGATCGCTGGCAGGCCATCGTTCGCCATAGCGAGCTGGGTCCGCTTCGCGGGAGCGGGGCTGCTGACCTTGCTGTCCGTGTTCATCGTTACCGTCCTGTGGCGCAGGCTGGGCATCCTGCCCGATCCCGGTCTGCTCCTGCTGCTGACGGTGGCGCTCTCGAGCTATCTTGCGGGCGGGATGGCGGGGATGCTAAGCGCGGCGATCGTGCTGTTTTGCTCCTTCGTCTTGTTCTCCCATCCGCTTTACCTGTTCCGCTACTCGGAGCTGGACTGGCGGCAGCTCATGGCGATCGTGATCGCATGCCCCCTGATCGCCCTCATGGTGGGATCGCTCAAGGAGCAGGTGGACCGGCTGCAGGTGGCCACTGGTGAGGCCGACCTCCTGAAGGACGAGATCCGGCGGGTCGAAGCGACCAAGGACGCGCTCCACGTGTGCGAGCAGCGCTTCCGGCTGCTGACGGCGCACATGGTCGAGTATGCCGCGTGCGCCCTCGATGCGAACGGCCTGGTGGTGCACTGGAACGCGGGGGCGGAGCGGATGTTCGGCTACACCGAAACGGAGATCGTCGGGCAGAATTATTCCCGTTTCTTCACCAAGGAGGACATCCTTGCGCGCCGACCGGACAGGCTGGTCGAGGTTGCGCGTTTCACCGGCAGTGCGGAAGAGGAGGGGGCGCGCATCCGCAAGGGAGGGGTCCGTTTCCGCGCGAGCACCGTAGTGCTGCCGGTGAAGGCCAGGACCGGGGGCACGGTCGGGTACCTGATGATCGCACGGGACCTTGCAAAGAGCGACCAGACCGAGGAAGCCCTTTCCGCAGCCCTTGCCGAACTGGAATCGCTGAAATCCGGCCAAGATCCCAAAGCCTAGCGCAAGCCTTGGTTGCTGGCTGGTTCGTGAGGCGGACCCCCGGTTCCGGGGCGCCTACCCCTTAGAAATTGCCCTAGAAATTGAAGACCTGCGGCGTGAGTATCTTCAGCTCGTCGCGCAGGAAGGTCTTCGCGTCCTCGATGCTCTCGAAGGTAAGGGCCTTGCCCTCATCGTCCATCACGATGTGCCGGCTGGAGAGCTTCTGCAGGGTCACCTTCCCGATGATGTAGCGTTTGTGGCCGTGGGGCGCGATGTACCAGCCGAGCCGGGATTCCGATGCGAGCTGCTTTGCCAGCTCGACGTTTAGCTCCTTCTTGCGGCCCTTCCTGATCAGCCACTCGGTGATGGTGTCTTCGGCCATGGTCCTATGCGGTGGGGGAAGCTTTGATGGGCATTATAGGGGAGGAACTGGACGACCGCCCGACGGAGACAGAATTTTACATAATATACATTATACGAAGCAGCGTATATTCGTGTTCCGACCTCGTTTCCAGCCCGTCATTCCGCTGCACCCGCCTTGATCAGCATCTCGGCCACGTCACGGCGGTCGTGGTCCCGAGCCATGTTCAGTGCCGTATATCCGGCCGGGGTCTTCGCATTCAGATCCGCCCCATGCTCGAGCAGCAGCAGCACCATCGGCAGGTGTCCTTCCCGCGCCGCCATCATCAGCGCGGTGGTCCCGTTCCCGGCTTGGGCGTTCACCTGGGCTCCGTGCCCGATCAGGATCCGGGCAATTTCAGTGCGGTTGTGGGCCGCCGCATAGATCAACGGAGTCCAGCCCGGCTGATTGACCTCCGCCCCGTGCGCAAGCAACTGCTGCACGATCCCGGTATGCCCGTGGAAGGCGGCCACCATCAGCGCGCTCTCGCCGAATGCGTTGCGCGCATTGATCCGCGGTTGGGCCGAAAGCAAAAGCTTGACGATAGCGGGCTTGCCCTGCCTGGACGCGATGACCAGCAAGGAATCGCCGTTGGGTCCCACGGTATCCACGTCTACGCCCCGTTTGAGCAGCGCCGCGATGCTGCGCTCATCCTCGCGCTCGATCGCCCTGATCATGTCGTCATAGGCACCGGCCGCAGCCGCGCCACCGGCGGCGAGCAACAGCGCGGCGATCGCCATACCTCTAACCAGACGCATCAGATACAACCCCTTTCAGCTTGAACAGATCGATAAAGTTCTCTCTGGTTGCGGCGGCAACCCGCTCCACCGGCACCCCGTGCAAGCGGGCGATTTCTTCCGCAACGTGTTTGACCAGAGCCGGCTCGTTGATTTCGCCGCGGTACGGCATCGGCGCCAGATAGGGTGCATCGGTCTCGATCAGCATGCGCCCCAGTGGCACCTGCCTCGCGACTTCCTTCAACGCCTGGGCGTTCTTGAAGGTCACGATGCCCGAAAACGAGATGTAGAACCCGAGCTCCATGGCCGCCTGCGCGACTTCCCAGGTTTCCGTGAAGCAATGCATTACGCCTCCCGCTTCCCCGGCCCCCTCCTCGCGCATGATGCGCAGCGTGTCCGCGGCCGCCTCGCGCATGTGGATGATCAGCGGTTTGCCGCAGCGGCGCGCAGCGCGGATGTGGGTGCGGAAACGCTCCCGCTGCCATTCACAGTCGCGCTTGATCCGCAAATAGTCAAGACCGGTCTCTCCGATCGCGACGATGCGCGGGTGATCCGACAAGGAAACCAGATCTTCCCCGGAAAACTCTGGCACGTCGGGGTAGTCCGGGTGGACCCCGACGGAGCCCAGAATCTGCGGATAGCGCTCGGCAAGCGCCCTCACCTCCGGAAATTCCTGCAGCGTGACGCTCACACACAACGCGTGCGTCACCCCGTTGCCGCGCATGGCCTCCAGCACCGGCTCGATACGCTCGGCAAGCTCAGGAAAGTTCAGATGGCAATGGGAATCGATGAGCATACTAACACACCGTCATTCGGCCGGATCGAGCGCGGGACGGCGCAACAGACCGGCGTATTCGAGCAACAGTTGTTCGACGAACAACCGGGGGTTGAGCGGGTGACTGACGATGCGCTGGAGCTGGACCGCGGCGCGGTGGAATCGCAGCGCTTCGCGCGCATCGAGTTGCGCCGCCGTTGCCGCGATCTGATCGGCGTAGTCCGGATTGTAGCGCGCGCGTCCGGTCAGCTTGCGCAAGGCGAGATCGAACGACCATTTTTGCATCCAGCCCGCCGCGAGCGCCGGCGCGCATTCGCGGAGCCGTTCGGCCGCCTCCAGCGGCGCGAACTCGGGGCTCGTGATCGCAGCGAGAAAATCGTGACGCGTCTGCCAGTATGCGTCGTCGAATTCCCGGGCAAGCAATGGCATGCCACCTGCCTGCGCCAGGCTCAGCGCAGGATCGCGCACGCCCTCCCTCTCGAGCCAGTCCCGCGCCGTTGCCGCGTCCGGAATACCCAGGACGACATGCTCGCAGCGGCTCCGTACCGTGGCCGGCAGATCGTGCCAGCGATGCGCCACCAGCACGAAATAGGTCCGCGGAGGCGGCTCCTCGAGGTTCTTCAGCAGCGCGTTGGCGGCGTTCACGTTGAGCGCTTCCGCTGGATGGATCAACACCACTTTCGCCCCGCTGCGATGGCTCGACATCGTGACGAAGGCAGAAATCCCGCGCACCGCATCCACGGGAATCTGGAGGCTCGCTTTCCGCTCCCTGCCCTCCTCGTCGTTCTCGCCACTCCCGCCGAGCGCTTCCGGCGCGAGCCGACGGAAATCCGGGTGGCTGTCCTGCGTCATCCAGCCGCAGGCGGCGCAACGCCCGCAGGCCGCGCCCTGGCGCCCGGGGTCTTCGCACAACAGCGCTGCCGCGAGCGCTTCGGCGAAACCGACCTTGCCGATGCCTTCGGGTCCGCGCACGAGCAGTGCGTGCGGCAGGCGCTCCTTGCGTGCGAGCATCTGCGCGAACTCCCGTTCGTGCCAGGAATAAATCATTTTATAAACAGTCGGTTGCCACGCAGAGTTGCAGCGGAATCGGAACAACGCCTGTGAATCGGAACAACGCCTGTGATCGTGATGGTAGTCATTTAACACTTTCAGAACAGAAGCTTGAGATGATTTTCTCAAGTTCGTTCTGAATCTGGATCATGGGGCCATTCGCATCGATCACGCGTATGCGTCCGGGACATTCCTTCGCGCGCCGCAGGTAGCCCTCGCGCACCCGCTGGAAGAACGCCTGCTCCTCGGACTCGAACCGGTCGGGCTGCTTTTGGCTCCGGGCGCGTTGCCGTCCGACCTGCGGCTCGACGTCGAGGACGAACGTGAGGTCCGGTTGCAGTCCGCGCTGCGCCCATTGTTCAAGCACGGCGATCCGCTCCCACGCGATGCCGCTGCCGCTTGCCTGGTAGGCGTAGGTCGCATCGGTGAACCGGTCGCACACGACCCACGTGCCGGACTCGAGGGCGGGCACGATGACGCGCTCCAGATGCTCGCGCCGTGCGGCGAACATGAGCAGCGCCTCGGTGTCGGGATGCAGCGACTGGCGGCGCGCGAGCACCAGGGAGCGCAACTCCTCGCCGAGCGCGGTGCCGCCGGGCTCGCGCGTCAGCTTCACGCGCAGGCCGCGTTCCCCGAGCCGGCGCGCAAGCCACTCGAGATGCGTGCTCTTGCCCGCGCCGTCGATGCCTTCCAGCGTGATGAACCGGCCGCGCATCAGCGTTTTCCCGTTCGCTGGTACTTGGTGACCGCCCGATCGTGCTCGGCCAGCGTGCGCGAGAAATGGGAACTGCCATCGCCCCGCGCCACGAAATAGAGCATGTCGCTGTTCGCTGGATTGAGCACCGCCGCAAGCGAAGCAAGCCCGGGCAGGGCGATCGGCGTCGGCGGCAGGCCGGTGCGCGTGTACGTGTTGTAGGGCGTATCGGTGACCAGATCGCGCCTGCGCAGATTGCCGTCGAACGCATCTCCCAGCCCGTAGATCACCGTGGGATCCGTCTGCAGCTTCATGCCGATTCGCAGCCGGTTGACGAAGACGGAAGCGATCAGCGCGCGCTCCTCCGCCCTGCCGGTCTCCTTCTCGACGATCGAGGCGAGGATCAGCGCGTCGTATGGCGAGGCAAGCGGCAGGTTCAAGGCCCGCTTCTCCCACTGCGCGGTGAGATGCGCCTGCATGAGGCGGTGGGCACGCCGCAGGATCGCAAGATCGCTGGTGCCGTGGCTGAAATGGTAGGTGTCCGGGAAGAACAGTCCCTCGGGCAAAGCCGCCGCAATCGCAAGGCGTTGCAGGATATCGGCTTCGGACAGACCGAGGGTATCGTGCTTCAGCGCCGGGGTTCCGTCCAGCGCTTTTCGCATCTGTTTGAACGTCCACCCCTCGACAAACGTAATGGTGGACAGGGTGTAATCGCCCCTGGTCACTCTGCGCAACAGCTGCAGGAGCGTCAGGGGCGCATCGACTTCGTAACTGCCTGCCTTGATGTTTCCCGACTCGCCCATCGCGCGGGCCAGCAGCACGAAGGCTGCGGGATGGGGTAGTACGCCGGCATCCACCATCTGCTGCGCCACCGCGCGCAGACTGCTGCCGGCTTTCAGGCTGAACTGCACCGGCAACGATCCGTCCGGAAAACGGGCGGTTGCATAGTACGCGAACGCGCCGAGCGCAAGCGCCAGGCATACGCCCGCCGCCCCGAGCCCCAGGCGCACCGCGCGTCTAGTCGCCAGCTTCATCGAGCCATTTTCTCACGCGCGCAGCCGACGGACCCGGTTCCCACGTCCTGCCGAAACACTCCTTCACCGGCCACACGCCGATCACGCTGTTCACCAGGAATACTTCGTCTGCTTCCAGCAGCCGCGCGAGCGGAATCCGCTCGACGCGGCAGGCCACGCCCCGGGTGGTCGCAGCATCCATGACGCGCTCGCGCGTGAGACCCGCCACCCCGCATCGCGACAGATCCGGGGTCGTAAGACCGCCGCGGTCCACCACGAACAGATTGGTCATGGTGCCCGATACGGCGTTTCCGTCCTGGTCGAGCATCAGGCCCTCGGGCACGGAGTCGTCATGCCATTCGGAGCGGGCGAGCACGTTTTCCAGCCGGTTGAGATGCTTTATGCCCGCGAGCCTGGGCTGCGAGGCGAGGCGCGTCGCGCACAAATGCATTTTCACGCCGGAATCCTCGAAATCGCGCGGGTAATCGGGGCGCGGGCCCGCGATGACGATGCGGGTCACCGCCGGAGAATGCGGTGGCGCGTAACCCCGCCGCCCGCTGCCACGGGTGATGATGATCTTCACTACGCAATCACCGTGCTCACGTGCGGTAGCCGCAAGCTCTTCGGCAAGCAATGTTTCGGCGGGGCATGGAATGGCGAGCGCCGAGCAATCGGAGGCGAGCTTTCGATAGTGATGCCGCCAGCGTCGCGCCCTCGCGCCCTGGACGAGTATTGTGCGGAATACCCCGTCGCCATAGGCAAGGCCGCGGTCGGTGGCGGGGACGCTATCCGTCGCCGCACCGTTGATCAGGATCATCGAGGGACCCCCTGGCGCGGGGCGGGGATCAAACCCTGCGGAAAACCAGGCTGCCGTTGGTGCCGCCAAACCCGAACGAGTTCGATATGGCGACGTCGATCTTCATCTTGCGCGCGGTGTTCGGCACGTAATCGAGATCGCACTGCGGGTCCGGGTTCTCGAGGTTGATCGTCGGCGGCGCCACCTGGTCCCGGATCGCCAGAACCGAGAACACCGCTTCGACGCCGCCTGCGGCGCCGAGCAAATGCCCGGTCATGGACTTGGTCGAGCTCACCGCGATCTTGCCAGCGTGGTCCTTGAAGCAGTTCTTGATGGCGATCGTCTCGGCCACGTCACCGAGCGGCGTCGAGGTCCCGTGCGCGTTGATGTAATGGACCGCGTCGTGGTTCAACCTCGCGTTCTTGAGCGCGTTGGCCATGCAGCGCACCGCGCCGTCGCCATCCTCGCATGGAGCCGTGATGTGATGGGCGTCCGCGCTCATGCCGTAGCCCGCGAGCTCGCAGTAGATGCGCGCGCCGCGCGCCTTCGCGTGCTCGTATTCCTCGAGTACCAATATGCCGGCGCCTTCTCCCAGCACGAATCCATCGCGATCCCGGTCCCATGGCCGGCTCGCTCCCGCGGGGTCGTCATTGCGGCAAGACACCGCGCGTGCGGCGCAGAACCCGCCCATTCCGAGCGGCGAGACGGTCGCTTCCGCGCCCCCGGCAACCATCACGTCGGCATCGCCGTACTCGATCAGGCGTCCGGCGTCCCCGATGCAGTGGTTGGACGTGGTGCAGGCCGTTACCAGGGACAGATTGGGGCCCTTGAGACCGTACATGATCGAGAGCTGTCCCGAGATCATGTTGATGATGGTTCCGGGGACGAAGAACGGCGAGATCTTGCGGGGGCCGCTGGCGAGCACCGCGTTGTGCGTCTCCTCGATCAGCGGCAGCCCGCCGATGCCGGAGCCGATGCATACGCCCGCCTGCTCGCGGTTCGCTCGCTCGAAATCCAGACCCGAGTCCTTGATCGCCTCGATCGCTGCCGCGAGCCCGTAGTGTATGAACGTGTCGAAGCGACGGGCTTCCCTGGTCGAGATGTAGTTGGCGGGATCGAAGCCCCTGACTTCGCCCGCGATCTGGGAACTGAAAGCGGAAGGGTCAAAACGCGTGATGCGGGCGATTCCGGATTTTCCGGATACGACGCTCTGCCACGCCTCGGGTATGCCGATCCCGACGGGTGAGACGATGCCGAGGCCTGTTATGACGACTCTGCGCCTGGACAAATTGACTCCGGACCCGGGCGAGCTTACGACTTTGCGTGGGCCTTGATGTATTCGACGGCCTGCTGCACGGTGGTTATTTTTTCGGCTTCCTCGTCCGGGATCTCGGTCTCGAATTCCTCCTCGAGCGCCATCACGAGCTCCACGGTGTCGAGCGAATCCGCGCCGAGGTCGTTCACGAACGATGACTCGTTCTTGACATCCGCCTCGTTGACACCCAGTTGCTCGGCAACAATTTTTTTCACGCGTTGCTCGATGTTTTCCATTCAGGGCCCCTTTCCTCTTGAGGATATGTCGTTCTTTGCGATGAAGTTAATGGCCGGATTGCCCGGCGGGTATCGGCAGCCAAATCCGCGCGCTATTTTACCAGATTCGCCGGCCTGGCAGCCTGTCCGGCTCACGCGTCCGCCAGACTGCTAAGAGCAAAACATGCGGGCTGCCGCACCCCTTACTCCATGTACATGCCGCCATTGACATGCAGCGTACAGCCGGTCACGTAGGAAGCGCCCGGGGAGGCGAGAAACAGCACCGCCGCGGCGACGTCCGCGGGCTCGCCCAGGCGCGCCAGGGGTATCTGCCCGACGAGCGCTTCGCGCTGCTCGCCGCTCAGCGCGCGCGTCATGTCGGTGTCGATGAAACCGGGCGCCACGCAGTTGACCGTGATCTCGCGACTGCCCACCTCGCGCGCCAGCGACTTCGTGAATCCAATGATTCCGGCCTTGGCCGCGGCGTAATTCGTCTGCCCGGCGTTTCCGGTCACCCCCACCACGGACGTGATGTTGATGATGCGGCCGAACCGCGCTTTCATCATCGGGCGCAGCACGAGCTTCGACAGCCGGTACACCGACTTGAGATCGGTCGCCATGATGTGATCCCATTCCTCGTCCTTCATGCGCACGAGCAGGTTGTCGCGCGTGACGCCCGCGTTATTGACGAGTATGGCGATCTCACCGAACCGCTTCTGGACATCGGCGACCACGCTCTCGACCTGCGCGGCGTCGTTCACGTTCATCGTGACACCGGCACCTCTGGCCCCGGCCGCAGCGAATTGCTGGCTGATGCTCTCGGCTCCGGCGGTGGTGGTGGCGCTGCCGACCGTGGCGGCCCCGTGGCGTGCCAGCTCCAGTGCGATGGCGCGCCCGATCCCGCGCGAAGCGCCGGTGACGAACGCGACTTTGCCGTCGAACATCATGATGCAAGGGCCTTCAAAGTCTGCTCGAGCGATTGCTCGTCGGCGACGGCGTGTCCCTGCAGGCTTCCGTCGATTCGCCGGGTCAGCCCCGCGAGGACCCTGCCGGGGCCGCATTCGACGATATGCGTGATCCCGGCGCCGGCGATGCGGCGCACGACCTCTACCCAGCGCACGGGTCTGCACGCCTGGCGCGCAAGCGCGTCTTTGATGCGCACCGGGTCGCTCTCCGTCGCCACGTCGACATTGTTCAGCACGGGAAGCCTCGGCGGATGGATCGCGACTTTCCCGAGATACGCGGCGAGGCGCTCCGCCGCGGGTTTGAGCAACGACGAATGGAACGGCGCGCTGACGGGGAGCATTACTGCGCGCTTGGCGCCCTTGGCTTTCGCCGCTGCGACGGCTCGCTCCACGGCGTTTTTGTTCCCTGCGACCACCACCTGGCTCGGCGCGTTGAAATTGACCGGCTCGACGACGCCCTCCGCCGTCGCCTCGCGGCACGCCGCGTGCACCAGATCGTCGTCGAGCCCGAGGATCGCCGCCATGGCACCCTGCCCCGCCGGTACCGCGTCCTGCATCGCCTGCGCGCGAAAGCGCACCAGCGGCACCGCATCGCGGAAACTGACCGCTCCGGCGGCCACCAGTGCCGTGTATTCCCCGAGACTGTGTCCGGCCACCAGTGCAGGCTCGCTGCCGCCGGCCCCGCGCCACGCGCGATAAACCGCGTAGCCTGCAGTGAGCATCACCGGCTGCGTGTTGACCGTGGCATTGAGCTCTTCCGCCGGCCCCCGCTCCACGAGCTTCCACATGTCCTGCCCCAGCACATCGGATGCCTCGGAAAACACCTCGCGCACCGCGTTCGAATCCGAAAATGCGCCCATCATGCCCACGGACTGCGATCCCTGCCCCGGAAACACGATAGCGAACTTCACGCTCTCACCATCGCACCAGCACGGAACCCCACGTGAAGCCGCCGCCCACGCCCTCGAGCAGCAGGTGCTGGCTGGAGCGGATGCGTCCGTCGCGTACCGCCTCGTCGAGCGCGAGCGGTATCGACGCCGCGGAGGTGTTCGCATGGCGATCCACCGTTACCACCACCTTTTCCATGCTCAACCGGAGCTTCTTCGCCGTTGCCTGGATGATGCGGATGTTCGCCTGGTGCGGAATCAGCCAGTCGATATCGCTCTTCTCGAGCCCGTTCGCCGTCAGGGTCTCCTCGACGATCTCATCGAGCACCTTCACGGCAAACTTGAATACGCCGGCGCCATCCATTTTGACGAAAGGACGTCCGCTTACCTCTCCGCCGCTCACCGTTCCCGGTACCGCGAGCATGTTCGCGTACCTTCCGTCGGCGTGCAGATGGTGCGAGACGATGCCCGGAGCGTCGCTGCGCGAGAGCACAACCGCCCCCGCACCGTCACCGAAGAGCACGCACGTCGTGCGGTCTTTCCAGTCGAGGATGCGCGAATAGATCTCCGCTCCCACCACCAGCGCGTTTCGGTACTGTCCGGAGCGTATGAACTGGTCCGCGGTCGCCATCCCGTAGATGAACCCGGAACACACCGCCTGCACGTCGAATGCCGGGCTGTTGTGCGCGCCGAGCTTGGCTTGCAGCAGGCACGCCGTGCTCGGAAACACCATGTCTGGCGTCGTGGTGGCGAGCACGATGAGATCCAGATCGGAGGGCGCGAGGCTGGCCGCATCGAGCGCCCGGCGGCTCGCGTGCAGCGCGAGATCGCTCGTCTTCTCGTCTTCCGCCGCGACGTGACGCTCACGAATGCCGGTGCGCTCGTAGATCCATTCGTGCGAGGTGTCCACCATGCGCTCGAGGTCGTGATTGGTGAGCACCTTTTCCGGCAGGTAACCTCCGGTCCCGACGACCTTCGAATAAATGTTGTTCCTCACGCTGCGCTCTTTTGTATCGCGGCCATGCGTTCGGTGATATGGGCGAGCACTCCGGAGCGCGCTTCTTCGACCGCGCGCCGGATCGCGTACTCGAAGGCAAACGTGTCCGCGGAACCGTGGCTCTTGACCACGATGCCGCACAATCCCAGCAGGCTCGCCCCGTTGTAGCGACGGTGATCGGTGCGGCGCTTGAACGCGTTGATGACCGGCAACGCCGCCAGCCCCGCGAGCCGCGCGAAGAGATTGCGCCCGAATTCCTCGCGCAAGTAGGTGGCGAGCATCTGGGCGAGCCCTTCCGAAGTCTTCAGCGCCACATTGCCGACGAAGCCGTCGCACACCACGATGTCGGTCGTGCCTTTGTAGATGTCGTCGCCCTCGACGTAGCCGTAGAAGTTGAGCCCGCTCGCACGCATCAGCTCCGCGGCGCGCTTCACCAGCTCGTTGCCCTTGATGTCCTCGACGCCGATGTTGAGCAGGCCCACCGTCGGACGCTCCTTGTGCTCGACCGAGGTCACCAGTTCCGCGCACATGATGCCGAACTGCAGCAGGTGCTCGGGCGTGCAGTCCACATTGGCGCCCAGATCCAGTACGTAGGTGTGCCCCTTCAGGGTCGGCAGGATGCTGGCGATGGCCGGACGCTCTACTCCCGGGAGCGTTTTCAGCACGAAGCGCGAGATCGCCATCAGCGCGCCGGTGTTGCCCGCGCTCACGAACGCGTCCGCGCGCCCTTCCTTGACCAGGTTGACGCCGACGCGGATCGAGGAATCCTTCTTCTTGCGCAGCGCCGCCGCCGCGCTCTCGTCCATCTCGACCATCTCGCTTGCGTGCTCGATCTGCAACCGCATGTCCGCTGCCGCGTTGAGCCGGGCAAGCTCGCGCTCGATCGCGTCGCGCTGCCCCACCAGGATGAACGCCGTGTCCGGATCGCGGCGCATCACGTTCAGCGCCGCGGGAACCGTAACATGCGCGCCGTGGTCGCCACCCATGCAATCGATGGCAACGGTCACGTTCATCCGGAATACTCCTCCGCCCGGCACGTCAGGGTTGCAGGCCCCCGCGCCGCGCATGATCGCATCGCGGTTCCAGGCGGGCGGCTATTCGCCCTTCGTCTTGACGACCTTCTTGCCGCGGTAATAGCCGTCAGGGCTGATGTGGTGTCGCAAATGCACCTCGCCGCTGGTCGGTTCGACCGCCAGTGGCGGGTTGGAGAGCCCGTCGTGCGAGCGGTGCATGCCCCGCTTCGACGGCGACTTCCTGTTCTGCTGAACTGCCATGTGATGTGCTCCTTCTGCTTCAGTGTCGGTCTTTTTTCAGCGCCGCCAACGCGGCGAACGCCGAGGTTCTGGTCTCGTTCGCAGCCACTTCCGGGCCGCTCCGGCACAGCCCTTCGTCATGCCGCGGCGCATACGGCAGGCTCATAATGATCTCATCCTCGAGAAGCGCCGCAATGTCCAGCTCGACGCTCGCCTCGATCCACTCGCACGGCTCCTCGTCCAGCTCCGTTGCATTGGCCTCGGCCGGCTCCACCAGCAGCACCGTGTTGATCAGTCGCACCGGAAAATCCAGAATCCCGAGACAGCGCTGGCAGCGCAGGTGCAGCATGCCGTTGATTTCGAGCGTAAGCGTCGGCCGGCGTCGCGCGTCATGCCCACCGGTCACCGCGAACTCGATCTCACCGAGCGCATCGTACAAACTGTCCCGGAGTCGCTCGAATCCCGGAACCGGCAGCCTGCCGTGCAGCGTCTGCGCGGTCCTGGCAAACTCCAGGCTGTCTATGACAGCCGGTGCGGACATAAACGGCGAATGATAATATTTTCGTGCTTTTCTGTCAAAAAAACTTTAGCGAAAAATTCTGGTTTTGCAAACACTTAGCGGCACCCGTCCATGAATCCCGTGCCCATCGTGCTCGCCTCGTCCTCGCCGTACCGCCGCGCGCTGCTGGCGCGGCTGCGCGTGCCCTTCGAGGTCAGCGCGCCCGACGTTGATGAGACCGCGCTCCCCGGGGAGAAGCCCCGCGAGACGGCACTGCGGCTGGCGCAAGACAAGGCGCGCGCGGTGGCTGCGCGATTCCCCGCGGCGCTGATCGTCGCATCGGACCAGGTCGCAACGCTCGACGGGCTCGTTCTCGGCAAGCCCAACAATCACGAGAACGCAGTCGCGCAATTGAGATCGCTGCGCGGAAGAAGCGCCGTTTTTCACACGGCACTCGTCGTGTTGAACAGCGCGCGCGATGCCATGCAGGCGACGGAAGTGCCGACGACCGTTCATTTCCGCGCATACAGCGATACCGAGATCGAGCGCTATCTCGCGCTGGAGCAGCCGTATGACTGCACCGGAAGCGCGAAGATCGAAGGTCTGGGCATCGTCCTCGTCGAACGTGTCGTGGGCGACGACCCGAGCGCGCTGGTCGGGCTGCCTCTGGTGCAGCTCGCGAGCATGCTCCGCAAGGAAGGCGTGGCGCTGCCATGACCATGCGAAGCGCTACCGGAACGCTCTATCTCGTACCCGTGACCCTGGGCGGCGCCGATGCGGGCATGCTCCTTCCGCCGGCTACCCTCGAAGTGGTGCGCCGGTTGCGGCACTTCGTCGTCGAGAATCCGAAATCGGCCCGCCGTTTTCTCAGGTCCGCTGGCTATCCCCGCCCATTGCGCGATGCCCAAATGAAGACGCTCGACGCGCACACCCCTGCCCACGAGCTTCCCGCTCTGCTCGAAGCGCTGCGCTCCGGGCACGATTGCGGCCTCATGTCGGAAGCGGGTTGTCCCGCGGTCGCGGATCCGGGTGCGGTTCTCGTGCGACTGGCTCACGAGGCCGGGATACGCATTGCGCCCCTGGTGGGTCCATCAGCCATTCTGCTCGCGCTGATGGGCTCCGGCATGAACGGGCAGCGCTTTGCCTTCCACGGCTACCTGCCGGTCGATCGCGATGAGCGTGCGCGCAGGCTGCGGGAACTCGAAGAGGACGCAAGCCGGTCCGGCGCGTCCCATGCGTTCATCGAGACGCCGTACCGCAACTCCGTGCTGCTTCAGGCTGTGCTCGAAAGCTGCCGCCCCGATACCGCTCTCTGCATCGCCGCGGATCTCACCCTGCCCACGGAATCGGTGACCACGCGCAGCATCGCCGAGTGGAAAAAACAACCGCCGGCGCTCGACCGGCGGCCAGCGGTTTTCGTGATCAGTCGCGGATGACTACGACCGAATGCGCGCGTATCCGCGCTTCAGCGCAGTGCAAGCCCGCCCAACACACCCAGACGTCCCAGTACTTCACCCATCCCGGCCCCGAATCTCTTGGCCAGACGTTCGGCGACGTTTTCCCGCGGGGTGAAGTCCACGACGTCCTCGGCCTTGATCACATCGCGCGCCACGCTTTCGACGCTGCCGAGTCCATCGGCGAGCCCGAGCTCGATGCTTTTCTGCCCGACCCACAGCAGACCCGAGAAAATTTCCGAGGAGTCTTTCAGGCGCTTGCCCCGCCCCTCGCGCACCACCATGATGAACTGCTCGTGAATCTGGTTGAGCATCTGCTCGGCGTAATCGCGGTGCGACTCGAGTATCGGGGAAAACGGATCGAGGAAGCCCTTGTTCTCTCCTGCGGCGAGCAGGCGGCGCTCGACCCCGAGCTTTTCCATCGCCTTGTTGAAGCCGAAGCCGTCCATCAGCACCCCGATCGAACCGATCAGGCTCGCCTTGTTGACGAAGATCTTGTCAGTCGCGACGGCAACGTAATAGCCGCCCGACGCGCACACATCCTCGACCACCGCGTAGATCGGGATGTCGGGATATTTCGCTCGCAGGCGCCGGATCTCGTCGTTGATGTGCCCGGCCTGTACCGGGCTGCCACCGGGGCTGTTGATGCGCAGGACCACGCCCTGGGTGCGCTTGTCTTTGAATGCCTGCTGCAGCCCGGAGTTGATGATGTCCGCGCTCGCCTGGCTCTCGACGCCGATGACCCCCCGCACCTCGACCAGCGCCGTGTGCTTGCGGGGACCGGAGTCGCGCTTGCCGAACCAGCCCAGCGCCACGAACAGCAGCGCGAAGAGATAAATGAACAACAGCACCTTGAAGAAGATGCCCCACCGGCGCGCGCGGCGCTGCTCCGCCACCGCTGCCAGCGCGACTTTCTCGATGACCTCGCGCTCCCAATTCGGGCCCGAGCCGCCCGCTCCGAATTCCGTCATGTGTAGTACCCGCCTTCCATCAGGGCTGCCGCCCCAGCGCGCATCGCTACCGGTTTCGGCGCCGCGCAGGGCGTGACGCAAGTATAGCGCGCCCTGACCGAGCCGTTATGAACCCTTCGCGCGATCCGCTTCTTCGGCCTCGAGGGCGGCAACGAATGCCTTGAGATCCGGCGGCAGCGGCGACTCGAGCACGAGTTCCGCCCCGCTTTGGGGATGCGCGACCACGGTCTTCGAGGCGTGCAGGAACATGCGCTTCAAGCCCTGCCGCGCGAGTTCCTTGTTGAGCTTGAAATCGCCGTACTTGTCGTCGCCGGCGATCGGGAAGCCGATGTGTGCCAGGTGGACCCGGATCTGGTGGGTGCGCCCCGTCTTCAGCTCCGCCTCGAGCAGGCTGTAGCGGCTGTACGCCCGCCGTAGCCGGCACACGGTATGTGCCGGCAGCCCCTCGCGGTTGACGCTGACGCGGCGTTCGCCCGAGGCCACCAAGTGCTTTTCGAGCGCGAGGCGCACGCTGCGCTGCTTATCGCGCCAGCGGCCTTTTACCAGCGCGGCATAGAACTTCTGCACCCGCCCTTCGCGCAGCTGCCGGTGCAGGGAGAGCAAGGCGGAGCGTCGCTTGGCGAGCATCAGCACCCCGGACGTGCCGCGATCGAGCCGGTGCGCGAGCTCAAGGAAGCGGGCCTGCGGTTGCGCCAGCCGCAATTGCTCCACCACGCCAAGGCCGATTCCGCTGCCCCCGTGCACCGCGACGCCCGCGGGCTTGTTGATGACGAGCAGAACCTCGTCCTCGTAAAGAACGTCCAGACGCAGCCGGGGGGCGGGTGCCTGCCGTTTCGCTGCGGTCGGCGGCGCTGTCCGCAAAGGCGGCAACCGGACGCGGTCGCCCTCTTCCAGTCGGTAATCGGGCCCCACTCGCCGGCTGTTTACCCGCACCTCCCCGCTCCGGAGGATACGGTAGATGTGGCTCTTCGGCACCCCTTTGAGCCGCGTTGTCAGGTAGTTGTCGATGCGCTGGCCGGCCCGCTCCGCCTCCACCTCATGCCAGGTCGCCGAATCTTTACTTAACCCTTTCATTTGCCTATAATATTTTCTGCACGCCGCAAGGGGTGATTGGTACCAAGGCGCGCGCCGTTACCTTCCGCGCCACGCAATGGGTGTCCGATGCCCCGAACGTGTTCCCGATGCGGCCTGGCCGGCACGGGGCGAGCGTGCCGAATTCGGTCGTGCGATCAGGCTGTATCGCAACAGCAAGCGCAGATGCACCACGCACGGCCGGCGAATCGAATGGTTAACGTCGCTCACCACGCGAAGTAGCGATACTAGTTGAATTACGCGCTCAAGGCACTGTAAAGAATTTCGAATCCGGCGCAGCAGCCGGATTGCCCCGGCGAACCGCACGAGACATCTCCACATCCCTCATGCTGATGCCCAGAGGCTGACACGTTCAGCGACGCCCGCCTGACCGCGGGTCGTACGGTTTGCCCATCCCGTGTTGTTTGAGCGCGGGAGAAGATAACAATGAAACGCATGTTGTTTAACGCGACGCAGGCGGAAGAGCTGCGCGTCGCGATCGTCGACGGCCAGAAGCTCATTGACCTCGACATCGAAACCCCCGGCAAGGAGCAGCGCAAGAGCAACATCTACAAGGGGGTCATCACCCGCATCGAGCCGAGCCTCGAGGCGGCGTTCATCGATTACGGAGCGGATCGCCACGGCTTCCTGCCGTTCAAGGAGATCGCTCGCGCCTATTTCAAGCCGGGTGGCGACGGCGGGCGCAATCGCATCCAGGATGCCGTCGAGGAAGGGCAGGAGCTGATCGTCCAGGTGGACAAGGACGAACGCGGCAACAAGGGCGCGGCGCTCACGACCTTCATCAGCCTTGCAGGCCGCTATCTGGTGCTGATGCCCAACAACCCGCGTGGCGGGGGCGTGTCGCGCCGCGTGGAAGGCGAGGACCGCAACGAGATGCGCGAAGCGATCGAGGGGCTGCCCGTTCCGCAGGGCATGAGCGTGATCGGTCGCACCGCCGCGATCGGACGCTCGGCCGAAGAGCTCACCTGGGACTTGAACTACCTGCTCCAGCTCTGGCGGGCGATCGAAAACGCTTCGCGTCAGCAGAGCGGCGCCTTCCTGATCTACCAGGAATCGAGCCTCGTGATCCGCGCGATCCGCGACTACTACCTCCAGGACATCGGCGAGATCCTGATCGATACGGAGAACATCTACGAGCAGGCGCACCAGTTCATGGGCCACGTCATGCCGCAGAACGTGAACCGGATCAAGCTCTACCGGGACGACGTGCCGCTGTTCTCGCGCTTCCAGATCGAGCACCAGATCGAGTCGGCCTATTCGCGCTCGGTCAATCTTCCGGCGGGCGGCGCAGTGGTGTTCGACCACACCGAGGCGCTCGTCTCGATCGACGTCAATTCGGCGCGGGCCACCCGCGGAGCCGACATCGAGGAGACGGCGTTCCGCACAAACCTCGAAGCTGCCGATGAGATCGCCCGGCAGCTGAGGCTGCGTGACCTCGGCGGACTCATCGTGATCGACTTCATCGACATGGAAAGCGGGCGCAACCAGCGCGAGGTGGAGAATCGCCTGCGTGATGCGCTGCGCTACGACCGGGCGCGGGTGCAGACCGGCAAGATTTCGCGTTTCGGGCTGCTCGAACTCTCCCGCCAGCGCCTGCGCCCCTCTCTCGGGGAGACCGCGCACAATCCGTGCCCGCGCTGCCATGGCATGGGGCATATCCGCGGGACCGAGTCCACTGCGCTGCATATCCTGCGCATCATCCAGGAAGATGCGATGAAGGAGAACACCGCGTCCGTGCAGGCCCAGGTGCCGGTCGACGTCGCGACATTCCTGCTCAACGAGAAGCGCGTCGAACTGCAGCTCGTCGAGGCGCGCCACCGGGTCTCGGTCACGCTCGTGCCCAACGTGCATCTCGAGACGCCGAACTACACCGTGACGCGGTTGCGTCACGACGAACTGAACAAGAGCGAGCCGCTTCCCCCCAGCTACGACCTGGTCGAAATGCCCGAGCTCGCGCAAAAGCCGCTCGGAGTGGCGGCGGAGCCGATTGCCCCGCGCCCCGAAGCCGCGGTCAGAGGCATCACGCCGCAGCAGCCCGCTCCGATTCCGCAGCCGCGGCCGGCCGCTCTCCCGGATCCGCAAACTGCGGTCGCGCCGGGGAAAGCCTCGATCCTCGGCAAGATCTTCGGTTGGTTCAAGCGCCCGCCCGGCGCGGAAGTCCCGGCGGGAGCAACGCCCCCCGCCGCCGCGGCCGCGGCCCCGGGGCCGCTCCGCGGCAGGCACGAGCGCTTCGAGAGCGAGCGCGGGCAGCAGCGCGGACCGGGCCCTGCCCCGCAGCACCGCGGCCAGCGCCGTGACGGCGCCCAGCAATCGCGTCCGCAGGGCCAGCGTGAAGGCGGGCGGCGCGACCGCGACCAGGAACGCCACGGAGGTCGGCGGCAGGAATTTCGCCAGAAAGAGAGCGCGCCCGGCCAGCGCCCGCAACGCGACCGCCCGGCGATGGAAACACCTCAACGGCCGCCGGGGGATGCCCAGCAGCAGCCACGCGAGCGCGGTGAGCAGCGCGAAGGGCGCGGACGGCGCCGGCGCGGACGCCGCGGGGGGCATGAGCAGCGCGCGGCTCCAGCTGCCTTGGGCGAGGCTGCGGCACGCGCGGCGCCGCATCCGGCCGCACCCACCGATGCCCCGACGCAAGCGGGTGTTTCCGACTCGAGGGCGCTAGGGGTTCCCGCCGCGGAAACGCGTGAACCCTACGAATCGGCGCCGCGGCCGGCGACTACACCGTCTGAGGAACACGTGCGCGAGTTCGTCACGCCGCCACCGCTTGCGCGCTTTGTCGGGGTACCTGCAGCCGGCTCCGCGCCGGCGATGCCGCTCAAGATCGAGTGGCCTGCGGACCTGGTGCAGGTCGAATCCAACCCCGACAAGATTCGGGCGGCGGAAGAGCCGCAGGTGGAGGAGGAGCCTGCACCGCGGCCGAAAAGGGTGCGCCCGGTCACGCCTCCGGTGAGCGAGGAGCCGTTGATCCAGATTGAAACGCAGCGTTCCGAGCCGGGAAATTCCGAGGCCCCTCCAGCGGAGAAGGGCGAGGAGAAGGCGAGCACCCTCCCCGGCTAAACGAGCTCGCGGCGCAGGTGCCGCAGCAATCCCTGCGCCGCCTGCTCCACGAGATCGAGCACGCGCTCGAAGCCCTGCGGCCCGCCGTAATAGGGATCGGGCACTTCGCGCGCGGCCGGCTCCGCGGCGTAGTCCATGAGCAGCCGCAGCTTGTGCGCGTGCTCCGCCGGGCACAGGCGCTTCAATTCCCCGAAGTTCACCTCGTCCATCGCAAGCAGGTAATCGAACTCGCTGAAGTCGCGCCGGCTCACCTGGCGTCCGCGCAGCGTGCTCAAATCGTAGCCGCGCCGGCTCGCCGCGCGTTGCGCGCGCGGGTCCGGCGGCTCGCCGATGTGGTAATCGTGCGTGCCAGCCGAATCGGCCACCACGCGCGCGTCCAGGCCGGCTTGCGCGGTGTAATGCCGGAACACACCCTCGGCCATCGGCGAGCGGCAGATATTGCCCATGCAGACAAAGAGCACTTTCACCTGCTTCATGCCGCCTCGCCAATGAACAGGCGCTCCTTCAGCCGCTTGAGCCCGTCGCGCAGCTCGGCGGCGCGCTCGAATTCGAGGTTACGGGCGCACTTGAACATCTCCGTTTCGAGGCGCTTGACCTCGCGCGCGAGCTCCTTCGCGCTCATCGATTCGTAGCGCGCCTGCTCCTGCGCGGCCTTGAGTCCGCTGCGCGCCGCGTCGGGATCGTACACGCCTTCGATGATGTCCTTGATCCGCTTGGACACGCCCTTGGGCGTGATGCCGCGCGCAGCATTGTAGGCGAGCTGTTTGCTGCGGCGCCTCTCCGTCTCGTCGATTGCGCGCCGCATCGAGTCCGTGACCCTATCCGCGTAGAGGATGGCGGTGCCGTTGAGGTGGCGTGCCGCGCGCCCGATGGTCTGGATCAGCGAGCGCTCGGAGCGCAGAAAGCCCTCCTTGTCCGCGTCGAGTATCGCGACCAGGGACACTTCGGGAATGTCGAGACCCTCGCGCAGCAGATTGATTCCGACGAGAACGTCGAACTGCCCCAGACGCAGGTCGCGGATGATCTCGACCCGCTCCACCGTGTCGATGTCGGAATGGAGGTAGCGCACCTTCACGCCGTGCTCGCCCAGGTAATCGGTGAGGTCCTCCGCCATGCGCTTGGTGAGCGTGGTGACGAGCACGCGCTCGCCGGCGGCCACCCGCCCGTTGATTTCGGAGAGCAGGTCGTCCACCTGGGTCGCGGCGGGACGCATCTCCAGGCGCGGATCCACCAGCCCGGTCGGGCGCACGACCTGCTCGACCACCTGGGCCTGGTGCCGGTTCTCGTAGTCCGCGGGAGTGGCCGAAACGAAGATCGTGCGGCGCATCACTTTCTCGAACTCGTCGAAGCGCAGCGGCCGGTTATCGAGCGCCGAGGGCAGCCGGAAGCCGTAGTCAACGAGGTTCTCCTTGCGCGAGCGGTCGCCGCGGTACATGCCGCCCAACTGCGGGATCGTGACGTGGCTCTCGTCTATGATCATCAGCGCGTCGTGCGGGAGGTAGTCGATCAGGGTCGGCGGCGACTCGCCCGGCTTGCGGCCCGAGAGGTGGCGCGAGTAGTTCTCGATCCCCTTGCAGAATCCCATCTCGGCCAGCATTTCGAGGTCGAAACGCGTGCGCTGCTCGATGCGCTGCGCTTCCACGAGCTTGCCCTGCTTCTGGAACGACTCGATCCGGTCGCGCAGCTCCTCCTTGATCGCTTCGATCGCCGTGAGCACGGTCGCGCGCGGCGTGACGTAATGGCTCGACGGATAGACCGTGAAGCGCGGCACGCGCTGGAGCACGTGGCCCGTGAGCGGATCGAAGAGGTGTATGGACTCGACCTCCTCGTCGAACAGCGCCACGCGCACCGCGGTCTCCGAATTCTCCGCCGGGAAGATGTCGATCACGTCCCCGCGCACGCGGAACACGCCGCGCCGGAACTCCAATTCGTTGCGTTCGTACTGCAGCTCGGTGAGCCTCTTGAGCGCGTCGCGCTGCGCGAGCTTCTCGCGCTCGCGCAAGTGCAGAATCATGCCGTGGTAGTCCACCGGGTCGCCGATCCCGTAGATCGCCGATACCGTGGCAACGATGATGGTGTCGCGGCGCTCCAGCAGCGACTTGGTGGCGGAGAGCCGCATCTGCTCGATGTGCTCGTTGATGCTGGAATCCTTCTCGATGTAGAGGTCCTTCGAGGGCACGTAGGCCTCGGGCTGGTAGTAGTCGTAGTAGGAGACGAAGTACTCGACCGCGTTGTCCGGGAAGACCTCGCGCATCTCGGAATAGAGCTGCGCCGCCAGCGTCTTGTTGGGCGCGAGGATGAGCGCCGGGCATCCGAGGCGCGCGATCACGTGCGCCATCGTGTAGGTCTTGCCCGAGCCCGTGACCCCCAGCAGCGTCTGGTATGCGAGGCCATCACGAACCCCTGCGGTGAGCCTCTCGATCGCCTCGGGTTGATCGCCGGCGGGCTCGTATGCCTGATAGAGCCGATACGGGCTCTCGGCGAAACAGGCCGGATTCACGGAGGGGCGAGCGGCGGGACCGGCGGACGCGGTGTGTGCCATCTGAGCGTACACCAATGCGGCAAAACGTAGGATTCTCCCACAGCGCGCGCGCCCGCGGCCAGTGGCGCACGCGGTCAGCGGCGCCCGCGATCGCGCGCAAGCGGGTAGAATGCGCGTTTGAGCCGCAAGGCACCGTTCGCAATGCTCAGTTTAGTAGCCTCCCGCAGCCGACAAAAATGAAGCCCTCCTTACTCGCAACCGTCGAAATGGCGCCCGCCGATCCCATCCTCGGGGTTACGGAAGCCTTCAACCAGGACACCAACCCGGACAAGATCAATCTCGGGGTCGGCGTCTATTACGATGATGACGGCAGAGTCCCGGTGCTCGAATGCGTTCGGCGCGCCGAGCAAAAGCTCGCGGAAAGCCCCACGCCGCGCAGCTATCTGCCGATCGACGGCCTGCAGGCCTACGACCGCGCGGCGCGCGAGCTGGTGTTCGGGGCGGCGAGCGAGCCCGTGCGCGCGAATCGCATCGTCACGGTGCAGGCGCTCGGCGGCACGGGCGGGCTGAAGATCGGCGCGGACCTGCTGCGGCGGATCAACCCGGGCGCGCAAGTCTGGATCAGCGACCCGAGCTGGGAGAATCACCGCGCGCTGTTCGAGTACGCGGGTTTCACCGTGCATGCCTACCCCTACTACGATGCCGCGACCCATGGCCTCGATTTCGACGGCATGACCGGTGCCCTGCGCCGGCTTCCCGCGGGCTCGATCGCGGTGCTGCATGCCTGCTGCCACAATCCGACCGGCGTGGACCTGACGCGCGAGCAATGGGACGCCGTGATCGAGATCGTCAATGCGCGCGGCCTGGTGCCTTTCCTCGACATCGCCTACCAGGGCTTCGCCGAGGGGCTCGAGGCGGATGCGGCGCCGGTGCGCCGTTTCGCCGAGGCGTGTCCCGTCGTCCTGGTCTCGAGCTCCTTTTCCAAGTCGCTGTCGCTCTACGGCGAGCGCGTGGGGGCACTGAGCGTGGTCGCCGAGAACCCGGACGCGGCCGGCCGGGTGCTGAGCCAGGTGAAGCGCGTGATCCGCACCAATTATTCCAATCCGCCGACGCACGGCGGCCAGGCGGTCGCCATGGTGCTCACCACGCCGGAACTGCGCTCGCTGTGGGACAAGGAACTCGGGCAGATGCGCGAGCGCATCAAGACCATGCGCAGGCAGCTCGTGGACAAAATACGCGCGGTGCGCGCGGATTTCGACTTCAGCTTCGTGCTTCGGCAGCGCGGCATGTTTTCGTACTCGGGTCTGACTCGAGACCAGGTGCGCCGCCTGCGCGATGAACATTCCGTCTACGCCATAGACAGCGGGCGCATTTGCGTAGCAGCGCTCAACACGCGCAACGTCGACTACGTCGCGAACGCGATCTCGGCAGTTCTTGTCGCCGGGGAGCGGTAAGCCCTTAGCCTCGACACCCCGCGGTCTGCCGCTTACCACTTACCGCTTACCGTCTTTTGTTTCTTCCTTTTTCCCGAACAGGCCCTCGACCCAGCCGCCAACCCGCGCTCCGACCGACGTGCCGAGCCCCGGCCCGAGTACCGCGGTGCCGGCCACTGCGCCCGCAACGACGCCGCCGGTGGGCATCAGCACCGGATTTTGCACCGTCCCGGAAACATTGAGCGGCACGTTCGCGGCGGTCACCGAAGCCGCCTTGACCTTCGTGTTGATGCGTCCGGAGAGCTCCTGCTGGCGCGAGATGGTGACGTGTCCCTCGGCAGCGAGCGATCCGGAAGCGATGTCGAGTTGGGTCAGGCGATACACGCCGCGATCCATCACGAGGTGGCCGGAGAGCGTGTCGAACCGGGTCTCCCCTCCCTTCGAGCCCTCTTTGCTGATCAGCGAAGTCGCCGCCTTGCTGATGTCCATGCCGTAGAGCACCCCGTCGCGCACATCGAACGGCGTCTCCAGATGGAGCGCGTTCATCAGCTGCTTGGCCTCGGAGGCTCGCGCGCTGAATACCGGCTTGGCGTTCAATTTTCCGCTCACGTTCACGCCTTTTGCAAGCAGAGGCACGAGCGGCTTCAATTCGACCTGGTGCACGCTGGCGTTGCCCTTGAGCTGCAGGCCTTTTTGCCAGCCCACCGTCGCCCGCCCGTTCACCGTGCCGCCGTAAAGCCGCGCGCGCACGTCATCGAGGACCGCATCATTCGCAGTGGCGATCCCCTTCACGGCGAGCTCGTCAAAGTGGATCGCAGGCCCCGCCGGCGGCTTCCAGCCCTTGGCATTCGCTTCGAAGCGGTACTTCGCCTTCTCGGGCTTGACGTGGGCGGTGAGCTTGCCGTCGCGCGTCGCGAGCGCCACGGATTCCGCTTCTCCGGTGCCGGAGACGCTGACCTGCGCATCGAACGGCCCGAAGCTCGCCGTGTCGAGCTTGACCAGCACATCCTGCAGCCGGATGGCTTCCACCCGGATCCGGGCCGGCTCCTCCGGTTTCTTGTCGGTCTTGGTCCATGCCGGAATTTTCTCGATGCCCTTTTGCGTGAGCACCACCGAGTCGATCTCGATGCTCTTGATGACCTTGGTCGCATCGAGCAGCGACCACAGGTCCGGCGTGACGGTGACTTTCCCGACCTTGAGATCCCCGCTCTTGCCCACCGTGATGTCGTCCACCGTCAGATGCGGCAGCGGCACCGTTGCGACGCGCAGCTTGCCGATCTTGACGGGCTCGTTGAGTCTCGCGGAGGCCTCTTGTTCCAGGGTCGGGATGTAATCGTCCAGCGAGTAGAAGAACGGCACGGCGACCAGGATCGCCAGCAACGCCCCGAGCGCGATCGCAATGCCCTTGAACCACCTCATAAGCCTTGAAAATCCGCGAGATACGTTGACCAGTGTGGTGCCAGCATATTAATATATGCGCCTTTCTGGCGCGGCACCAAGCAGTATTTCACGCAGGACATTCCCCGATAGCTCAGTTGGTAGAGCGACGGACTGTTAATCCGCAGGTCGCTGGTTCGAGCCCAGCTCGGGGAGCCAACTAAACAAACGGTTACGCGAGAGAGCGTGTACCCGTTTTTCTTTTACAGCCGCTTGTGCACCTTCTGCGCAGATTCCCAATCGTTCACTGTGCGCGCTCTTTCGGTGCAATCAGCCTAAACTGAGATCGGCCCAGACTCCGGCATGGTCGGATGGCCAGAGCCCGCCATCGTGAGGGCTTGCCTGATTAAAGCAGACGCCGCTCGCTACGACCTGTAAGGCATCCGACACCCAAACGTAGTCGATGCATCTATCCATGCGGTGCCAGTACGGATGCGAAACCGTGCCATCGCTGTCGGCGAGCGGCGTAAAGGCCGTCGGTGCTGTCTGCGTCGGACGGAAGCGCGTCGCCATCAGGGCGGCCGAGGGCATATCTAATGTCGCGTTGAAGTCGCCACACACGATACGCGCCGCGATGTCATTGCGGCTGTCAATCCAAGCGAGCAGCTGCTGTACCTGAAACAGCCGCAATGAGTCGTCGCCTAGCGACTTATAGAGATGCGTGACATAGACATCGACCGGCCGCCGATCAATGAGGACGCGCACTACTTGTGCGACCATGTCACGCACCCGAAAATCGAGGTTTCCAGTCTCCACAACCGGCCAGCACGTGAGGACCGCCTCCGCTTCGCTTTCTGAAGATCCATTTACGCGATTCTGTTGGACCAGCGCATACTCTATTCCGATGCGCTCCTTCGCGACCCGCTGTAGCCACCGCGCTGATTGCAACGGTACGCACACCTCGTTGAGCGCGAGAACATCTGGCCTCAGCGCGCAAAACTGCTCGACGATCAGTTCACGGCGTGCCGCCCAGCGCTTCTCGTTCCGCTCCATATTCAGCGTCACTGCGCGGAACCGCATGTTTTGCTGCTCCCCGTTAGTCGTGGTGTGTCACAAGTATATTCTCGTCGGTCCGCTGCACGGGCATGCCGGACCCGCAGTTGCTCCAGTGTGAGCAGCTTTGAACCCCGCCTTGCTGCGCGGACGGCAGGTACCTGATGTACCGTTCGACCAGCCCGGTCAAGCTGATTTAATCGATGCGGACGCCGGAAGCGCGAACGCTTGTTCCCCACGTGCTAATTTGGCCGCGGATAAATGCGCCGAAGTTTTCGGGCGAGCCACCGACAGCGGTAGCACCTAGGCTTCTAAAGCGTTCCAGCATCTCTGGCGCGGTCAGCACGCGTCCAATCTCCATATTAAGTTTGCTGATTATGCCCTTGTGCGTGCCGGCGGGAGCGAGCACTCCAAACCACCCGCTCGCCTCAAAACCAGGAACGCCCGACTCCGCGACGGTAGGAACATTTGGTAATAGTGGCGAACGCGCGGCGCTGGTGACGCCAAGCACTCTAAGCTTGCCGGCGTGAACATGTTCGATCGTCCCGGACATGCTGGTGAACATTAGTGAGACCTGACCCGCAACCAGGTCAATGACGGCCGGACCACTGCCACGGTACGGGATATGGACAATGTCGATCTTGGTCATGGCCTTGAACATTTCACCGGTAAGATGTGTCACGGTGCCAGTGCCAGCGGAGGCGAAGTTGATCTGACCAGGTCTCACGCGGGCGAATGTGATCAGCTCCTGGACCGACCTTACCGGCAATGTCGGGTGGACTACAACGACACCTGTCAGGGTGCAAACGTGTATCACCGGGTCAAAGTCGTTGAGCGGATCAAACGGTAACCGACGATAAAGAGAGGCATTTATGGCATGCGAACCCGGCGCCAGTAGCAGCGAGTAACCGTCGGGGGGGGATTTTGCGATCACCTCGGTGCCAATGATCCCAGCCGCCCCAGGTCGGTTATCGACAATGACCGTCTGGCCTAAGCTCGGAGCTAGTTTCTGTCCGATCATGCGCCCGATGGTATCCGTGGAGCCGCCCGCGGCGGACGGAACCACGAATCTTATGGGTTTATTGGGATAGGTCTGCGCAAATACGTACGACGGAGAAAAAACAATCATGAGTACAATTACATAGCATAGTACTTTTTGGAACTTCTGCGTCATGGACTGCTCCTTTATGCTTTCGTAGCCGATATCCGCGCCACTCTTTCCTGCAGAATCTTTATGTATGCGTCTTGACGTGATTTATTTGTCGCAATCTGTCATACCGCCGCGAGATATCGGCATTCACGTTAGCATAAGATTTCAACGCTTTCCGCGTACTTTCCTGTAACGCAGCCCCGAATCCGTAACGGCGCCGAACGGCGTCAGTTCAGGACGGTGGTTTCGCGGAGCGCCGTGGTGTTCGTGAGGTCCCGCGTCGACCGTGTCAGATCGTATAACGGCCTTTAATTATAACGGGGCGGCCATCGACTACGACCGTCGTCCCGACCGACACCACGTCTGTATGCTGCTTACCCTTGAGTCCAGCGCGCCCGAGGCCAATATTGACACAGCCCATGACTTTCTCGGCTTCCGACGAGAAGGCTGGCGGCGGCGGCTGGCTTAGCGTTGCCCGTGGGTTGAAGCCGAAGGTCAAGTGATCCAGCACGTACATACTAGGGTCGTTGAACGACTCGAGGAAGCGCATATAAGCTTTCGCTTCTGCTCCGCCGGAAATATCGACCAGGCGGCTGTTGTTAAAGCGCAGCGTGACGAGCTCCGACAGCTCGTTAATGGGCGGAATGATGACGCCGTTGACCACAAAGGTACCGGTCATGCTTGCGCGCACAACCGGAACTTTGATCTTGCCGTTGGGCAAGGTCGCATAATCGCCGGGCTTGCGCGCGTAGCCACTGCCGATCGAGACTTCCCTCCCGGCATCGATTTCAAATTCGAGATGCGAGCCGCGCGGGCAGGTAATCAGCCCGCGCCGTCCAGCACCGAACAGTCGCGCCAGCTCGCGCCCGCGTCGACGGATCTCCCTGTAGTCCACGCCAAGCACTGCGCGCCGCAAGGCGGCAAAGCGAGCCGGATGCAGGTTAAAAAAGCGGGTGCCTGCGGCACGCGCCGACTGCTCAAGCTTGGTGTGTGAAAGATAAATATCGAGGCAGATAACGAGATCGGCTTCCGCGACCGCTGCCGGCAGCGGTTCCGGCGGATGGGTGTAGGCCGGCCTACGATCGTAGATGGCCATCGAGACATTCTCGCCCGCTGCTTCGCGGGCCGCGCGATAGAAGGCGCGCTTTACTCCCTCCGCCCCTTCCGTCTCAGCGAGGATCAGCACCCTCTCGCCCGCGCGCAGGCCGGCGAATTCCGAAAGCATGTGCCGGGCCAGTTCGGCTAATCTCGTCCCACGGGGCGAAACCTCTCTCATGCTGTGACGCTCGAGTGCATTACGCCGTGCCATTCATACAGCCCTCCGTCGCCAACATGCATGTGGGCGAGAACGTGCCCGGCATGGGTCATACGCCAGCGCAACACCCACTCTGCCAATTCGAGCTGCAGCAGGGAGCATGTTGAACCGTTTCAATAGCGCCGCCGCGAGCGCGAAATCCTGAAGATTCAAGCGTCCAAGCCTGACATTGGACGTGCGGACTCAGTCAACGGACTTTGCTGACCGAATGGACACCGGCGAGGTCTTGTCAATAGGTGTGTAAAAAGATTCAGGCGGCTTTCCTTGTCGGCTCGATCCTCGTGCGCACGGCGATTCCGTCCTTGAACAGTTTTCCGTCGTAGACATCCCTCATCAGATGCGGCGCG
>Ga0194131_10000654_pt1 | contig 58686 bp, 52 predicted proteins | sample TA2KigO120mmetaG_FD_148631 | JGI IMG/M metagenome (GOLD analysis project Ga0194131, IMG submission 148631) | Freshwater microbial communities from Lake Tanganyika, Tanzania - TA2015053 Kigoma Offshore 120m | ecosystem: Environmental > Aquatic > Freshwater > Lake | place: Tanzania: Lake... | reverse complement strand
CCACCCCACCTGCCGGCCGTTCCGGTGGGGCGAACGGTCGTGGTCGGCGCCGGCAAGGCCTCGGCCGCCATGGCCCGTGCGGTCGAAGACCATTGGCCGGGCTCGCTCGAAGGTCTGGTGGTGACGCGCTATCGCCACGGCGTGCCGTGCCGGCGCATTGAGATCGTCGAAGCAGCCCATCCGGTGCCGGACGCCGCCGGACGCGAAGCTGCGGCGCGCATCCTCGATCGCGTGCGCGGCCTCGGCCGCGATGATCTAGTGCTCTGCCTGATCTCGGGCGGCGGTTCCGCGCTGCTCGCCCTGCCGGCAGCCGACATCACGCTCGACGAGAAGCGCGCGGTCACCACGCAGCTGCTCGCCTCGGGCGCCACCATCGGCGAGTTCAACACGGTGCGCAAGCACCTCTCGGCGATCAAGGGCGGCCGGCTCGCGGCCGCGGCCGCTCCGGCCGAGGTGGTGGCGCTGCTGATCTCCGACGCGCCGGGTGACGATCCCGCGACCATCGCCTCGGGCCCGACCGTGCCCGATCCGACCACCTTCGCCGACGCGCGCGCCATCATCGCCAAATACCGCATCGACCTGCCGCCGGCGATCGCGGCGCGCTTCGACGCGGCAACGGACGAGACGCCGAAGCCGGGCAGTCCGCTGCTGCAGCGCAGCCGCCACGTCATCGTCGCGCGCCCCCGGGCCGCGCTCGAGGCGGCGGCAGCGGTCGCTTGCGCCGCCGGCGTGACGCCGATCATCCTCGGCGACGCCATCGAGGGCGAAGCGCGCGAGGTCGGCCGCGATCATGCGAAGCTCGCCAAGGCGAAGCTGGCCGAGGCGCGCAAGACCGGGCCGATCGTCCTGCTGTCGGGCGGGGAGACCACCGTCACGGTGCGCGGTGCGGGCCGCGGCGGACGCAATGTCGAATATCTGCTGTCGCTGGCAATCGCGCTCGACGGTGCCGGCGGCATCTCGGCCATCGCCGGCGACACCGACGGCATCGACGGCATGGCCGACTATGCCGGCGCCGTCGTCCTGCCGGACACGCTCGCGCGCGCGCGCGCCAAGGGCCGCGACCCGGCGGCCGACCTTGCAGGCAATGACGGCCACGGCTTCTTCGAGGCCCTTGACGACCAAGTGGTGACCGGCCCCACACTGACCAACGTCAACGATTTCCGGGCGATCCTGATCGCCCCGTAATGGCAGAGTTCCCGGGGAAACGACGGCATATGCGACGACAGCGCAACGGCAAGATCGTGGCGACCCTGGGCCCGGCAAGCTCCTCGGCCGAGCGCATTCGTTCGCTCTTCGAGGCCGGCGCCGACGTCTTCCGCCTGAACTTCAGCCACGGGACGCATGACGACCACCGCGCGCGCTACGACGCCATCCGCGCGCTCGAGCAGGTGCGCGGCCGGCCGATCGGCGTGCTGCTCGATCTGCAGGGCCCCAAGCTCAGGATCGGCACCTTCGCAAATAACCCGATCAACCTTGCCGCAGGCGATACGTTCCGCTTCGACATGGACGACAAGCCGGGCGGCCAGACGCGCGTCCGGCTGCCCCATATCGAGATCTTCCAGGCGCTCGAGACCGGCTCCGAGCTGCTGCTCGACGACGGCCGCATCCGGCTGAACGTCGAACGCTGCGGTTCCGACTTCGCCGAGACGAAGGTCGTCACCGGCGGCAAGCTGTCCGACCGCAAGGGCGTCAACGTGCCCAACGCGACGCTCCCGCTGTCGCCGATGACCGACAAGGACCGCCAAGACCTGAAGTTCGGCCTCGATCTCGGCGTCGACTGGGTGGCGCTTTCCTTCGTGCAGCGACCCGACGACATTGCCGAGGCGCGCCGCCTGATCGCCGGCCGCGCCTACATCATGGCCAAGCTGGAGAAGCCGGCAGCGATGCAGCACCTCGACGAGATCATCGAGATGGTCGACGGCATCATGGTGGCGCGCGGGGACCTCGGCGTGGAAATGCCACCGGAAGACGTGCCCGGCCTGCAGAAGCGCATCGTGCGCGCCTGCCGGCGCGAGGGCAAACCGGTCGTGGTCGCGACCCAGATGCTCGACTCGATGGTGCATGCGCCCGCACCGACGCGCGCCGAGGCGTCCGACGTGGCGACCGCCGTCTATGACGGCGCCGACGCCGTCATGCTCTCGGCCGAGACGGCCTCGGGTGACTATCCGGTCGAGTCGGTCGAGATGATGGACCGCATCGTCGCCCGGGTCGAGCACGACCAGCTCTATCGCACCATCATGGATGCGGCGCATTCGCCGCCCGAGCCGACCGCCGCCGACGCCATCACCGCGGCGGCGAGCCAAGTCGCGCACACGATCTCGGCCGCCGCGATCGTGACCTACACGACGTCGGGTTCGACGACGCTGCGCGCCGCGCGCGAGCGGCCGCAGGCACCGATCCTGTGCCTGACCTCCAAGCTGGAGACAGCGCGCCGCCTTGCGTTGACATGGGGCGTGCACCCCGTGCACACCGAGGACGTCGCCAACTTCAGCGACATGGTCGCCAAGGCCTGCCAGATAGCCAAGGACGTCGGCATCGCGCGGGACGGCGACAAGCTGGTGATCACGGCGGGCGTGCCGTTCGGCACGCCGGGTGCGACCAACGTGCTGCGCATCGCCCGCGTCGGTCAATAGCTGGCGGCATGCCGGACATCCTGCAGAGCGCGATCGGCATCATCGTCATCGCCGCGCTGGCCTGGGTGATCGGCGCGTTGCGCAGCCGCGATTGGCGCCGTGTCCCCTGGCGCGTGGCGCTGGCCGGCGTCGCCCTGCAGTTCGCTTTCGCCGTGCTGCTGCTCAAGGTGCCCGGTGTCTCCCAGGTCTTCGCCTGGCTCAACCGAGGGGTCGCAGCCCTCGACCGGGCGACCATGGCAGGAACCGCCTTCGTCTTCGGCTATCTCGGCGGCGCGCCGCTGCCCTTCGCGGAGGGTTTCCCTGGCGCCAGCTTCATCCTCGCCTTCAAGGCGCTGCCTCTCGTCCTCGTGGTCAGCGCACTGTCGGCCCTGCTCTGGCACTGGCGCGTGCTGCCGGTGATCGTCGCCGCCTTCAGCCGCCTGCTCGAGCGGACCATGGGGGTGGGCGGCGCAGTCGGCCTGTCGACGGCGGCGAACGTCTTCGTCGGCATGGTCGAGGCCCCGCTGCTCATCCGGCCCTATCTACGGACCATGTCGCTGAGCGGCCTGTTCGCCGTCATGGTCGGCGGCATGGCCTCGATCGCCGGCACGGTCATGGTGCTCTACGCCACGATCCTCAACGCCGCCGTACCGGGTGCCATCGGTCACATCCTCGCGGCCTCGCTGATCAGCGCGCCCGCCGCGATCATGATCGCGCGGCTGATGATCCCGGCGACCGGCCCCGACGAACCGGTCGGGGAGAGCGCCGAAGCCGGCAGCGGCTACAACAATTCGATGGAGGCCATCGTGCGCGGCACGGCCGATGGCGTGATGCTGCTGATCAACATCGTCGCCATGCTCGTCGTGCTGGTGGCGCTCGTCGCGCTGGTCAACGAACTGCTCGGCCTGCTGCCGAACCTTGCCGGCGCGCCCGTCACGCTGCAGCGCCTGTTCGGCTGGCTCATGATGCCGCTTGCCTGGCTGATCGGCGTGCCGTGGCACGAGGCCCACGCGGCCGGCCAGCTGCTCGGCATCAAGACCGTGCTCAACGAGCTGCTCGCCTATCTGGAGCTGGCGCGCCTGGCGCCGGAGGCGCTGAGCGAGCGCTCCCGCCTGCTGATGACCTACGCGCTGTGCGGCTTCGCCAATTTCGGCAGCCTCGGCATCATGATCGGCGGGCTGGTGGCGATGGCGCCGGAGCGGCGCGACGACATCGTGTCGCTCGGCATGCAGTCGGTCGTCGCGGGCACGCTGTCGACCTGCATGGGTGCCGCCGTGGTCGGGCTGGTGCTGTGAACCAGCGCAGCAAGTGCCTGGTCACCATGGCGATCGGCGCCGACTACCTGCGCATGTGGGAATCCGTGTTCGCGCGCACCTTCCGGCTCTACGCCGAGAAGCACGGCTACGACGTCATCGTCGTGACCGACCATGTCGATCAGAGCCCCGCCGGCCGCGCCCGCGGGCCGCACTGGCAGAAGCTGGTGCTCCACCGACGCCCGGACATCGCGCGCTACGAGCACGTCGTGTGGATCGACGCGGACATCATGGTGAACCACCTGACCGCGCCGTGCATTGTCGCGGCCAACGCGTCGGACAAGATCGGCGCGGTCACGCACAACAGCTTCTACACGAGCCCCGAGCGCTGGGAAAATCGCTGGAACCGGGTCTACCGCAATGCCGGCGACCTGTTCCGCGCGCCACGCGGGCCCACGCCGTCGGAGCGCTACCGGCAGGCCGGCCTTCCGGGCGACGTCGACGACATGATCAACACCGGCGTCATGGTGCTGAAGCCGCGCCGCCATGCCGAGCTCCTGGAATGGATCTACGCCAACTGCACGGAGAACCCGCTCTCGGCCAGCGAGCAGATGCCGCTCAGCTATCACCTGTTCCGGAACGGCATGTGCAATCCGATCGACCCGCGCTTCAACCGTCCCTGGGTCGAGGAGCTTGCGGAATGCTATCCCTTCCTGCTCCAGGAGCAGAACCACAAGAACCAGGCTCTGGTCGCCTATTGCGTGACCGCGGCCTGGCACAATTGCTATTTCCTGCACTTCCTCGCCGACGGCTATTCGCGCACCGACGCGACGCTGGTGCTGACCGACACGCCCGACGCGGTGACGCTCTATCTGGGGCCCAAGGGGTGAGACCCCGAGCGCAGCATGAGCCGCCGTCCTGCATCAATGAAAGCCACTCCTCACGGATTCGGTTGGTCCGCCATTGCGCCTGAACTAGCATCGGTCGCCATATCTTTCGATGCCGTGCCGGGGAAGAGGAACACGCCATGACCGAGTTCAAATCGCTGCAGGATCGCCTGGACAAAGGCGATGTCGTTATTCTCGATGGCGCCGTCGGCACGCAGCTTCAGGAGATGGGCGTGCCGATGGACAGCGTGTCCTGGGCGGCTGCCGCGCTTCACACCTCGCCCTACACCGTGCGGCGCATGCACGAGCTCTACGTCAAGGCCGGCGCCGATATCATCACGACCAACACATACTCCTCAGCACGCCACAACCTCGATCCGCTCGGCATGGGCGACGCCACGCGCGAGCTCAACCTGCGCGCGGTCATGCTGGCCCAGGATGCGCGCGACAAGACGGCAAAGGACCGCCAAGTTTACATAGCTGGCGCGATCTCGGGCTTTGGCCTCGTCCATGGCGGCGAGGCCGAGCGCGCCCTGCATCGGCATTCCAAGCCGCGTTTGGCGCTCACCGAGAATACTGCGCGCGCCGTTCTGCGCGAGCAGGCGGAGATCCTGGCCGAGGCCGGCGTCGATCTGCTGCTGCTCGAGGGCACCGGCAGCAACACGCACCGCAGATGGATGATCGAAGAAGCCAAGGGCACCGGCCTCCCTCTCTGGGTCGGCTTCCGTGCCCGGGTCGATGCCAACGACCGTCAGATCAAGACCGGCTACACCTCGCCCGACCTCTTCGACCGCGCAATTACCGAACTCATGCCGCTCGGCGGGTCGGCGCTGGCGATCTTCCACAGCACGATTTCCGACACCACGTCGGCGCTCGACGTGGCGCTGTCTCACTGGCAGGGGCCGATCGCCTGCTATCCCGAGGCCGAGCGCCACGACTACACGGCCGCCTATCACGATCACAATGTCGCCAACAAGGTACCGCCGGCCGAGTTCGTCGAGACGGCGCGCGGCTGGGTCGATCGCGGCGTGCAGATCGTCGGCGGCTGCTGCGGCATCGGGCTGCCCTACATCAGGGCCCTGCGCGAGGGCCTGCCGCGCAGCGTACCCGGCGAGCGCCGGCGCAAGGCCGCGTGACGACTATTACCGCTGGCGCGTCATCTCGTTGAGGCCGTCGGCGAGCAGGTTGAAGCCAAGCACGAGGCTGACCACGGCGATCGAAGGGATGACCGCCATGTGCGGCCAAACCGTGATCAGCGCCGTTGTCTCCTTGATCATGCCACCCCAATCCGGGTCTGGCGGCGGCAGCCCCAGGCCGAGAAATCCGAGCACCCCGATATTGATCGTCGTGTAGCCGAGTCGCAGGCAGGCATCGACGATGAGCGGCCCGCGGCAGTTCGGCAGGATCTCGACGATCAGAATAAAGGCCGCGTTCTCGCCGCGCAGTTTGGCGGCGGCGACGTAGTCCTGCGACTTCAGCTCGAGCACGAGCCCGCGCACGATGCGGCTGACACCGGGCGCGGAAGCAAGCGTCACCGCCAGCACGATGTTGGCAGCGGACGGCCCGATGTTGGCGATGACGATGACGTAGAGGATGATCAGCGGAAAGGACAGCATGACGTCGCTGACGCGCGACACGGCGGCGTCGATCCAGCCGCCGAAGTAGCCGGCGAGCATGCCCATCGCCGTGCCGATCAGATAGGCCGCGGCGACCGCGAGCGGCGCCACGGTGAGCACGATGCGCGCGCCCCAGATCAGTCGGGACAGGATGTCCCGCCCCTTGTGATCGGTGCCGAGCCAGTGCGCAGCCGAGGGCGTCGGCTTGGCGAGCGCGGCGAAGTCCTGGGCATTGGGCGGGAACGGCGCCAGGATCGGCGCCAGCACGGCGAGCGCAACCCAGAACAGCACGAGCGCTCCGCCCACAGGGGCGACCCGCGCGCCCGGCGGCGCCGAGCGAGCAACGGCAGCGTCGAGCCGGCGCGCGCTCACGCCAACCTGATGCGAGGGTTGAGCAGCATATAGCCGATATCGCCGACAAGCTGTGTGACGACCGCGAGCAAGAGCGCGGTGAGCGCCGCCGCTTCGACCAGCGCAATGTCGCCGAACAATGCCGCCTCCAGCAACATGCGTCCGAACCCCGGATAGGCGAACACCATCTCCGTGACGACCACGCCAGTGATCAGCCAGTTGAGCTGCAGCAGCAGGACGGTGAAGGGCGCGATCATGGCGTTGCGAAGCGCGTGGCGCAGGACGACTTGGCCGCGCGTCAATCCCTTGAGGAAGGCCGTGCGCACATAGGCACGGCCCATCACCTCGACCATCGATCCCCTGATCATACGCGCGACATAACCGAAATCGTAGAGCACGAGGACGGCCACTGGCAGCACGAGCTGGGCGGCGATCGACCAGTCGCCCCTGGCTTCGAGCGGGCTGATGCCGGGCAGCCATTTGAGGCCGACGACGAACACGGCGGTCAGCATGACGCCGGAGGCGAATTCCGGGATCGAGGTCAGCACGATGCCGGCGACCGACAGCGAGCGGTCGAGCCGGCTCCCTTCGCGCATGCCCGAGAGCACGCCGAAGGCGAGCGACAGCGGCAGGATGATCGCGAAGGCGGTGCCGGCGAGTAGCAGCGTGTTGGCGAGCCGGTTCCAGATGATGTCGTTGACGGGTGCCTTGTAGAGCTGCGAGTAGCCGAAATTGCCGAAGTACCGGCTGCCCCGCGGATCGGACAGACCGAGATTGAGCGCGGGGTCGGCGAGCGGATCGGCGATGGCCCCCGTCAGCACGCCGAGCCAGCGCAGATAGCGGATGATCAGCGCGTCATCGAGCTTGAGCTTCTGGCTCAGGATGTCGACCTGCACGTCCTCGACATAGGGACCGAGCATCTTGCGCGCGACGCTGCCGGGCGAGAATTCCGACACGGCGAAGATAAGAAACGACGCCGCCAGCACCGTGAGGACGGCATGGGCCAGGCGGCGGAGGATGAAGCCGGACATGACAGCGCACCAGTCCGATCTGGCCGGCGCGTCCCCTCACCCTCCCCCACGAAGGGGAAGGGTGAGACCCGCCAATGCCCTCCCCCGTTTCGGGGGATGATTGGGTGGGGTGTCCGCTATCGACCTAGTCGCGCATCGGTTCACGATTCGAGTGCCAGCTCGTTCGGGAACATCATCGAGGATGGATGAACGACAAAGCCCTTCACGCGCTTGTCGAAGGCGGTGATGTTGGAGCGCCAGAGCGGCTGTACGATCGGACCGTCCTTCTGAAGAATCTCCTGGATCCTGCTAGTGACGGCGCGGCGCTTCTCCAGATCGAGCGTGCCTTCGGCCTCGTCGATCAGCTTGTCGAGCTCGGCGTTCTTGTAGCCCGACTCGTTGAGATTGGAGCTGCCGCGGTAGGCTTGCGCCAGCACCATGACGCCGAGCGGACGGTGGTTCCACGAAGTGAAGCCGAATGGCACGGTCTTCCAGATCTGCCAATACTGCGCCGCCGGCATCACGTTGACCTTGACCCTGATGCCCGCCTGCTTCCACATCTCGACCATCGCCTCGACCGCAGCCTGCTCCCAGGCCGGGTCCTTCTTGCAGGCGATCGTCGTCTCGATGCCGTCGGGATGGCCGGCCTCGGCGAGCAGCCGCTTGGCGCGCGCGATGTCCTGCTTCATCGGCGGCAGCTTGGCATATTCCGGATGCGCTGGGCAGACATGGTGATGTTCGCCGGCTGCGCCGAGATTGCGGTAGGCGACCTCCAGCACCTTCTGGCTGTCAATCGCGAGTTTCATGGCGAGCCGCACACGCGCGTCGTCGAACGGCTTACCCTCCATACGCACGCGCGCCACCGCGGTACGCGCGCTGACCACCTGGTGGATCGCGACATGGGGCAGCGCCTTGATCGCATCGAGCTGGACCACGTCGATCTCTCGGATGCCATGGATCTGCTTGGCCGCCATGGCGGCGATCGCGGCGGCTGGATCGTCGCCGAGGTCGATGTACTCGACCGCGTCGAGATATGGCCCGGGCCCGCGATAACCGGCGCGCGCCTTGAGGACCGCCTTCTGGCCGACCTTGACCTCGTCGAGCACGAAGGCGCCGGTGCCGTTGGCGCCCGGCTCGAAGAGTCCCTTCTCCTCCGGATCCATCATGTGGGCCGGCCAGTTGAACAAATGCTCCGGCACGGCAAGCTGCGGCGCTTTGAGGTTGAGCCGCACCGTGTGCGCGTCGACGCGCTCGATCGCGTTGGCGTCCCACAGGCGGAACGACATCTTGGGCTGGCCCTTGTCGTCCTTCTGGCCGGTGTCGAAGCGGTCAAGCATGTATCCCGACATGACGCCGAGCTGCGACGACCCGGTGGCCGGATCGAGCAACCGCTTGAGGTTCCACACCACATCGTCGGCGGTGAAATCGCGACCCTTGCGCCATTTGATGTCGCGGCGGACGCTGAGCGTCCAGGTTTTCAGATCGGGCGAAGCGGTCCACTTCTCCAGCAAGTCGGGCCGGGTGATGTTGTCGGCGCCGGTCTTGGTCAGGTATTCGCAGACATTGCGCGTAATCTCGCTCTGAAACCAGTCATAGGCGTGCGGGTTCTTGAGCTCCTGGACGCGCAGGCCGATGCGCAGCGTGCCGCCCTTGGGCATGGCGGCCTGTGCCGCTGCTGGCGCCACGGCGGGCCCGCCGGCGATCTTGCCCGCCACCGAGTAGGCGGCAGCGGCGGACAGACCGAGCAGCGTCGCCTCGCGCAGGAACTGGCGGCGGTCGATCTTGCCGTCGGCCAGCCACGTCTTAAGGGTGGGAATGTGGGGGTGCTCATCATGTTTGCGCATTGTGACCTCCCTTGGTTAGAACCGTCGTCGACCTAAATTCCGCACCGGCCCGTGAAGCGCCGGTGAACTCTATGAGCGTAACGCGATGCTGTCCATGTGACGCACATTGCTCATGTTCGATCGCCGCGCGCCGAACCGAGCCAGCGTTCGATGAACTGGGCCTGGCTCGATTCGACATGGATCACGAAGCCCTGCGCGGCAGCGTCGGCATGCACGAGTGCGGCCACGCCGAACAGCTCGGTCATGGTCGATGCGTCGGCAGCGAAGCGCGGCGGCGACAGGTCGAGAGGGCTTCCCTGGGCGAGCACGTCCAGCACATCGGCGCCGCCGACTGTGAACCCGGCATACATATCTGAGACGAGGCTCGCCCAGGCGAGACGGCCATCGAGGCGGCTGGTGAGCAGACGCGCAAATTCGCCGGCAAGCGCCGCCTCGCGCGCCAGAGCGGCGCGCAGCAGCCAGCGTCTTGGCCCGATCCAGAATGCGGTGGCATCGCCCGACACGACAAAAGAGTTTGGTCGGGTCGGTGCCGTCAGTCCAATCGCCTCAAGGCAGGCCGTCGCCGCCGCGGCGTCGCCGCGCAGATCGAACAGTGCCTCAAGAGGTCGCTTGGCGATTTCGCAGCGATAGGCCATGGCTCAGCCCCGCATCCTCTGGCCGCCGAGATCGTAGAAGGCTGGCTTGACCACGGTCGCCGCAACGACTCGGCCGGGTGGCCTGATCCAGATCCGCTCCCCGAAACGCCGCCGCCCGTCGAGCAGCAAGCCCAAAGCCGCAGTCCGTCCCAGCGCCTCGCTCCACACGCAGGCCGAGACATAGCCTTCGCTGTCGCCTTGGGCGCCGCCCGGCGTGATCGGGCTGCCCTCGGGCACCAGCGTCGTCCCATCGTCGAACTGGAAGCCGACCAGCTCACGACGAGCCGTGCCCTGGCCGCGCCTGATCTGGAGCGCTCGCTTGCCGATGAAGTCAGACTTGCTCTTGCCGACGATCCAGCCCATGCCGAGATCGTAAGGGTCGGTCGTGCCGTCGACTTCATGGCCGAGGGAGAGAAAGCCTTTCTCCACGCGCAGCACGTGATTGGCTTCCGATCCGACGGGCTCGATACCGAACTCCCGTCCAGCGTCCATCAGCGCCTGCCACAGCGCCAGGCCATGCCGGCCGGCGACATTGACCTCGAAGCTGAGCTCGCCCGTGTACGTGACGCGGTAGATGCGCGTGGGCAAGCCGGCGACCTTGCCCTCGCGAAAGGTCATGAAGGGAAAGGCTCGCGGATCGAGGTCGACATCGGTACCGGCCTTGCGCAATACCTCGCGCGCCAGAGGACCGCATACGGTCGCATTGGCCCATTGCGTGGTCACCGGCGTCACCACCACACGAAGCTCCGGCCACTCCAGCTGGGTGTATTGCTCAAGGCGCTGGTACACCGCGTCGGCGCCGCCGGTCGAGCTCATCATCAGCCAGCGGTCCTCACCGGTGCGAAACGACACGCCGTCGTCGAGCACCAGGCCGTCATCCGACAGCATCATGCCGTAGCGGCCATGACCGACGGCGAGGTCGCCCCAGGCATTCGTGTACATCAGATCCAGGAAGCGGACGGCGTCGGGCCCGGCAATCTCGAACTTGCCGAGTGGCGAGCCGTCATAGATGCCGACCGCCTTGCGCACGGCGCAGCATTCCCGGTCAATCGCCTGCTGCATCGTCTCGCCGGACCGCGGGTAATAGCCGGGCCGGCGCCAGCGCGCGCCCGCCTCGTACATCACCGCGCCCGCCTTCTCATGCCACTTGGTCATCGGCGTGCGGCGATAGAGGAAGACCAGCGGCCCCGGCCGCTTCGCCGCAATGGCGCCGAACTCGACGGGCACGTAAGGCGGGCGGAACGTCGTGGTGCCAATATCGCCGGGTCGCCGGCCGAGGACATCGGCAACGGCGCCGATGACGTTGACGTTGCCCGTCTTGCCCTGATCCACGCCCATTCCTGCCGTGGTGAAGCGCTTGACATGCTCGATGGCGCTGAAGCCCTCGCGAATGGCAAGTCGCAGATCGTCGAGCGTGACATCGGATTGAAGATCGACGAAGGCCTTGGTACGCCGACCGGGCGGCGCGACGAACCATAGCGGCGTGATGCGGTAGGGCTCGGCCGGCGCCTGCGCAGGACAGGCAAGAGGCGTCGCGGCGAAGCCCGCGGCTAGCGCCGCCGCGGCGCCGGCCGCGGCACCCTGGCGCAGGCACGAGGCGAGGTCGAAGGCGCCGGTGACGGCGCCGGCCAGGTGAGTGCGCTGCGGCATTGCGTCTGGCACGAAGGTCTGGAGGCTTTCGGCCCAGCGCGGCCGGCCCCCCGATTGGGACAGCAGGTGCACGGTCGGATTCCAGCCGCCGGACAGGCAGACCAGATCACACGGAATACGGCGGCGAGCGCTCAGGTCCGCGAGCGGCGCCACATCGACATCGTGCACGCGCGGTGCACCACCGACATCGACGACGGCATGGCCGGCCAGCGCCTCGATGCCCCTGCCGCCGAGGCGCGCGACCAGCTCCGCCGGCGGATCCGTACGCGCATCGACCAGGGCCATGATTTCGACCCCGGCGTCCGCCAAGTCGAGCACCGCAGCATAGGCGCTGTCGTTATTGGTGAACAGGACGGCACGTCGGCCCGGTCGAACCGCGTAGGCGTTGACGAAGCATTGCGCCGCCGAGGCCAGCATCACGCCCGGGCGGTCGTTGTTGGGAAACACCAGCGGCCGTTCGAGGGCTCCGGTCGCGAGCACGACCTGGCCGGCCCTGATCTTCCAGTTGCGCTGGGCGATCCATTTCTGCCGCGGCGACCGCTCGACTACGTTGAGGAAATTGTGCTCGTGATAGGCCCACACGCTGGCATCCTGAAGGCGGACCACCCCGGGCATGGCGTCCAGCTCGGCCACCGTTCGGGCGACCCATTCGAGCGCGGGCCGATCGTCCAGCATCGTACATTCGGCGAGTAGTCGGCCGCCAGGCGCCAGACCATCGTCGACCAGCAGCACGCGCGCACCGGCGCGCGCCGCAGTCAGGGCCGCCATTAGCCCCGCGGGGCCCGCGCCGGCGACGAGGACATCGCAGTGGTGATTGCGGTTCTCATAGTGGAGATCGACGGGCGCGCGGCGCGGCGCCGTGCCGAGGCCGGCGGCGCGCCGGATGAACGGCTCGAAGGCATGCCAATGCGGCCACATGAAGGTCTTGTAATAAAAGCCGGCCGGCAGCAGGCGCGCCACGAGCTGTGCCGCCGCGCCCAGATCGAAGCGCGGTCCCGGCCAGCAATTGACGCTTTTCGCCGCCAGACCCTCGCGCAAAGGCAATCGCGTCGCCAGGCGATTGGGCGCATCCTCGGTCCCGACCAACTGTACCAGCGCGCCCGTGTCCTCGTAGCCGGCTCCGAGAATGCCGCGCGGCCGGTGGTACTTGAAGCTGCGTCCGACCAGATGCACGTCATTTGCGAGCAAGGCCGAGGCGAGCGTGTCGCCGGCGAATCCGGACAATTCCGCGCCATTGAAGCGGAAGCGAAGCGGCCGGCTCCGGTCAATCACGCCTCCCTGCGACAGCCGCATTGCCTCCGCGCTCATCGCGGCGCCTCTGCGCTGCCGGCGACGAATTCGTGGCTGCGTGTGTCGCGCTCGATGCTGAACATCAGGCCGCAGCCACGGACGTGCCACCATTTCTCGCGCGTAACGCCCCTGGGATTGGCGCGGCCGATCACGTAGTCGATCCAGACGTCGTCGGCGAGCGAACCGGCATCCAGTGGGCGCGGCGATTTTTTCTCGCCGGCATAGGCGAACTCGCTTTCGTGGCGCTCGCCGCACCAGGGGCAGGGAACGAGATGCATGTCTACCTGTTCGTCACCGTGCCGGGTTCCATCAGAAAGTTCAGACGGTCGAAGCGCTGCAGGGAATAAGGCGCGTTGAGCGGATGCGGCTCGTCGCGCGCGACCGTGTAGGCGAGCGTGCGACCGCCGATCGGGATCGCCTTGAAGCCGCCCCACCAACCGCAGCTGACATAGAGGCCCGGCACGGGCGTCTTGGATATGATGGGCGAGGCGTCGTAGGCGAACTCGATCGTGCCGCCCCATTGGCGCATCAGCTTGACCCGACGGAAGATCGGAAACATCTCGATCAGCGCCGTGACGGCGTCTTCGAGCACGCTGTAGCGCGGGGTCTGTCGGAATGACGAAGCCTGGTCGATCGCGCCGCCTGCGAGCAGCTCGCCCTTGTCGGACTGGCTGACATACATGCCGGCATCCGGGCAGTTCACCTGGACATGGACGACCGGCTTGATCGGCTCCGATACGAAGGCCTGCAAGTTGTAGCTCTGGATGGGCAGGCGAAGCTGGGCCATCGCCGCGACCTGGGTCGTGTTGCCGGCGACAACGATAGCGACCTTACCGGCGCGCACCGCGCCGCGATTGGTCTCGACGCCGGTGACCTCGCCGCGTGGACTTCGGGCGATGCCCGTCACTTCGGTGTTCTGGTGGATCTCGACGCCCGCGGCATCGGCTTGGCGCGCGTACCCCCAGGCGATCGCGTCGTGGCGCGCGACGCCGGCACGTTCCTGGACCGCGCCGCCGATGACGGGCAGACGCGAACGCTGCAAGTCGGCCAGGATCGGGATGCGCCGGTAGACCTCCTCGGTCGAGATCAGGCGGTAGTCGGCGCCCTGCAGTTCGCTCGCCATCGAGCGCCGGCGCAGGTCGCGCAGCTTGGGCCAGGTCTGGATCACGTCGACCTGGCTGCGTTGGCTGAACATGATGTTGATGTTCAACTCGCGCGACAGCTCCTCGTAGAGTTGCACCGAGGCATCGAAGAACTTGATGCTCTCGTCGCGCAGATAGTTGGAACGGATCGTCGTGGTGTTGCGCCCGGTATTGCCGCCGCCGAGCCAACCACGCTCGAGCACGGCGACGTTGGTGATGCCGTGATCGCGCGCGAGATAGTAGGCGCAGGCGAGGCCATGCCCGCCGGCGCCGATGATGACGACGTCATAAGCGGGCTTGAGCTCCGGCGCGCGCCAGGCGCGCTCCCAGCCTTCGTGGTAGCTGAGCGCGTTGCGCAGGAGGCTGAAGATGGAATAGCGCTGCATTGCGACGCTGGCCGGACAGGAATCCTATAAGATACTGGCATATTGAATACTGTCAGTAAGCCAAAATATTATATCTGGGTGCGCCACGATCCGCTGCGTTCCCTATTGCTTTCTGATACATTGGATGGACCGATTCGATTCCCGATCGTCGCAAACACGCCATGACGCTCAAACAGATCGAAGCCTTCCGCTCGGTGCTGCTCACCGGAACCGCGACCGAGGCCGCGCGCCTTCTCGGCGTGTCGCAACCTGCCATCAGCCGATTGATTGCCGACCTCGAGCACGAGCTCGGCTTCGATCTCTTCCGCCGCGCTGGCCGAGGACTCGTCACGACCGACGAGGCAAAGGAGCTTTTCGAGGAAGTCCGCCTCGCCTTCATTGGCATGGAACGGATCGGGGAGGCCGCCCGAGCGATTGGCAACTTCGAGCGGACGCGGCTGCGGGTCGTGGCCATCCCCAGCATTGCCGCCACGTTCGCAGTCGATTTCATCCGCGATTTTCGCGTCCAGCACCCGCGCACGACCATCTCGCTGGAGGTCCAGGCGACCGACGACGCAGTCGAATGGATCGTGTCGCAGCAGTGCGATGTCGGTCTCGCGCACCCGCCGCAAGGCAATCCGGCCCTGCGCACGCGCATCCTGACTTCAGGACGGTCCGTCTGCCTGGTGCCGGCAGGCCATCGACTGGCTAAATTCGGCACGATCACGCCGACAATGCTAGCGAACGAGTGCTTCATCTCGTTCGGCTCGGGATCGGTGTATCGTCACCGAATCGACGATGTATTCCGTCGCGCGCAGGTGCAGCGCGAATTGCGCTACGAAGCGCGAACGACCGACGCCGTGTGCAGCATGGTGGCGGCGAGCCTGGGCATCGCCATCGTCGGTCCGTTCCTGCCGAAATTCGGCAAACGCGATGGGGTCGTCGTCAAACCGTTCAAGCCGTCCGTGCCACTCGAACTCGCCTTGCTTTGGTCGGCGGGCCGGCCGCTCTCGGCGGTCGCTCAGCAGTTCGTGCAGGCCGTTTCCGCGCACTTCAAGCCGTCCGCACGCAAGCGGCGCTCAGCCAGCTGACAAGCGCGCGTAGATCTGGCCCTGGCAGACGACACTATGCTAGAAATACATGGTGTATGCAGGCTCGGGCCGGCAGGAGCAGCAGGGCTCCTAGGTCGCGGGTACGGGCGCCCGAACTGAGAGTGAGATGCCACGCCGCCGCCGCTGGACCGATGAACTCCTGACGCGGCGCTCGCCGCTCATCGACATGGCCCAGTTCGTCGTGCTGGCGGGCGCGCTGATCTGGCTCGGCATGCGCGGCGCGCAGTCGATGGGCTACAATTGGCAATGGTACCGCGTGCCGCAGTACCTCTACCGCGTCATCGACGGCGAGTTCATCAAGGGCCCCCTGCTCAAGGGCCTGATCGTGACGCTGGAGATCAGCGCCTACAGCCTGGCCATCACGCTGATCATCGGCCTGATCACCGCGCTGCTGCGCCTGTCCCAGTCTTTCGCCGGACGGATCATCGCGCGCACCTACCTCGAGATCATCCGCAACACGCCGCTGCTGGTGCAGCTTTTCCTGTTCTACTTCGTGCTGTCGCCCGTGCTCGGCATCGACCGGTTCTGGACCGGCGTCCTGTGCCTCGCCTTCTTCGAGGGCTCGTTTGCGGCCGAGATCATCCGTGCGGGCATTCTCTCCGTGCCGCGCGGTCAATGGGAGGCCGGCAGCAGCATCGGGCTGACGCGCTTCGACCTCTATCGCGACATCGTGCTGCCCCAGGCCATCCAGCTCATGCTGCCGCCCTTGACCGGGCTCGCGGTCAACCTGATCAAGCATTCCGCCATCGTCAGCGTGATCGCCGTATTCGATCTGACGACCGAAGGGCGCAACGTCATCTCCGACACCTTCATGAGCTTCGAGATCTGGTTCGCGGTGGCGGCGATCTACCTCGCCTTTACCTGCACGCTGTCGGCACTCGTCAGCCTGCTCGAGCACCGCCTGGCTCGGAGTCGGCGGTGATCTCGCCGCACGGCTACCGGCGGCCGCGCGTCGGCTGGCTCGACCTGGTGATCATCGCGCTCGCCGTCGCGGTGGTCGCCTACTTCGCCTATCGCGTCGACTCGGTGCTGCACTACCGCTGGAACTGGCCTCGCGTGACGCAGTTCCTCGTACGCTGGGATGACGAGCGCCAGCGTTGGGTCGCCAACCTCCTGGTCGAAGGGCTGCTGACGACGCTGCGCCTGTCGATCTGGGGCATCATCTTCGCCACCGTGATCGGCACGATCATGGGGCTGTGCCGGATCAGCCGGAAGCTGTTCCCGCGCCTGCTGTCGCGCAGCTATGTCGAGCTGATCCGCAACATCCCCCCGCTCGTCTTCATGTTCATCTTCTACTTCTTCATCTCCAGCCAGATCATGCCGCTCTTGGGCATCGAAGCCTGGGTCCGGCGTGCCTCGCCGGGCAGTCTCGCGGTCATCGAGGTTCTGTTCGGACAGCCCAGGCTGATGGGCAATTTCGTCTCCGGGCTGATCTGCCTCGCGCTGTTCGAAGGAGCCTACGTCACCGAGATCGTGCGCGCGGGCATCCAGTCGATCCCCAAGGGGCAATGGGAGGCGGCGCAAAGCGTCGGGCTCTCGCGCCTCCAGGTCATGCGCGACGTCATTCTGCCTCAGGCCCTCCAGCGCGTGGTGCCTCCGCTTGCCGGTCAGCTCATCACGTTGATCAAGACCTCGTCGATCGTGTCGCTGATCTCGGTCCAGGAACTGACCTTCCTCGCCGGCGAAGTGGCCAACACAACAGCCAAGCCATTCGAGGCGTGGATCATCGCGGCGGCCATGTATTTCGTGGTCTGCTTCGTGCTGTCGGTCGCCTTCTCGCGACTGGAGCAGCGGCTCGCCGAAGCGCAGCGCTGAAGCGACAAGCGGGCGCCCCGAAGGGCGCCCGCTCGTGATTCGGATAAAGCCGTCCGCGTCAGGCCGCGGCGGATTCGTCCTTCTTGCGATAGGCCTGCGTGCAGTGGGTCGCACAATAAGGCCGTCCGGGCTCTGCCGGCTCGCCGCAGAACTTGAAGCCGGGCTCGTTCGGGTGCCCCTGCGGCCAGCGGCACATGCGCTCGGACATGACGATCATCGGCTTGTTCGGCTTCAACTTCACCGGTGACGGACGGGCCGGCAGGTGCAGCCGATGCGCCTTGCCGATCACCGCATTGCGTGTGGTGCCACCCAACTTGTCGGCAATTTCACTGGCCGACAGACCTTTGCCCCATAGCTGCTGCAACATGGCGACACGCTCTGGAGACCAATCCATGGAACACCTGCCCCATATATGTTGTGTCTCGAAAATGTAAGCACACGATCTATAGTAGTGCAAGCACGGAGTCGTCCACAGGCCGCAACGAGCCTGTGGAAAACTCCATTTATCCTTGATGTACGGAGGGCTCGCCGACGATCGGCCAGGACCGACGGTTTCAGGTCACGGGCGGCCGGCGATGACGTTCTCCTGGAAGGCCACTTCGCGCTCGAGTTCCTGGAACTCCGCGCCGAAGAAGTCGCGTAGGGAGACGATGGCAACGAGCCGCGTGCCATCGAGCACCGGCAGATGCCGGAAGCCGCCATCATGCATGCGACGAAGCGCCTCCATGGCGCCGGCGTCGGCGCTGATCGTGGCCGGATTCTTCGTCATGACGTCGCTGAGACGCGTCTTGTCGAGATCGAGATCGCGCGCCACCACGCGATTGAGCAGATCGCGCTCGGTGAAGATCCCTTCGAGCCTGTCGCCATCGACGACCAGCGCTGCGCCGACGCCGCGGCCGGCCATCTGGCGCGCCGCTTCGCGCACGCTGGTGTTCGCCGCGAGCTTGAGCAGCCTCTGATTGTGCACCACATCGGGCACGATCTTGCGTTGCATCGACCGCCTGCGTTCAACATTCGCCATCTGGTGCCTCCGCCCCTCTATCGTTTCTGGCCCGGCATACTGAGCGCGGGCGCCACCGGCTTGCCCGGCTTCGCTCCCGCCGACGGCCGGCCGCGTGCGGGCGGCAGGTCATCGTCCTCATCCTCGTCCTCGCCTTTCGGCTCCGGTTCCGGTTCGTCACCGACCGCGCCGATGATCTTGAGCACGCGGTGGCCGAGCTCCATGACGAGCCAAGTCATGACCAGCCCGCCCAGCCAGAAGGCTGCAACCACCACCGCCCAGGGATAGGTATCGCGCCATGCGAGCCATTGCACGGTGGCGATGCCGCCCATCAGGAACACGATCAGGGCCAGCACCGCGCTGAGCAGAATCTTGACCACGTCCGCACTCCAGTTCTGGTTCCCGTCACGGGCCAGATCTCTTATCTCGCTGACCACATCATACATTATTCCCGCTGGCGAGAAACGCATCGACCTCATCGCGGCCGGGCGCGCCGAGTCGGCCCCCGAAGCGGCGGCACTTCAAGCTGGCCGCGACGCAGGCGAAGCGTCCCGCATCTGCGATCGCCTGCCCTTCGGCCAGCGCCAGTGCGAAGGCGCCGTGGAAGACGTCCCCCGCGGACAGGGTGTCGACCACGGCAATGCCTGGTGCCGGCACATGGTTGATGTGTCCGGCTTCCCACCAGAAGAAGCCCCGCTCGCCAGCGGTGACGCCGACCGGGCCGTCCAAGCGCGCCGCGAGCGCCCGCAAGCCGGGCTCGACCCCAATCTCGCCCACCAGGCTGGCGAGCGCCGGTTCGGACAGCACGGGATGGCTGGCAAGCGGCAGCAGCCGCTCAAGCACAGGCAGCGGTGCCACATCGCCATCGAGCACGGCGGGCTTGCCGGCCGCACGCGCCGCTTCAAGCAGCCGGGCCGACCCCTCGGGCCAGCGCGGATCGGCGAGCACGACGTCGGCGGCGGCGACGCGCTCGACCGGCAGCCAGGACGAATTTCGGTCGAGCGCCGGGTCGTAGAATGGCACCACGAGACGCTGGCCCGCGGCGTCGACCAGGATCGTCGACACCGGCGTTCGGCCGCCCGGGCAGACGCGCACGCGACCGACATCGACGCCGGCGGCCGCCAAATCGGCAAGCGTCTGCCGCCCGGCCATGTCGTCGCCGACGCGTCCCCACAGCTCGGCGCGGCCGCCGAGCCGGGCAATCGCGGCCGCGGCGCTCGACGCCATGCCGGCGCCAAGTTGGACGCACTCGCTCGCCAGCACCTTGGCGGGTGCCGCCACGACCGCCGGCACGCGCAGGATCGTGTCGAAGATGATGGCGCCGAGACAAATGACGGTCGGCATGGCTCAGCGGGTCCGCACTGTCGGGATGGGATCGCGCGGCCGGCTTTCGCGCCGCGCCGAACTGGTATTAAATGACGCGAGATCCGCCGACACAGGCGGACATGTTGCGGCAGAGGAGACCAGGCAATGAAGTACGTCCTGCTCGGCAAGCTCAGTGCGGATTGGTCGAAGAAGCAGTCGCAGCGCACCGAGAACGCGCGCGCCAAGGCCAAGTCGCTCGGCATCAAGATCGAGTCCGTCCACTACACGCAAGGCAAATACGACTTCGTCGACGTGGTCGACGCGCCCGATGCGCAGTCGATGCTCGCCTTCTCCGTCTGGTATGCCCAGCAAGGCTACGGCAAGATCCAGTCGATGCCGGCCTTCGACGAGCGCACCATGGTCTCCGCACTGAGGAAGGTCGGCGCGCGAGGCAGATAGCGTCGGCAGGGCGGGCCCGACGAGACTGTGCTCTAGGAGCCTGTCTGAGAATTGGCCACGGGCTGCGTTGGGCCAGGAAGTTCGAGGGCTAGGAGCGGATGTGAAGACGATGCTGGACGCATCGCCGAACATTCGCGACAACGTCATCGAACTTCCTGGCCCAACCCTCCGGGCCGCTGGAACAAGGACTTGGGACGTCGTCGGCCATCGCTCGCGGTGCGTCCAGCACCGCGTCGCGACGCCCTCCTAGCCCAAGTCCTTGTTGCAGCGGCGCAGCCCATGGCGAATTCTCCGACAGGCTCCTAGCGCCGGGCCGCGCGGCGGCCGCCACGCGGCAGGTCCGCGAGCATCGCGAGCGAGGCGAGGAATGCCGCGCGCTGCGGCTGAGGCAGCGGCGCCAGGATCTGCGTCTGGGCGCGCCGAACCGCGGGGATCGCCTCATGCACGGCTTGGCGCCCGGCCTCGGTCAACTCGACCGCGTTGGCGCGCTGGTCGGCCCGCGTGCGGCGACGATTGACGAGGCCCTGGCGCGCCAGACGCTCGATCATTTCGGCGAGAGTCGAGCGGTCGATGCCTGTCAGGTCGACCAGCTCGGTCTGCTTGAGGCCGGGCAGCTGGCCGATCGTGAGCATCACGGCGAATTGGCGCGGCGTCAGTCCGTTACGCCCGACCGCGCGCTGAAACAGTTCGACCGCGCGTTGCTGCGCGCGGCGCATCAGGTGGCCCGGCTGGTCGAGCAGTACGAGCGATGCCAGCGCATCGCGGCCGCCGCCGTTGGTTTTCATCATTTTGCCTGACGGTCTGCCTTCCCCCGCGGAAACTATAGACAAGCCGTCGACCGGTTCAAAGCGCGGCGGTGCGGCGCGCGCTGTCATGCTTGACGGCGTCGAAAACTTGAAAGTCGCCACGCATGAAAGTCTGTACACGGATCAATTACCTGCTAGTCTTGCAGCCGAATTGCGCAAGGGGGGCGCATGGACTTCGGCATCCAGTTCTTTCCCGACATCGGGCCGGAGACCAAGGCGGCCGACGCCTATTTCCGCGAGTGCCTCGGCCTCGTCGATCTGTGCGACGAGCTCGGTTACAGCCACGTGCGCACGGTCGAGCACTACTTCAACGCCTATGGCGGCTATAGCCCGAACCCGATCGTCTTCCTGACCGCCGCGGCACAGCGCACGCGGCGTGCGCGCCTGATCACGGGCGCCGTGCTGCCCGTCTTCAACAACCCGCTCAAGCTGGCGGGCGAGATCGGCATGCTCGATGCCATCTCGGGCGGACGTCTCGAGGTCGGCTTCGCGCGCGCCTTCCTGCCACACGAGTTCCGCCGCTTCGGCGTCAGCGTCAATGAGAGCCGTGCACGCTTTGAAGAAGGTGTCGAGCAGGTGCGCCGCCTGCTCGAGGAGGAGCGGGTCTCGATCAAGGGTCGCTTCCACAGCTTCGACAACGTGACATCGCTGCCGCGGCCGACACAGAAGCCGCGGCCGCCCTTCTGGATCGCCGTGATGTCGACCCCGGAATCCTTCGCCCTGGCTGGCCGGGCCGGGCATTCGATCATGGCGATCCCGATGGCCGGGGCGAAGATGGCGGAGATGATCGGCATCTACCGCGACGCATGGCGCACGGCGGGCCATCTGGGCCAGGGCCGCGTCATGCTCGCTTTCCACATGTACTGCGCGGCGACCCGCGACGAGGCGGCGGCCGTCGCGCGCGAGCCGCTCAACCGCTATCTGCGCTCGCTGGTCGATGCCGCGAGCGACTGGACCGAGGGTCTGAGTTCGGCCGATTACCCGAACTACGACAAGATCATCGCCGGCCTGCGCGAGGAGACCTTCGAGACCCAGGTTGCCAAGGGTGCGGCCTGGGTCGGCTCGCCGGCCGACGTGGCCGATGCGGTTGCCGACTACGACCGCAGGGTCGGCGGCTTCGAGATCGCGTCCATGCAGGTCAATTTCAACACGCTGCCTTTCGACCTCGCGCGCCGCTCCATGGGCTTGTTCGCGAGCGAGGTGATGCCGAAGTTTGGCGGACGAAAAGCTCGGCGCTGAATCGATCATTCGCGGCGTCCAGCGGGAACCCTCACCCATTTGAGGCGTTGGTCTAGACCAAGCCCGATCGGCGACGATTGCACTCGCCGTCGGGGGTGTGCATCAACAGCCGCACTCCGGTCCTCCCGTTCCTACGAGCGGTGCGGCGTTCTTAACCTGCTTATCGGCATGAGGAGATTATGATGAGGACGTTCCTGATCACGTTTGCCGCTGCGACCGCGATTTTGGCCGGCGTGGCGTCGGCGCAGGTCGCCAGCACGACCACGACCTCGACCTGGACCAATCAGCACGGGACGACGTTCCGCGAATATTCGACGACGCAGAACTACCCGGTGATCACCGATCCGGCCCTGAAGCCCAGCGTGGGCGTCATCCTGCCGGAGACGGTGAAGGTCTATGAGCTTCCTCCGACGGTGACGGTGCCGTCGGCCGAAACCTACAGCTACACCATCATCAACAACAACCCGGTGGTCGTGGAGCGCAAGACCCGCAAGGTCATCCACACCTGGCAGTAACCGGCCAAACCGGTTGACGATCAGCGGCCGCGGCGGCAACGCCGCGGCCGCTGTCTTTTCAATTCCCGAAGAACACGCCCGCCTGCCGCAGGCGATCCTGGAGCCGCGCGACATCGAGCGTTGCGGGCATCATGTTGCCGCCCACGAGCATGGCCGCCGCCGTGCCTGCCGCCTGGCCCATGACGAAGCACGGGCCGCTGACGCGCAGGCTCGCCTGGCCGTCCTGGGTCGCCGAGGCGCAGCGCCCCGCAACCATGAGGTTGTCGACATCAACCGGCAACAGCACGCGGTAGGGCACCTGCGCGTAGCCGCGGCCCGAGATGAAGCGCCACTCGACGTCGCCCTTGACGTGCTTCTCGACCGGCCAGGGATTGACGCCGATCGCGTCGGGGAAATCGGCTGACGCGAGGATGGCCGGCGCGTCGAGCTGGAAGGCGCCCTTGACCCGCCGCGTCTCGCGCACGCCGATCTGCGGCGCGATCTCCAGCAGATAGGATTTCTCGAAGCCCGGCACCTCTTCGCGCAGGAAATCGAAATAGTCGCGCACTTGGCGGCGTCCCTCGACCTCGCCGAAGCTGAGATCCTCCGCGTCGCTGCCATCGACCGGCCGTCCGTCGCGGCCGATCTGGGTCGCGTTGATGCGCCACTGGCCGTGGTGATGCTGGGGATTGATGATCACCGATTTGCGCGCGAAACGGCGCCGCCCTGCCGTTTCGGCATCGGCCATCAGCGCGGCCAGGCGCGGCTTGCCCTCGGCCTGGGCGCGCGCCGTATCGACATTGGCCAGTTTGAACATCAGGGTCGGATAGGCGAGATAGCCGTCGTGGTCGCCCTTTTCCGTCGGCGCGCCGGCCCAGCAGGCGAGGTCGGCATCGCCGGAACAGTCGATGAACTGCTCCCCCATGATGGCGCCCCGACCGGATTTCGTCTCGACGATCAAGGCACGGATGCGCCCGCCTTCGACCTGCGCGCCGACAGCGAAGACATGGAACCTGACAGCGGCGCCGGCGCCGAGCACCAGATCGTCGAGCGCCAGCTTGTAGGCACTGACATCGTAGGACTGCGCCGCGGTGCGGCCGAGCACCGCATGGGGCTGGTTGAGCCCGTCGAGGCGTTTCAGGCGGTCCAAAATCTCATCGGCGATGCCGTGAACGACCTGGCGGATCTCGCCGCCGGCAAGCATGTGCAGTCCGCAGAAATTCGTGACCAGCGCGGCGCTCCCCATGCCCCCGAGGAAGCCATAGCGCTCGACCAGGAGCGTGCGCGCGCCGGCGCGCGCCGCCGCCGTTGCCGCGGCAACGCCGGCAGGCCCGCCGCCGAGCACCACGACTTCAGCCTCCGCGACGATCGGCGTGCGGCGCTCGGGCTCGGTGATCGCGCCCGCTGCCATCCGGCTAGACTTTGAAGCTTTCGAGGGTCGAGGGATGGAAGAGCTCGGCGGGCTTCACGCGGCGCGCCGACAGGCCCTGGTCATGGGAATAGCGCGTGATGGCATCGAGCGTCTTGAGATTGGCATCGAGCCCGTAGGGCCAGAAATCCGGGCCCATGACGGCGCGCGTCGCTTCCAGCTCGGCGGTGATCCACGGCAAGGTCACGGTCAGGGCCGCGACCTCGTCGAGCCAGGCCTCGGCCGCGGCCTTGGCCTGGACGAACGCCTTATAGACGCTGGCCGGCAGCCAGGGCATGGCATCGACGAGCTCCTTGCGGATGCCGACCAGGTGCATGATCGGGAAGATCCCCGTCTTGGCGAAATAGGCGCGCTCCGCCGCCCGATGGTCGGCGAACAGGCGGCCGACATGTGGCGCCTTGCCGGTGAAGCACGAGGGCGCCCGCGGCGCCACCAGCGCGTCGATCTCGCCCGACCCCAGCATGGCGCTCAGCGTCCTGTCGTCGGGGATCGGCCCGATCTTGAGACCCTGGGGCGGGTCGAAGGCGACTTTCTCGTGCCGGCCGCCATGCTCGATGCCGCCGGTCAGCCATTCCATGTCGGTCGGCTTGACGCCGTACTCGTCCTCGAGGATGCCGCGCACCCAGAGTGCCGCGGTCACCTGGTACTCCGGCACGCCGACGCGACGGCCCTTGAGATCGGCCGGCGTCCTGATGCCGCGATCGGTGCGGATGTAGATGCCGGAGTGGCGGAACGAGCGGCTGACGAAGGCGGGTATGCCGACATAGGGGCAGGCGCCGCGGCTGGTCTGGATCATGAAGGAGCTGAGCGACAGCTCGGTCACGTCGAAGGAGCGGTGCCGGAAGGCGCGGAAGAAAATCTCCTCGGGCGACAGCGCGAGGTAGGTCACCTCGCAGCCCTCGACGCGCACCTTGCCGTCGGCAAGCGCGCGCGTGCGATCATAGGGGCCGCCGGCGATAGTCAGCTGCTGGAGCTTCATGCCCGGCGCCTCTCCGGAAGATAGCGGGCGAACCAGCCCGCGGCGGCGAACGCGGCGCCGGTCGCGGCAAACCACAGCTCGGGCACGATGAAAGCGCAGCCGGCCACGAAAAACGACACGCGAGACAGCGTGTTGACGCGGCGATCGAGCCAGCCCTCGATGGCGACCGCGAGCAGCACGACTCCAATGGATGCCAGCACGGTCGATCCGAGGATCAGCAGGGGATCGCCACGCATCAGCAGCTCCTCGCCATAGGCGAAGGAGAACGGCACGATGAAGGCGACGAGCGTCAGGCGGCAGGCGAGCACGGAGATCGTCAGCGGATTGCTTTGCGCGATCGCCGCCGCCGCATAGGCGGCGACCGCCACCGGCGGCGTCACGTTCGACAATACCGCGTAATAGAAGATGAACATGTGCGCGGCCATGAGCGACAGCCCCAGCTTGATCAGCACCGGCGCCACCAGCACGGCCGCGAGGATATAGGAACTCGACGTCGGCAGGCCGAGGCCGAGCAGCGTCGTCAGCACCGCCGTCACCAGCAGGGAGAGCAGCAGGTCGTTGCCGGTGACCAGCGCGATCAGGTCGATGAACTTGCTGGCGAGTCCGGTCATGGTCAGCCCGCCGACGATCAGCCCCGCGGCCGCGCAGGCGCCGGCGACCGGCACCATGCGCATGGCGGTCTCGACCAGCAACCGATAGAGGCCGACGAGCCCGATGCGGTACCGGCGATCGAACAGGGCGACGATGAACACGCTGACGGTGCCGATCATCGCGGTCATGTTGGCCGAGAAGCCGATGACGATCGCGAGCGTCAGCGTGACCAGCGGCACGATGAAGATCCAACCGTCGCGCAACGTCGGCAGCAGACGGGGAATCTCGCCATCCAGGCCGCGCAGCCCGTCCTTGCGCGCACGCAGATCGACCTGGGCGTAGACGCCGAGATAGTAGAGCAGCGCCGGAATCGTCGCGGCGATGGCGATCTCGCCGTAGGGGATGCCGGTGTACTCCGCCATGATGAAGGCGGCCGAGCCGAGCACGGGCGGCGCAATGCTGCCGCCGGTCGAGGCCGCCACCTCGATGCCGCCCGCGAGTGCCGCCGGATAGCCGAGCCGGCGCATGATCGGAATCGTGACCGAGCCGGTCGTCACCACGTCGGCGATCGGGTTGCCCGAGATCGTGCCGTAGAGACCTGAGGAAATGACGGCGATCTTGGCCGGTCCGCCAACCGCGCGTCCGGTCAGCGCCGCGGCGAAGCGGAAGAAGAACTCGCCTCCGCCCGCCAGGTTGAGAATCGTGCCGAACATGACGAAGAGAAAGGCATAGGTCGCCGACACGCGCAGCGGCGCGCCGAAGATGCCGTCGGTCGTGAACACCATGAGATCGAGGAAGTGCTCGAAGGAGATGTGGCCATGGCCGAGCGGGCCGCTCAGCAGGTGGCCCCACAGATCGTAAGCAAAGAACAGGAGCACGAGCACGGTCAGGCCAAGGCCGGTGGTGCGCCGCGACACTTCGAGCGTCAGCAGCAGCAGGGTCGAGCCGAACACCTTGTCCCACAGCGACAGTTCGTCGAGCAGCGAGATGCGCGTGATGATCTGGTGGCCGTGAAGGGTGAAATAGACCCCGGTCGCGATGCTGGCCGCCGCCAGCAGATAGTCGAATGGGGAGATGCGCTCCGGGTCGGCTTGGGCATTGGGCGCGATGGTCAGAAAACAGAGTGCAAGAATGGCGCCGAGAAAAGCCAGCATCAGCGAGAACAGATCGACGCCGGGAAGCCTGATCGTGATGCCGAACAGATTGAACGAGAGCGATGCCAACAGGGTGCTGTAGACGACGCCGGCCGAGATCGCGGCCGCGAATGGCCTGATTGCCGCGCCGACGATGCCGCGCGGCTCCCGCGCGGCACCGGTGCCGAAGACGATCTCGAAATAGGACATGGAGGTGCTAGGCCATGACGTCTGCCTCCCTCGCGCTCGTGCGCGGGGGAGGGTCGGGGTGGGGGCCCTGCTGATCGAACGACAGCCGCCTCGGGCCCCCACCCCCACTCTCCCCCACCCGCGGTGAGGGAGGGAGTGCTCGACCTAGTTCATCAGCTTCGCTTCTTTGTAGAAGCGCTGCGCACCGGGGTGGTAGGGGATCACGTTCTGGCTCGCCATCAATTCCGGCGTCAGCGCCTTCATCGAGGGGTGGACGCCGCGCATCTGCTCGACCTGCTTGACGAGCGCCCGGGTCAGATTGAAAGCCGTCGCCTCGTCGAGCCCGGCATTGACCACGAGCGTCGCGCCGATCGACGGCACGGGCACATCGGCGGTCATGAACGGATAGCCGCTCTTGGGCATGACGAAGCGCTCGGTGCCCATCTCGGCATTGGTCGTCGTGATCGTCTTCTCGGCGACCGGAAGCATCACCACCTCGACCGCCTGGGCCACCTCGAGGATCGACCGCTGGCCCATGAACAGGCTGTTGAAGATCATGTCGATGCGCCGGTCGCGCATCAGGTCGCTCTGTTCTTCGGATGCGGCATAGACGACCTGACCGCCCCACTTCTGGATGTCGGCGATCGCGATGCCGGCCGCCTTGAACATCGATTCGGCAACGCCCTCGGCGATATTGCCGCGCCGGTTGACCGCCACGCGCAGCGGCGGCTTCTTGGCCGCGATGTCTTCGAAGGTCTTGATGCCGTGCTTGTCGGCGAAAGCCTTGGACATGACGAGCTGCATCGGGCCCCAGTTGTAGAGCACGGCGATCGCGCGCAGGTCCTTGTAGGTCTGCTTGAAGGGCGGCGCCCCGGTGACGGCAAGGCGCAGCGCCGAACCCTCGACGATGCCGAGCTCGGCCTTCTTCGTCTCGAGCAGGGCCACGTTGGCGAAGCCGCCGCCCGACGTCTGATAGGTCACGGTCGAGCCGGGAAATTCGGCCTTGACCGCCTTGTCGACGCCGACGCCGAGCAGCGACCACAGCCCGCCCGGCGAAGCGCCGGCCAGAGTGAGCTGGTAGGTCTGGGCCTGGGCCGCGCCAGTGGCGGCAAGCAACGCGGTTGCGGCAACGAGTGCCAGTTTGCTGAGCGGCATGTTCGTTTCCTCCCTCGATGTTGACCGCGGTCTTCGTGGCTTCGCCGATTGATTAGAACTCTAACGAAGTACCGTAGGCCGTCAAGCAAGGGCTGGCCTTCGCGCGCTGTGAATCGCTTGGCGGGCGACGCGCGCTGAATGCTGTGGAAAGCCGCCAGGCCGGCCGGCCCGTTTGTGGACAAATCTGTGGGTGGAAATGCCGTCAGCGGGGATGCATATCGGTTTGCCCGGCCGGACCACTCTTGTTAGGTTCAGCCGACTATGGCCGACGCCGCCCGCCCGCTGTTCCCCGACCTGCCGCCGGTTCCGGCCGAGGACGATTCAGTCGGTGCCGCGCGCAGCACCGGCATTCTGCCGATCCAGGCCATCCGCGACCTGGTCGCCACGGGCGAGATCGCCGCCGATGCGCCGATCGGCGCGGATCAGCTCCAGCCCGCCAGCCTCGATCTGCGGCTGGGCGCGGAAGCGTTCCGCGCGCCTGCGAGCTTCCTGCCGGGCCCCGGCGCGACGGTGCGCGAAAAGATCGCCGAGTTCGCCATGCACCGGCTCGACATCTCCGCGGGCGCGGTGCTGGAAAAGGGCTGCGTCTATATCGTGCCTCTGCTCGAGCGCGTGGCACTGGGCGCCAAGCTCGCCGCCTTCGCCAATCCGAAGAGCTCGACCGGCCGGCTCGACATCTTCACCCGGGTCATCACCGACCAGGGCACCGCCTTCGACCGCATCGATCCCGGCTACAAGGGACCGCTCTATGCCGAGATCGCGCCGCGCACCTTCAGCGTGCTGGTGCGCCAGGGATCGCGGCTGACCCAGCTTCGCCTGCGCCGCGGCACGCCGCAGATGAGCACGGCAGCCCTCAGGAAGCTGCAGGACAAGCAGCGGCTGGTCCACACGGAGCCGGGCAAGGAGACGATTCGCGACGACATGATCGGCGTCACGCTCGACCTCCAGGGCGCTCCGACGACCGGGCTGGTCGGCTATCTCGCGCGCAAGCACACCGGCGTGATCGACGTCGACCGGCGCGCCCACTATGACCCGCAGGAATTCTGGGACCCGATCCATCGCCGGGCCGGGCGCGGCATCATCCTCAACCCGGACGATTTCTATATTCTCGCGACCAAGGAGGCGGTCTCGGTGCCGCCGGAATTCGCCGCGGAAATGGTGCCTTACGACACCAATGTCGGCGAGTTCCGCGTCCACTATGCCGGCTTCTTCGATCCGGGATTCGGCTGGGGCACGGCCGGCCAGGGCAGCCGCGCCGTGCTCGAGGTGCGCAGCCACGAGGTGCCCTTCGTGCTCGAGCACGAGCAGGTGGTGGGCTGGCTGCGCTACGAGAAGCTGGCGGCGGTGCCCGAGCAGCTCTATGGCCAGGAGCTCGGCTCCAACTACCAGCGCCAGGGACTGAGGCTCGGCAAACAGTTCAAGCAGGCCTGACCACGTGCCAGCGTCCGGCGGCGCGACGGGCGTGACGAGCACGGATCCGCGGACGCTCGCACGCCAGGCCAGCGCGGCGCTCGGCCGGAACGACGCGGCGACCGCCATCTCATGCCTCCTGCGCGCGGCGGCGCTCGCCCCGGATATGGCCGCGCTCCACGCCAACCTCGCCGTAGCCTTTGCCGCACGCGGCAATTCGGCCGACGCCGACCGCAGCTATGCCCTGGCCATCATCCTGTCGCCCGATCTGGTCGTGGCGCGGACCGGTCTCGCCCGCGCGCTGGCCGCGCAGGGACGTCTGGCGGAGGCGGCGGGCCATCTCCATCACCTGTTCAGGATCGGCGCTGCACCCGCCGGATTGATCGATGCTGTCCGCGCTTTCCTGCGCGCCGCCGATGCGCAAGGTGCGGAGGACGAGCGCGCGCGGATGCAGCGCGGTTTCGACCACCTCATCCGGCGCTTTGCGCGCTTCATGATGAATAGAGGCCGGACCAAGCCGCTGCTCCGCCTCGCCTGCACGATCGAGCGAACGCCCGATCTGAGGCAGCTTGCCGCTGCCCTCTGGACCGCGCCGGTGGATCACTATTGGACGCGCGGCAACTGGCGCATGGTCACCCGCCTTTATCAGCGCCACGCCGCCTTCAGCAGAAGCTGCCGAATCATCTACGCCGGATACGAGCCGCGCGCGGAGCGCCGGCTCGATCCGGCGGCCGAGCACGAATTGCAGCGGCGTTTGACCGAGGCGCGCGCCTGGTGGCAGCAAGCGCCCGATCGACCGGAACTGCGTCAACTCTTGTCGGGCGCAGGCGATCGGCCACTATCGAGCTTCGGCGCCATGGGTATCGTCGTCTGCGCGAACCTGGCCTCGCCGCGCGGCCGCGCGGCGATCTCCGGACCGGCGATCGCCAGCTCGGCCCAGCGGCTCGGCATGCCATCGGAGCTGCTGAATCTCGACGCGGCCGACCAGATCGGAATCGAGCCCTTCCGCGCCTTGCTGACCGAGACGATTGAGCGCAGCCGGGCGCGAATCGTGATCGTCGAGACCAACAGCATCACCGATGCCGACGCGTTCAATGCCGCGTGGGCCAAGGCGATTCGCGAGGCGGGCCGCGTCAAGGTTTGCATCGTGATGCCCGACGCGCACTCGAATGCCGTCCACGGCCAGAAATTCCTCTACTGGCGCGACGCCGTCGATCGGATCATCTACTTCGAACCGACCCTGCGCTTCGGTGCCGATTTGGCCGACAAGGTGTTCCTATCCGCGAACCTGTGCGACGAAGCGCGGATGCATGACGCCCGGCTGGCGAGAGACATTCCGGCGAGCTTCCTCGGCGCCTTCAAACATGCGCGGGCCTATTGGCTGGCCGCTCTGGCCAACAGCTTTCCCGGCTTTCTCATGGGACGCGACGTCCGAGGCGAATATCTGTCGCCCGACGGATACGTCGACGTGCTCCAGCGCTCCCTGATGGCGCTCAATTTCGGCAGCCGCGAGTCCGGCGTGTCGATCGTCACCGCGCGCGCATGGGAAGCGATTCATTGCGGCGCGCTGCTGCTCGAGGAGCACGGATCGGCGCTCGACCGGTTTCTGGTCCCCTACGTTCACTACATTCCATTCTCGTCCGCCAACGACCTGATCGACAAATGCCGGTTCTTCAAGAAGCACCCGGAACGGGCGGCGGTCCTTTCGCGCGAGGCCGGCGACTTCGTCAGGCGCTGGTACAGCTCCGAGCGATTCTGGACCCGGCTCGTCAATTCGCTATTCGCCTGACCGTCCCCGCCAGTCGCCGTTACTTGGTGCCGAACAGCCGATCGCCCGCGTCGCCGAGGCCGGGCAGGATGTAGCCGTGATCGTTGAGCCGCTCATCGACGGCGGCAGTGTAGACCGGTACGTCGGCATGGACGTCGTGGAAGGCCTTGATGCCTTCGGGTGCGGCCAGGATGCACACCAGCTTGACCGCCTTGGCGGCGCTCTCCTTCAGCCGCTGCACGGCGGCGACCGCCGAGTTGCCGGTCGCCAGCATGGGATCGACGACGATCGCCAGCCGTTCCGTGATGTCGTGCGGCACCTTGTAGTAGTACTCGACCGAGGCGAGCGTCTGCGGATCGCGGTAAAGCCCGATATGGCCGACCGGCGCGGACGGCAGCAGGTCGAGCATGCCGTCCAGGATGCCGTTGCCGGCGCGCAGGATCGACACGAAGCAGAGGCGCCCCGCCAGAACCGGCGCGTCCATCGGCATGAGCGGCGTCTGGATCCGTTCGCGCGTCAGCGGCATGTCCCGCGTGACCTCGTAGGCGAGCAGCAGGCTGAGCTCGCGCAGCAGGCGGCGGAAATCGCCGGTCGCGGTTTCCTTGCGGCGGAGCCCGGTCAGCTTGTGCTGGATCAGCGGATGGTCGACGACGGTGACGCTGGCCATATTGATTTCCCCCGGCGGATAGTGCCCGGAATTGACTAGAACACGGTGCCGTCGCTGTCGAGCCTGATCGGTGGCGCCCCGCCGTAGCGGAGCTCGGCGGCGATGCGGCGCCCGGCGCTCCAGGTGCCGCCCTGCAGGACAGAGGCAAGCGGCAGCGCTTCGGCCGTCACGCCCAGCATGTCGCGTACCTGCGCGGCGACCCGGTCGAGCAGCGCCACCGTCAGCGCGCGCAGTTCGACCACGAACACGTCGCCCACGCCATGGATGCGCTCGAGCGCCCCGGGTTCGCGCGGCGCGAGCACGCCGAGATCGAGAAACAGGCCGCCATTGCGATACTCGGGCAGGCCGGTCAGCGCATCGAGCTCGGTCACGGCGATGCCGGCCTCCTCGAGCGGTTCGAGCAGGGAGTAGGTGAGCCATTGCGACAGCTTGTGGAACGGCATCAACCCGTCGGTCAGGTCGTCCGTATGAATGGCCGGATGGCGCCAGACATCGCCGAGGTTCAGCGAGCCGAGCGCGATCCGGCCCGGCCAGATCGTCGACAGCCCGTCGAGCACGGTTGCCAGCACCGCAGCCGCCGGCAGCCTGCCGTCGGGCGCGCGCGCGGCGAGCGCATCGTAGAGGTTGCCGACGCGCGGCTCGTCGGCGCCGAACAGGTCGCTCCGTGCGCTCAGCGCCTGGCCGAGCCGGTTCATCAGGGCGGTGCGGCCGTCGGTGCCGACGAGCGGATTGTCGGCATTGACCTGGAACGCTCGTTCCAGATCCGCCTCGGTCAGCCGGGTCAACGCGACTGCATCGGCGCGCAGCGGACGATCGCGGCGGGCGGAAAAGCCGCCGGCCGCAAACATGGCGAAACTAGCGACCGCCAGCCCTTCCGATCGAGCGAAGACCCGGGCGCTCCCGGCTTCGCGGTAGGACCAGGTCGGTCCGGCCCCTGCGTCGAGCAGCACGCTGGTGACCGCCAGGTCGATGCGAACGCGCGCACGCTCGGCGCGATCGGCGACGGCCGGCGCGAGGCTCGCCCAGCGGTCGGCTCCGCCCGCTTCGAAATGGCGCCAGCGGCTGTGGTAGGGCACGGCGAGCTCCGGATAGTTGCGCCGGATCTCGTCCGCGACATAGGCCACCGCCGCCTCGAGGCGCTCGGGATGATAGGAGAATTGGCTGAGCGCCCCCTGTTCGGCGAGCGCCATCAGCCGGCCGGCGCGGGCCCGGATCGTCTCGGGCTTGCGCAGATAGGCGACGGCGTCGGCTGCGCGCTTGAGGTCGGGTGGACTCATGTTGCTGCCGCGCTCGGCGATCGCCTTCCCGCGCGCGGCCGCGTGGGAGGGCAATGTCCTAGAACAGCCCGTCGATCTGGCCCTTGTCGTCGACCGTGATCTTGACCGCGGCCGGCACCTTGGGCAGGCCAGGCATGGTCATGATGTCGCCGCAGATCGCGACCAGGAACTCCGCGCCCGCCGAGACGCGCACTTCACGCACGTTGACGATGTGTCCCGACGGCGCGCCCTTCTTGGCCGCATCGGTCGAGAAGCTGTACTGCGTCTTGGCCATGCAGATCGGGTAATGGCCGTAGCCGCCTTCCTGCAGATCCTTGATGCGCGTCTTGACGCTGGCGTCGGCGTCGATGTCCTTGGCGCCATAGAGCGTCTGCGCGACCGTGCGGATCTTGTCCCACAGCGGCATCTCGTCGGGGTAGAGCGGCTTGAACTTGGCGTCGCCCTTGTCGATCATCTGGACGACGTGCTTGGCGAGCGCCTCGGTGCCGGCGCCGCCATGGGCCCAGTGCGTGCACATGATCGCCTCGACGCCGATGCCCCTGCACAGCTCCTGCACCTTGGCGATCTCGGCGTCGGTGTCGGAGATGAAGCGATTGACCGCGACCACGCGCGGCACGCCGAAACGGCCGACATTCTCGACATGGCGCGCCAGATTGGAAAAGCCGCGCTCGAGCGCGCCGATGTCTTCCTTGCCCAGCGATTCCTTGGCCACGCCGCCATGCATCTTGAGCGCGCGGATGGTCGCGACGATGACGGCGGCCGCGGGATTGAGCCCGGCCTTGCGGCACTTGATGTCGAAGAACTTCTCGGCCCCCAGGTCGGCGCCGAAGCCCGCCTCGGTCACGACATAGTCGGCGAGCTTGAGGCCGAGGCGCGTCGCCATCACCGAGTTGCAGCCATGGGCGATGTTGGCGAACGGGCCGCCATGGATGAAGGCGGGATTGTTCTCGAGCGTCTGCACGAGGTTGGGCATCAGCGCGTCCTTGAGCAAGGTCGCCATCGAGCCCTCGGCCTGCAGGTCGCGCGCGCGCACCGGCTTGCGGTCGCGCGTCTGGGCCACGACGATGTCGCCGAGCCGCTTCTTGAGATCGGCGAGGTCGCGCGACAGGCAGAAGATCGCCATCACCTCGGACGCCACGACGATGTCGAAGCCGTCCTCGCGCGGGAAGCCGTTGGCGACACCGCCCAGCGAATTGACGATCGAGCGCAGCGCGCGGTCGTTCATGTCGAGGACGCGGCGCCAGCTCACGCGGCGCTGGTCGATGTTGAGCTCGTTGCCCCAGTAGATGTGGTTGTCGAGCATGGCGGCGAGCAGGTTGTTGGCCGCGCCGATGGCGTGGAAGTCGCCGGTGAAGTGCAGGTTGATGTCCTCCATCGGCACGACCTGGGCATAGCCGCCGCCCGCCGCGCCGCCCTTGACGCCGAAGCAGGGCCCGAGGCTCGGCTCGCGCAGGCAGATGATCGCCTTCTTGCCGATCTTGTTGAGACCGTCGCCGAGGCCGACCGTGGTCGTCGTCTTGCCCTCGCCGGCCGGCGTCGGGGTCATCGCTGTCACCAGGATCAGCTTGCCGTCCTTCCTGCCTTGGACGCTGGCGACGTAGTCGAGCGACACCTTCGCCTTGTGGTGGCCGTAACGGAAAATCTCGCTCGCGGGAATGCCCAGCTTCTCGGCGATCTGCTCGATCGGCTTCATCTTGGCGACGCGAGCGATTTCGATGTCGCTCTTGACCTTCTCGGCCATGTTCCCCTCTCCTTCAGGCCGGTCGGCTGTGACCCGCGCCTATCTCGGCCAAATCCGCACTGATGTCAGGTGCTTAGCACGCAGGCGAGGACCGCCGCGCGGTTCTGGTATCCATTATGCCAGACAAGACTAAAGTGGTTCATAACGGCACGCAAGAAGATGCGCGGGGCAGCGCGCGCGCTTACGCCGCTGCGACTGGATTCAGCGACGGAGCGACCTTTGCCGTGCCGCGACGAACGCGTCCATATGGAATCGCGCCTGGGCCTCGTCATGCGCCAGATGCCGACCGACGGGACAGGCGAGCCGCGCGCGGCAGCCGCCGGAGCGACACGCCTGGCCCGCGGGCGCGACGACGTGATCGATGCAGCGCGCCACGTTGTAGCCTGAATCGGCAAAGGCGCCGACCGGGCAGGCGGAGAGACACGGCTTGGTCGTGCAGGCATCGCAGGCCCGCGGCCGGTCGCCACGCGCCGGCAAATCGAGTTGGCGCGCAAAGGCCAGCGCGCCGCGGTAGGCGTGCCACAGCCCGTGGTCGGGATGGATGAGGATGCCAAGAGGCGACGGCGCGACCGGCTCCGCGCGCTGCGCCCAGCGCTGAAACGGCAGGTGCGGCGGCCCGCCGAACGGGAACAGCGCCGCGGCGTCGAACTCGCGCGCAATTGCGAGGAGGATGCGGCGCGTCCACCGATCGAGCGGATCGGCTGACCCGTCGGAGCGCTCGCGCGACAGGGCGAAGCTCGGCCACGCCGATCCGCCGACCGAACCGATGATGATCAGGGTCCGGGTCGGGCGGCCGTCGGCGAGCGCAGGCACGCCATCCGGCGCTTCGGGATGAAAGCCGCCGCGTGCGACGAGGCCATGCGCGCCGACTGCTTCAGCAATTCTGCGGTAATCCGGGCCGGCGCCGTCGCCCATCACGGGCTCGCTGCGGGAAACGTCAGTTCGAGCCGGGTGCGGCGCTGTCCTGGAATACCCGCTGCACGGTGCGGAATGCCTCGAGGCCGGTTGGAATACCGCAATAGATCGCGAGATGGCGCACCAGCTCGATGATGACCTCGCGCTCGCAGCCATTCCTGAGCGCGAGCTTCACATGGGTCTCGAACTCGGGGAACCGGTGCTGCGCGGCCACGATCGCCATGGTCATCAGGCTGCGGTCGCGCCATGCGACGCCGTCGCGGCCCCACAGGCTGCCGAAGCAATAGGAGGTCAACAGCTCCTGGAACCGCTCGTTGAGCGGGTCCCTGTTGGCGAGCGACTGGCGCGTGCGTTCCTCGCCGAACAGGGTGCTGCGCACCTCAACGCCGCGCTCGAAGTCATCCTTGGTGCTCATGGCCGCATTGCCCCTAGCTATGTGCCTTCAGGAAGCGGTGCACGTGCGGTGCGACCCGCTCCGAGGCTTCGATCAGAATTGCGTGCTTGAGACCGTCGAGGATCACCAGCTCGGCCTTGGGCAACGCCGCGGCGATCTGCTTGTTGAGCCTGGGATTGCACCCGCCGTCGAGCTCGCCGGTCAAGACCAGGCTCGGCACCTTGACCTCATGCAGCCAGGGCGCCATCTCGGTCTCGGCGTAGATGCGGAACACGTTGAGGAACACATCGGGGTCCGTCTCGACGACCTGGCGCTTGCGCGCCTCGACGCGGTCGGCGTGCTCGGTCATGAAGCGGTCGGTGAACCAGCGGCTGGCGAGCGTGTCGAGCGTCTGGGCGATGCCGTTCTTCTCCATGGCCGTTACCACGCCCCGCACCTTGGCGCTGTCGTCCTCGGTGCGGAACGCTGCCGTCGACAGCAGGCCGAGCGACAGCACGCGGTCCGGATATGCCCGCGCATAGGCGGGGCCGATCATGCCGCCGAGCGAGTGGCCGACGATGTGCGCCTTCTCGATGCCGAGGCGCTGGCGCAGCGCCTCGAGGTCGGCAACCAGCTCGTCGAGCCCGAACTTGCCGGCTGGAATCGGCGACTCGCCATGACCGCGCAGATCGTAGCTGACGCAGCGGAAATCGGCCTTGATCAGCTCGATGAGGCGCGACCAGCCCTGGCGGCGCGCGCCGATGCCGTGGACGAAGAACACGGGCGGCCCGTCGCCCTCGATCCAGTAGGCGCAATCGACGGCCTTGGCCGGCCGTTCGGCCGACGTGGTTTGTTTGAGGGCCGCGGTCTGGCTCGGCGCGCCATCCGACGCGAGCTTGCCCGCGACCGCCCAGTCGGTGCGCGGCACGTCCCGATAGACGATGTGCACGCTCTCCGGCGTACCGCCGCAGATCGACACGAAGGCGTCGGTGACCGCACGCGCGAACGCGGCCTTCTGCTCCTGGGTGCGTCCCGGAAACATTTCCACTCGAATCATGGGCATGATTGTTGCTCGCAGTTGGATCGAGGCGGTGCGGAGTTCAGCCGAAAGCCCGCTTCTTCTCGCGGAAATGCGGCATCACGTCCTCGGCGAAGCGGTGCATCATCTCGATCGTCTCATTGTGCGCCTGGCCGAAGCCGCAGGGCGCAATCACCTCGTCGATGCCGAGCTCGGCATATTCGGCCAGCCGGTCGATCAGCTCGAGCGGCCGGCAGACCAGCAGATTGCGGCCGAGCTCCTCGACCGTCTGCTTGCGTGGCAGCGGCTCGATCAATCCGTTCCTGACCACGCCCGGACCTTTGATGTTCTCGAAGCGCTTGTAGTACTCGTGCGCCAACGCGACGATGCGGCGCGCCTGGGCCTCGTCATTGGCGGCGAACAGGCCGCGCTGGAGAAAGAGCTTCTGACGGCGCCCCGGCAGCGCCGCCTCGTCGCGGCCGCGCTTGAAGCCCGCGACCTGATCGAGCAGCCGCTCGTGCGAGCCGCTCAGCGGCGTCGTCATGATGTCGTAACCCCTGCGCGCGGCGTGGTAGCAGCCCTCGGGCGTCGAGGCGGCGACCATGAGGGGCACCTTCGAGGCCGGCCGCGGCATCGCGGTCAGCGATTCGAAATTGTAGTGCTTGCCCGACCACGAGACGTCCTCGCGGGTCAGCAGCGCTTCGAGCACGGCCAGGGACTCATCGAACTTGTCACGCGTCTGCTCGAGCGGCACGCCGAGCCGCGCCGTCTCGTAGGGATAGGCGCCGCGCCCGACGCCGATGACGAGGCGCTCGTCGCACAGCGCATGGGCCTGGATGATCTCGCCCGCCAGCACGCGCATGTCGCGGATCGGCAGCACGACGACGGCGGTCAGCAGCTCGACATGGCGCGTCAGGGTCGCGACCTTGACTGCCATCTGCAGCGGCGACGGGATCATCGTGATGTTGATCAGGTGATGCTCGGGTATCGACACGCCGTGATAGCCGAGCCGGTCGGCCGTCACGGCCTGCTCGATCATGTCGCTGAACAGCCGCTTGCCGCCATAGGCGCCGTCGGGCATGTAGGCCGACAGGAAGTATGAGAATTCCATAACTCGATCCCTCTCCGGTCCGCTGCCGCTGCGGGCCAGTCCTTGTCATGACGTGTTTCGGCGCATTTGTGAATAGACCACGCCCGCCAGCACGATCGCCCCGCCGGCGAGCTGTTCCCAGCTCGGCACGCTGCCGGCCACGGCGGCGATCAGCACCGCCACCACCGGCATGAGGTTCAGATAGATCGACGCCACGGTCACGCCGACGAACTTGACGCCGTAGTTCCATCCGATGATGCCCGTGAAGGTCGGCCCGGCCGCCAGGTAGATCAGAACACAGATGTGCCACAGGCTGGGCATGGCCGGCGGAAAGGCCACCTCGCCGGCCGCGACGGCACCGCCGTAGAGCAGCAGGAGGAAGCTGCTGCCTGGGATCAGCGTCATGGCCGCGATGCGGAGCTGCGTCCAGCCCTTGAGCCAGCTTTGCGCGGCCGCCGAATACCAGGTCCAGATGCCGCCGCCGAGCAACATCAGGAATTCGCCGAGCCCCTGGATGCCGCCGGCGCCGGATTTGGGATTGCCCAAGCTTGCGATCAGTCCGCCCGCGATCGCGAGTGCGACCGCCCATCCGACGCCGGGACGCGGCCGCTGGCGAAACCCCAGCCACATGATCAGCATGGCGACGACGGGCGTGATCGAGCTGGCGATCGCCGCGCCGATCGAGCCGGCATGCCGCACGCCGAACACGAAGCAGAGGTTGAACATCGCGACGCCGATCGGCCCGAGCAGCCACAGCCGCCAGGGTGCGGCCACGGCCGGAGGCGGCACGCCGCGCAACCGCTCCCACAGCAGCGCCGCCCCGAACAGGGGCATCGCGGCCATGAACCGCAACACGCCGAGCTCGAACGGTCCCCATAGCTCGAGCAGTTCGGCGACGCCGGCGAATTGCGAGCTCCACAGCAGGATGGTCAGGCCGAGGGCCGCATTGGCCGCCACGAGCCGGCCATGCCGGCCGGTCGCCTCGCTCATAGGCTAGGCTCGTGCATCAGGGTCGAGCGGATAGACCGGGCGGCGCACGTGCCGGTACTTGAGCAGCGAATTGTCCGAGGTGGTGCAGCCCGCGCCGTTGCATTCGATGATGTGGCGCGCGATCGGCCGGAAACCGGCGCGATAGTGCAGGCGCGACTTGAGCATGAGGTACTTCTTCGCCGTCGGCTCGATGCCGTTGGAGCGGAAGCAGCCGAGATCCCACGGTTCGTGGCTGCGCTCGCACACGACGATCTCGATCGCGCCGGTGTCAAGCACGACGCTGCGGCCGAGATAGGCGCGCACCCCGGTGAACATCGGCGCGGTTATCGTGAACTCGCCGTCGGATATGTTGCGCACGATGCCGCTGACCTCGAGAGGCTCGCCCTTGAGGCCAAGCGCGGGTATGTCCGTGTTGCCGCCGAGCGCCACGGTGACGCGCTTTCCGACTCCGGCGCGGATCATCGTGTCGACGCTATCGGGGTCGCGGATGGCGAACACGGCCACGTCTTCCAGGCCCTGGCGCATGATCTCGCGCACGACCGTCATGACGTCCTGTGTGCCGCCCGAGCCCGTGTTGTCGCAATGGTCGATCAGCAGAACGGGGCCGTCCTTCAGCGACTTCGCGCGCGCGATCGAGGCCTCGAGCGCTTCCGCCCGATAGACGAAGGCGGCGCGCCGCGACCATGCCTCGGCGACGATGCCGGACGCGATGCGCTCGGCGCGATCGGCGTCGCCGTCGGTAATCGCGAGCACGCTCAATCCGGCGTCCTTGATGTCGGCGTGAGCGAACCCGCCGAACACGCTGACGGCGAGCGCGCCGTCGCGCTCGGCGGCTTCGGCTGCCGCGATCAGCGGGCGCATCGGCTCCTCGTCGGTCGCCTGGCACAGCGTCTGGATCAGCAGCGGCGCGCGCGCCCAGCGCATGACCGGCCTGATCTCGCCCTCGAGCGCGCGCAGGAGGATGCGCCCGGCCTGCAGGCCCGTTTGGTAGGTGTCGACATGCGGAAAGGTCTTGTAGCCGGTCATCACGGTGCAGTTGCGCACCATGCGGTCGGTCAGATTGGCGTGGAAATCGAGCGCCACGGCAATGGGGATGCCGGGCGCCATCGCGCGCAGCCGTTCGAGCAGCAGCCCCTCGCCGTCCTCGTCCGTCTCGCAGACCATGGCGCCGTGGAGGTCGAGCAACACCGCATCGCAGCCGCGCGCCGCGGCATCGAGAATCGGGCGGCTGATGCGCTCATAGGCATCCGCGGTCACCCGGCCGCTCGGCCAGGCCTCCGCCACGACGGGTGCCTCGATCTCCGCGCCAATCTCGCGCGCCAATTCGACGAAGGCGCCAAAGGGCGTCTTGGTTCGGCCGTAGCGCGCGAGCGCCTCGTTGCCGAAATAGCTGCCGCGCGCTTCGAAACGCGCGACGTCCGTGCCCAACGGCGAAAACGTGTTGGTCTCGTGTTTCATCTTGGCGATGACGAAGCGCATCGATGGGGTCCTGCGGCCGGCACGAAGGCGCGCCAGCATATCGCGCCGCAATGCGCGGGCAACAGCCGTCAGAATGCAAAGCTGTGACCGATGCTCAGGCGATCATGCGCCCGGCGCAAACAAGCAAAAAAGGGGACATTCATATTCAAGTTGACGCGCCCGATCGCATCCCCTGACCATGCTGCATGCCCCGCACAGCGCGCGCTTCGGCCGCCGACGTCTGCTACCACGTGATCAACCGCGGCAACGGCCGCGCCGCGGTGTTTGCCGGCGACGCTGACTACCGCGCCTTCATCGTGCTGATCGGCCAGACCCAGGAGCACCTCGACGCGCGGCCGCTCGCCTATTGCCTGATGCCGAACCACATCCACCTCGTGCTTTGGCCGCGGCGCGACGGCGACCTCGGCCGCTGGATGCAGCGCCTGCTGACCGGCCACGTGCGCCGTCATCATGCGCGCCACGGAACCGCCGGCCACATCTGGCAAGGCCGCTTCAGGGCTTTCCCGATCCAGCGCGACGAGCACCTGCTGACCGTGCTGCGCTACGTCGAGCGCAACCCGGTGCGCGCCCGGCTCGTTGCGCGCGCGGCCGCATGGGCCTGGTCGAGCGCCGGCCGGCGCGAGCGCGGCGGCCGGCCGGACTGGCTCGCCGATCCGCCGGTGGCGCTGCCCGCCGGCTGGGCGCGTCTGGTCGACGCGGCGATCACGCCTGCCGAGCTCGCCGCCGTGCGCCACGCCGTCAACCGCGGCGCGCCGTTCGGCGACGAGCGCTGGGTCAAGCGCACCGCCGACCGGCTCGGCCTCGAATCGACGCTGCGTCCACGCGGCCGTCCGCCCAAGGATGCCGATGCCGCGAGGGAGTGACGCGCCCTCCGGAAAAAGTGAATGTCCCCTTTTTTGCGCTACGCGATGGTGCGCTGAGCGCGGGTGTTCCAGTCGGCGCGGAAGCGCGCGAGATCGTCGGCCGAGACGGCCGGGCTCGCCAGAAAGCCCTGGAAGGCGTTGCAGCGCCGCGACCTGAGGAAGCTGAGCTGCTCCGCCGTCTCGACCCCCTCGGCGATCACCCTGAGGTTCAAGCTGTGGGCGAGCGCCACGATGGCGGTCGCGATCTCGGCGTCGCCGGCGCTGGTCGAGACTTCCTTGACGAAGGATTTGTCGATTTTGATGATGTCGATCGGCAGGCGCCGGATATGGTTGAGCGACGAATACCCCGTGCCGAAATCGTCGATCGAGATCTCGATGCCCAGCGCCTTGATGCGCTTGAGCACCTGAATGGCGTGATCGACGTCGTGCATGACCATGCTCTCGGTCAGCTCGAAGTCGAGAAAACCCGGATCGATGCCCGACTCCGCGATCGCCCGCTCGACCGATTCGACGAAATCCGGCTTGCGGAACTGCTTGACCGACAGGTTCACGCTGATGCGGATCGGCTCGGCGCCTTCCGACTGCCAGACCTTGATCTGACGGCACGCCTCGCGCAGCGCCCAGTCGCCGATTTGCACGATCAGCCCGGTCTCCTCCGCCACCGGGATGAATCGACCGGGTAGCACCATGCCATCCTCGGGATGCTGCCAGCGGATCAACGCCTCGGCACCGATGACCTGGCGCGACGCGATGTCGATCTGCGGCTGGTAATGCAGCAGGAACTCGCCGCGCTCGATGGCGCGCCGCAGACTGGTCTCGATCTTGAGCCGCTCGACCGCGCGCACGTTGAGCCGGTCGGTGAAAAACTGGACGTTGTTCCTGCCCTGGTCCTTGGCATGGAACATGGCGGTGTCGGCGCTGCGGATCAGCTCCTCGGCATCCTGCCCGTCACGGGGGCCGATGGCGATGCCGGCGCTGACCGTGACGAAAATCTCGTCGTCGCGCACGCGGAACGGCTCCTTCATGGCGCCGACGATGCGCTCACCGACTTCGCCGAGTTCGGTGGTGTCGGCGAGGTCGGGCACGATGATGCCGAACTCATCACCGCCGATGCGGGCGACCACGTCCTGCTTGCACAACACGCCGAGCAGGCGGCGCGCGACTTCCTGGATCAGCAGGTCGCCCGAGGCATGGCCGAGGCTGTCGTTGACGAACTTGAAATGGTCGATGTCGATCGTGAAGACGGCGGCCTGCTTGCGCGCCCGCGTGGCGCGTACCAGCACCTGGCCGAGGCGGCTCTGGAACAGCCAGCGGTTGGCCAGTCCCGTCAGGGCATCGTAGTGCGCATGGGTCCGGCCCTGATCTTCTGCCTGGCCGCGCTTGCCCGGGTCGCCGTAGACCGAAACGTAGCGCGTGATCCGGCCGTCCGTGCCGCGCACGGCGATCTTCGTCAGGTGCGCGCGCTGCGCTTCGTCGTTCTTGTGACGCACCCAGATCTCGCCGCGCCAGATACCCTCGGCTTCCAGGCTGCGGCGCATGTTGGACAAGACGCCGCGGTTGTGCCGGTCGCTGTCGAGCATGTCGATCGAGCGTCCGACCAGATCCTCGGGCGCGTAGCCGGTCGCCTCGGTGAAGGCCGGATTGACCGAAACGACGATCTCGTTCTCGTCGGTCACCAGCATGCCGTCGCCAGCCGCGTCGAAGACCGCGGCAGCGAGCTTGAGCTCCTCGCGCGCCCGGCGCCGGTCGGTGACGTCTTGCATCATTCCTTCGAGCCGGCCGATCTGCCCATCGGCACCGGCGACACGCCGCACCGATTCGGAAATCCAGATCGAGCTGCCGTCGCGCTTACGGACCTCGGATTCGAACCGATAGACGGCACCCTCGTCGCGCACTCTGGAGAGCAGTTCGGCCTGTCGCTGGGGCTTGACGTAGAAGCCTTGCGCCGACGAAGCGGCGACGCACTCCGCGGGACTGCCGTAGCCCAGGATCTTGGCGAAGGCTGGGTTGACCTCGATCAGGCTCCCGGCGGGCGTCATGCGGTAGAGGCCGTCGACCGCGCCGTCGAAAATCGCGCGATAGCTCGCCTCGGCAGCCTTCAGCGCCTCCTCGGTTCGGATCACGACGGATGCTTCGCGCGACAACCGTCCCGAGGCGACCATGGCGATGATCGACAGCGCGGCAGCCGCGCCGACGATCTGCGCGATGACATGCGTGATCTGAACGCCAGCGCCGTGGCCGAAGCCGCCGATGCCGAAGGTGGTAGCGACGCCCGCGATGAGGATGGCGCAGCCGCTCGCCGTCAACACGATGGTCAGCAAGCCGACCGTCCGGCCAAGCCAGCCCGTCTGCCGCAGCTTGGGCAGAAGCATCGCCAGCGCGCCCAACCACAGAAGGGCGTTCAGGCCGGTGGTTGCGGAAACCAGAATAGCCGCGAAATCCAAGGGGGGTCCCTGCCTGTCCTCGGACAATACACGATTGGCGGGCGCTTGGCCCGAACAAGGCAATGTGGCAGGGCGATGGTTTAAATAGCTTTAATCCCTGGGAATCCCTGGGCCGATCGCCCCACTTCCTTCGTATTACCTATGTTACCTCATGGTCGGCATGACGAATTCCGCGCCGGCGCGGATGCCGGCCGGCCAGCGCGAGGTCACGGTCTTGAGCTTCGTGTAGAAGCGCACGCCCTCGGGCCCGTGCATGTGCTGGTCGCCGAACAGCGACCGCTTCCAGCCGCCGAAGCTGTGAAAGGCGAGCGGCACCGGGATCGGAACGTTGACGCCGACCATGCCGATCTTGATCGAGTTGGCGAACTCGCGCGCCGCGTCGCCGTCGCGCGTGAAGATGGCCGCGCCGTTGCCGAACTCGTGATCGTTGACCATGCCGACCGCCGCCTTGTAGTCGGGGGCCCGCACGACGGAGAGCACCGGTCCGAAGATCTCCTCCTTGTAGATCTTCATGTCGGTCCGCACGTCGTCGAACAGACAGCCGCCGATGAAGTAGCCGCTCTCGTAGCCCTGCAGCTTGAGGCCGCGGCCGTCGACGACCAGCTTGGCGCCCTCCTTGACGCCGTGGTCGATATAGCCCCTGACCTTGTCGAGGTGCTGGCGCGTCACCAGCGGGCCCATCTCGGCCTCGGGATCGGTGCCCGGCCCGACCTTGAGCGCGCGCACGCGCGGCTCGAGGCGCTTGATCAGCTGGTCGCCGACATTGCCGACCGCGACCGCGACCGACACGGCCATGCAGCGCTCGCCGGCCGAGCCGTAGGCGGCGCCGATCAACGCGTCGGTTGCCTGCTCGAGATCGGCATCGGGCATCACGACCATGTGGTTCTTGGCGCCGCCCAAGGCCTGCACGCGCTTATTGTGCGCGCAGCCCGTGTGATAGATGTACTCGGCGATCGGCGTCGAGCCGACGAAGCTGACGGCGGCGACGTCGGGGTGATGCAGGATCGCGTCGACCGCGGCCTTGTCGCCGTGGATGACGTTGAACACGCCATCGGGCAGGCCCGCTTCCTTGAGCAGCTCGGCCAGCCGGTTGGCGCAGGACGGATCGCGCTCCGACGGCTTGAGCACGAAGGTATTGCCGCAGGCGAGCGCCACCGGGAACATCCACATCGGCACCATGGCCGGGAAGTTGAACGGCGTGATGCCGGCGCACACCCCGAGCGGCTGGCGCATCGACCATGAATCGATGCCGGTGCCGACCTGCTCGGTGAACTCGCCCTTGAGCAGTTGCGGAATGCCGCAAGCGAACTCGACCACCTCGAGTCCGCGCGTCACCGAGCCCTTGGCGTCGGACAGGATCTTGCCGTGCTCGGCCGTGATGATCTGCGCCAGCTCGTCCATGTGGCGCTCGACCAGCTCGCGGAACTTGAACATGACGCGCGCGCGGCGGAGCGGCGGCGCGGCCGACCAGTCGGGGAAGGCGGCCTTGGCGGCGGCCACCGCCTTGTCGACCTCGGCCGCGGTGGCGAGCGCCACCTGCGCCGATTTCTCGCCGGTCGCCGGGTTGAATACGTCGCCGAAGCGTCCGCTGGCGCCGGCCATCGGCTTGCCATTGACGACGTGATTGATGGTCTTGATCATGCTTGCCAATCCTCCCGCGGATCGGTCACGCGTGGCCTGATCCGCTCATTCGCGGTGACTTATAGCCCGCGGCGTGGCGGGCGACAACGGAGCCGAGGCGCGTGCCGAGCAAGCTGACATCTCATCTCTTCAAGGCCGGCGACGTGATCTACCGCGCAGGCCAGGCGAGCGAAACCGTCTTTCTGATCGAGCAGGGCGAGGTCGAGGTGCTTCGAACCTCGCACGACGGCGAAACGCATCTCCTAGGCATGCTCGGGCCCGGCAAGATCTTCGGCGAATCGGGTGTCATCCTCGACCAGCCACGCTCGACGACGACGCGGGCGCACACCAATGACGTGGTCAGGGCGGTCGATCGCGTCACGTTTCTTGCCCAGTTCAAGGATGCGCCGCTGGCCATGCCGCTGCTCAGGATGCTGTGCGAGCGGCTCATCGACGCCGACCGCCACCTGCTCTCCGAGAGCTCCGGCGACGGGGTCGACCTCGTTCAAATCGGCCAGGTCCGCCTGCTCGCCGCGTCAGACTTCGTCAAGAACCAGATCGGTCATCGTGTGATCGACATCGCCCGATTGCCCTTCCGTGTCGGCCGCCGACCGGTCGGCGAACAGGCGGCTGTACCTCATGAGATCGATCTGGAGATCGTGTCGCGCGATACGTTGCAAATGAGCCATGAGCATTTTGCGATCCGCAGCGGCGACGGAAAGCTGCTCATCGAGGATTTGGACAGCCAGACGGGCACGCTGGTCAATGGCAGGCGCATCGCGCGATTCGCGGAGTCGCGCGTGGCGCCGCTCAACTGGGGAGAAAACGCAATCGTCGTGGGCGCCGTCGACTCCCCGATCCGATTCCTGCTGATCGTGGAGCGCAAAACGGCGTAAAGATGCCGGCTACTCCTGCGCCGCCAGCAACGGCCGCGCCGGCGGAATGCCGGCAATCTCGATCAGCAGCTTGTTGAGGATCGCGCGTCCGAAGGTCTCGTAGTCTGGTGCCGACATGACGAACGCGTTGGCGCCGCCGATGACGTAGTCGAGATAGTAGGAGTCGAGCCTCGGCTCGTCGTTGAGTATGGCGAGGCCGTTGATGGTGATGCCGGCCTTGACTGCCGCATCGCGCGCGAACATCGGCGGTCGTCCGTTGTTGTTGCTGCCGTCACCCGAAACGTCGATGACCTTCCGTGTGCCGGCGAAGCCGCGCCCGAACTGGCGCATGCCGTAGTCGATCGCACCCGACAGCGAGGTGCCGCCGCCGAAGATGACGCGGCGGGCATCGACCACGGCCTCGGCAAAGGCCTGCGCGCTGGCCGTGTCGTGAATGCGCGTCCAGGGCACCATGGGCGCCTGCAGGGCGTAGCCCGACCATTGGAACATGGTGACGGCGATGCTGCGATGACGACCCGCCAAAATGGCCTGGATCACCTGCGGATTGGTGAAGGCCTGGGCATAGCCCTGGGCCTGCTGGCGCCATTCCATCATGTCGACGCTGCCCGAGGCATCGAGCGCCAGCACCAGTTCGAGGTCGACTGGCCCGCCATCCTCGGCCTTCGCCGGAGCGCGCGTCAGCGCGAGAAGTGCACACAGCGCGAGCGCGATCAGACGAATCATGCCGGTCAGGTCTTTCGGGGCGTCGAATGATTGGCGATCTGGTCGTGCAGATGCACGAGCTTGATCGCATCCATCTCGCTCACGCGGTTGCCCATGGCGCGCAGGTTGCGCACATAGGCGAGGATCAGTCCGCGCAGGATCGGATCGGCCTTGGCCATGACGGCCTGGAACACCTTGTCGGTGATCTCCACGCAGGTCGTCTTGCGCGTGGCGCGCACGCTCGCCATGCGCGGCTGGTCGTCGACCAGCGCCATCTCGCCGAAGATGCCGCCCGCACCCACTTTGCCCAGCACCACGACGCCGTCATCGGTCGTGCGGTAGACCTCGACCTCGCCGTGCTCGATCAGGTAGGCGCTGGTGCCCCGTTCGCCCTGGCGGATGATCACCGAGTCGGGACCGAAGCTCTTGGCGCTGAAGACATCGACCATGGTGCCTTCCCCCAATCGACTGCCGCGGTTGTACCACGGTTCGTCCGCGCCCGCTCGCGCCAAGAGCGCGGGTGCCGCACGACGATGAGAGAAACCGCGCTAACGTCCGGCGGCGACGCCGAACTCCGCTGCCGCATCGACCAGCCAGTCCCACAGGTAGCCGGCAAAGCTTGCGACCACATAGAGGTCGAAAGTGGGCGACTCGTCGACCTGATGAAGGATCACGCCGGCGCGCGCGACCAGACTTTGCGCGACGCGCCCCGGCCCGAAGACGCGCGGATGGAGATCGATCGGGCAGCCCTTGGCGAGGACATCGCGCGCGTTGGCTCCCGACAGCCGGATGACGGTGCGCGAGTCGCTGACATCGGTCACGGAAGCGTGGCGGCCGGACAGCGCAACCTTGAGGCTGACGGCGGCCGCCGTCTCCGCGCCGGGTGCAGTGGCAACAAGCCATTCGTTCGGCCCCAGCCACAGGGCGGTGGTGCTCTCAGCGCCGGACGCCGTGTTGGCTGCGAGCGGCAGATCGAACCCGAGGGCGCCACGTACCGCGTCGCGGAAGCCGGCATCATCTGCGTCGCCGCGCAGCACGAGCTTGCCGACGAGGGCGCGCTCCGCCATGACGACGCCGCCCTGCCCCACGCCTGGCGGCAGGGCGCCGGCCGCGCCGTCGGCGCGCGACGACGGACTGCGTCCAGCGAGCGGGCTCAGAGCGGAGGGGTCAGCCATCCTGCCGCCTCCCTTCGGGATCGATGAATTTCGGCTCGACCACCTTGACGCGGATGTTGCGGTCGGCGAGCGGCACGTGGAGCGCGGCGCCGATGCGCTGCCGGCCGTTCCTGACGAGCGCCAGCGCGATCGACCGGTCGAGATTGGCGCTGAAATAGCTCGACGTGACATGGCCGAGCATCGCCATCGGCGGCTCGGGTTTGAGCTCGGCGACGATCTGTCCGCCCTCGGGGAGGACCACGCGCGGATCGTCGGTCAACAGACCGACCAGCTGCTTGCGGTCGCCGCGCGCGGTGTCGGCGCGCGAAAGCGAACGCTTGCCGATGAAGTCCTTGGCCTTGCTGACGATCCAGTCCATGCCGAGATCGATCGGGGTGACCGTGCCGTCGGTGTCCTGTCCGACGATGACGAAGCCCTTCTCGGCGCGCAGCACGTGCATGGCCTCGGTGCCATAGGGCGTGATGCCGAACTCGGCGCCGGCTGCCATCAGCGCCTGCCACAGCGCCATGCCGTAGCGCGCCGGCACGTTGATCTCGTAGCTGAGCTCGCCCGTGAAGCTGATGCGGAACACCCGCGCGGGGATGCCGGCGACATTGCCTTCGCGCATCGCCATGAAGGGGAAGGCCTTCGCGTCGAGATCGATTCCGGTGCCGACCTTGGCGAGCAGCGCGCGGGCATGCGGGCCGGCGATGGCGGCGACCGCCCATTGTTCGGTCACCGACGTCATGTAGACGCGCAGCTCCGGCCACTCGGTCTGCGCCCATTCCTCGAGCCAGGACAGCACGCGCGCCGCGCCGCCGGTCGTCGTGGTCATGTGAAAGTGGCCGGCGGCGAGCCGCGTCGTCACGCCGTCGTCGAATACCATGCCGTCCTCGCGGCACATGAAGCCGTAGCGGGCGCGGCCGATCTCCAGCTTGGTCCAGGCATTGGTGTAGATGCGGTTGAGGAACTCCGCCGCGTCAGGCCCCTGGATATCGATCTTGCCGAGCGTCGAGGCGTCGAGAATGCCGACACCTGTGCGCGCCGCCTTGACCTCGCGGTTGACCGCGTCGTGCAGGGACTCGCCGGGCCTCGGGTAGTAGTGGGGCCGTTTCCACTGACCGACATCCTCGAACACGGCGCCGGCCGCGACGTGCCAGCCATGCATCGCCGTGGTGCGCACGGGATCGGCGAGCGCGCCGACATCGCGGCCGGCGAGCGTGCCGAAGCCGACCGGCGTATAGGGCGGCCGGAAGGTGGTCGTGCCGACGGCGCCCGGTTCGGCCGCCGTCACCTCGGCGAGGATGCCGAGCGCATGCACATTGCCGAGCTTGCCCTGGTCGGTACCCATGCCCGAGGTGGTGTAGCGCTTGAGGTGCTCGACGGATTTGTAGCCCTCGCGCACGGCCAACCCGATATCGGCCGCCGTGACGTCGTTCTGGAAATCGACGAAATGCTTGCCGCCTTCGCCGAGCGGCCGATCCGACGGCACGACCCAGAGCAGGCGCGCGGGCGAGTCATTTTCTTCGGCAGCGGCGGGCGCCGGGGCGGATGCCGCCGTGAAGCCGGCCGCCTCGGCGGCGGCCGCGCCGGCAGCGGCGCCCTCGGCCAGGCAGGCGCCCAAGGACCACGCGCCGTTGCAAGAACCGGCGACGGCGAGCGCCTGCTCAGTCCGGCCGGGGAGAAAAATCCCCTGCGCGCCGTCGTAGCGAAGCTTGCCACGCGCCTGGGAGTACAAATGGACGGCCGGATTCCAGCCGCCCGACATGGCGATCGCATCGCATTCGATGCGGCGGATCGGTCCCTGCACCCCGGCGCCGGCTTCGTCGAGCTGCATGGCGAGCGCGGCGCGGACCTTGCTCGGTCCATCGGTCGCGGTCAGGGCCCAGCCCGCCAGCACCTCGATGCCGCGCGCGCGCGCGTCTTCGACGGGCTTGCCGGACGCTGCCGGCCTCAGATCGACGATGCCGGCGATGCCGACACCGGCGTCGAACAGCGCCAGCGCCGCCCGATAGGCGCTGTCATTGTTGGTGAAGACCAGGACTCGCCGTCCCACGGCGGCGCCATAGCGCATCCCGTAGGCGGCGGCGGAGCCGGCGAGCATGATGCCGGGCCGGTCGTTGTCGCGGAACACGAGCGGGCGTTCGATCGCGCCGGTCGCCAGCACGACCCGGCGGGCGCGCAGCTTCCACAGGCGCTGGCGCGGCTGGAACTGCCGCGGCTTGGCGACGTGATCGGCGACGCGTTCGGCCAGCGCCAGCGCATTGTGATCGTAGTAGCCGAAGCAGGTGGTGCGCGGCAGCAGGGTAACGTCCTTGTTGGACGCGAGCTCGCCGAGCGCCGCGCTCGCCCAGTCGAGCGCCGGTCGCCCGTCGATCACGGCGCCGACGCCACGCGGGTGCGCCAGAAGCTGGCCGCCCATCTCGGCCTGCTCGTCGCACAGCACCACGCGCGCGCCCGCGCGGGCCGCGGCAAGCGCGGCGGCGAGACCGGCCGGGCCGGCGCCCACCACCAGCACGTCGCAATGGGCGAAGCGCTTCTCGTAGCGATCGGGATCGGGATCGTCGGGCGCGCGGCCGAGGCCGGCGGCACGGCGGATCAGTCCCTCGTAGAACATCCAGGCCGAGGGCGGCCACATGAAGGTCTTGTAATAGAAGCCCGCGGGCAGGATGCGCGACGCCATGTCGTTGATCGCGCCGAGATCGAAGCCGACCGAAGGCCAGCAGTTCTGGCTGCTCGCGATCAGCCCGTCGAACAGCTCGGCCTGGGTCGCGCGCACGTTGGGCTCGGTGCGCTCGCCCGTGCGCAGCTGGACCAGCGCGTTGGGCTCTTCCGATCCGCTGCCGACGATGCCGCGCGGCCGGTGATACTTGAAGCTGCGCCCGACCAGATGAACGCCGTTGGCGATCAGCGCCGAAGCCAGCGTGTCCCCGGCAAAGCCTTCATAACCGCGCCCGTTGAAGACGAAGCGCAGCGGATGGCCGCGATCGATTCGGCCGGGGGCGGCGGCCGCGTCGAGCCGGTGCGACTGCTCGCTCACTCAGCGCCCCCTGCCGGCCACTGGCCCGGATCGCCGGAGCTTCTCGGTTCAGCGCTCGTCGCGTCACCGGTGGCGGCCGGCTTGGCCGTCGCCGGCGGCGCCTCGCCCATCCGATAGACCGCCGTGATCGCGTGACTCACCGTGTCGCGCTCGACATTGAACCAGCGCCGGCAGCCCGAACGGTGCATCCAGCGCTCGCGATGCCGACCCTTGGGATTGCCGCGCATGAAGAGGTAGTCGGCCCATTGCGCATCGCTGAGCGAAGCCGGGTCCTTGGGCCTGGCGATGTGCGCCTCGCCGCCATACTGGAACTCGTTTTCGTCGCGCGGGCCGCACCAGGGGCAATCGATCAGCAGCATCGAGCGTTCCTAGTGCGCCACGGCGGCGGCGCCGTGCTCGTCGATCAGCGCGCCGGAGGTGAAGCGTTCGAGCGAGAACGCGGCATTCAGCGGATGCGGCCGGTCCTGCGCCAGCGTATGCGCGAAGACCCAGCCCGAGCCGGGCGTCGCCTTGAAGCCGCCGGTGCCCCAGCCGCAATTGAAATAGAGGCCCTTGACCGGCGTGCCGGAGATGATCGGGCTCGCATCCGGGCAGACATCGACGATGCCGGCCCAGCTCCGGAGCATCTTCAGGCGGCTGAACATCGGGAAGAGCACGCAGGCCGACGCCATGATCTCCTCGATGATCGGCAGGCTGCCGCGCTGGGCATAGGAGTTGAAGGCGTCGATGCCTGCGCCGATCACCAGCTCGCCCTTGTCGGACTGGCTGACATAGACGTGGACGGCGGCCGACATGACGACCGTGTGCAGGATCGGCTTGATCGGCTCGGAGACCAACGCCTGCAGCGGGTGGCTTTCGATCGGCAGCCGCAGACCGGCCATGGACGCCAGCACGCTCGAATGTCCGGCGGCGACGCAGCCGATCTTGGCCGCCCCGATGAAGCCACGCGTGGTCTCGACGCCGACCACGCGGTCGCCCTCGCGGCGGATGCCCGTCACCTCGCAGTTCTGGATGATGTCGACGCCGAGCGCGTCGGCACCGCGTGCGAAGCCCCAGGCGACCGCGTCGTGACGCGCCACGCCGCCGCGCCGCTGCAGCGAGGCGCCCAGCACCGGATAGCGGATGTTCGGCGAGCAATTGAGGATCGGCACCATGGCCTTGACCTGGGCGGTGGTCAGGATCTCCGAGTCGATGCCGTTGAGCCGGATCGCGTTGACGCGCCGCTGCAGCTCGCGCAGGTCGTGCAGGTTGTGCGCCAGGTTCAGCACGCCGCGCGGGCTGAACATGACGTTGAAGTTGAGTTCCTGGCTCAGGCTCTCCCAAAGCTTCAGCGAATGCTCGTAAAGGTGCGCGCTCTCGTCCCACAGGTAGTTGGAGCGCACGATCGTCGTGTTGCGCCCGGTATTGCCGCCGCCGAGCCAGCCCTTCTCGAGCACCGCCACGTTGCTGATACGGTGCTCCTTGGCGAGATAGTAGGCGGTCGCGAGGCCGTGACCGCCGCCGCCGACGATGATCACGTCATAGGCGGGCTTGGGATCGGGGCTGCGCCAGGCGGCCTGCCATTCGCGATGGTAGGTCGCCGCGTTGCGCAGCAGGCTGAAGATGGAATAGCGCGCGGCCGGCATGATCGGCTGGGATCGTGGCAGAGCGAAGCCGGACATGCAACGAGGGGGCGCGACAGGGAGTTGCGCGGGTGCGACACGGGGGCTGGCGACTGGATTGGAATGCTGCTCCGGCGGTGGACGCCCGACACGAACGCCTCGTGGTGAGCTTGTCGAACCACGAGGCCCTCGCACACTGAAGGCGTCGGACTGCTACGCCCGAGCTGCGGCAGCGGCCTCATGGTTCGACAAGCTCACCATGAGGCGAAGCGAACATCGAAGTCGCCAGATTAACCTCGTGAAGCGCGAGCTTCGATGACCGTCCTCATTGACTCCGTCTTTCGCCTCTCTTAACTTGTCCGGACAAGTTTCAGTCAGGGGTCCCATGCCGACTCGCGCACAGCTCAGCCAAGTCGACGAAGAGCAGCTCCTGGCGACCATCGACCGCTGGCTCGAGAAGGACATTCGACCCGTGGTCAAGACCTTCGATCACGAGGACGCCTATCCGGCCGCGATCGTCGCGCAGATGAAGGAGCTCGGCCTGTTCGGCGCGACCATCGCCCAGGAATTCGGCGGACTCGGCCTGCGGGCCACCACCTATGCCAAGCTGGTGATGCGCATCGCCAGCGTCTGGATGGCGATCACGGGCATCTTCAATTCCCACCTGATGCTGGCGCTGGCGATCGAGAAATTCGGCACGAAGCGGCAGCAGCAGGCCTGGTTGCCACGATTGGCGAGCGGCGACGTGCGCGGCGGACTGGCGCTGACCGAGCCGGACGCCGGCACCGACCTGCAGGGCATCCGCATGACGGCGCGCCGCGACGGGGGCGACTACGTCATCAACGGAACCAAGACCTGGATCTCCAACGGCATCGAAGGCTCGTGCTTCGCCATTCTGGTCAAGACCGACCCGAACGCCCAGCCGCGCCACAAGGGCATGAGCCTGTTCATCGCACCGAAACAGAAGGGCTTCCGCGTCGGCCGCAAGCTCGAGAAGCTCGGCTACAACTGCATCGATTCCGCGGAGCTGATTCTCCAGGACTACCGCATCCCCGCCGACCACCTGATCGGCGAGGTCGAGGGAAAGGGCTTCTACCAGGCGACCGGCGGGCTCGAGCTCGGCCGCATCAACGTCGCCGCGCGCGGCGTCGGCATGGCCGAGGGCGCGCTTCGCCTCGCCACCGAATACGCCCAGCTCCGCCGAACCTTCGGCAAACCGATCTGCGAGCACCAGGCGATCCAGCTCAAGCTGGGCGAGATGGTGACGCGCGCCCAGGCGGCTCGCCTGCTCACGCTGGCCGCCGCCGAGGCCTTCGACCGCGGCGAGCGCTGCGACCTGGAGGCCGGCACCGCCAAGTTTTTCTCGTCCGAGGCCGCGCTCGAGAACAGCACGGAGGCGCTGCGCATTCACGGCGCCTACGGCTATTCGAAGGAATACGACATCGAGCGCTTCTACCGCGACGCGCCGCTCACCTGCATCGGCGAAGGCACCAACGAGATGCAGCGCATCATCATCGCCAAGCAGTGGATCAAGCGGAACCCGGTGTCATGAAACCGCTCGCGGGCATGCGCGTGCTGACGCTCGAGATGTTCGGCGCCGGTCCCTACGGCACCATGTACCTCGCCGATCTCGGCGCCGAGGTGATCAAGATCGAGAACGCGGCGACCGGCGGCGACGCGGCGCGCGGCGTGGGCCCGCACATGCTCGGCCCCGACAGCCAATACTTCCAGACCTGGAACATGAACAAGCGCAGCGTGGCGCTCGACATCAAGTCGGCCGAGGGGCGCGCGGCCTTCGAGCGGCTGGTCGCCACTTCGGATGCGCTGGTCAACAATCTGCGCGGCGATCAGCCGGAGAAGCTGAAGATCGACTACGCGAATCTCAAACCCATCAATCCCCGCATCGTGTGCCTGCACATCTCGGCCTATGGTCGGGACAACGCCCGCAAATCCTGGCCCGGCTACGATTTTCTCATGCAAGCCGAAGCGGGATTGATGGGCCTGACCGGCGAGGCCGATGGCCCGCCGTCGCGCATCGGGCCGTCGATGATCGACTACATGACCGGCATGACCGGCGTCGTCGGGCTGCTGAGCTGCGTCATGCGCGCGCGCGAGACCGGCATCGGCTGCGACGTCGACGCCAGCCTGTTCGACGTGGCGCTGCATCAGCTCGGCTACGCGGCGATCTGGTACCTCAACGAGAAACAGGTGTCGCGCCGGCAGCCGCGCAGCGCGCATTTTTCGGTGGCGCCGGTCCAGACATTTCCGACCGCCGATGGCTGGATCTTCGTCATGTGCATGACCGACCGCTTCTGGGAGAGCCTGGCCGACGGCGTCGGCCGGCCCGGTCTCAAGACCGACAAGCGCTTCGCGAGCCAGGATGCACGCCGGCGCAACCGCGACGCGTTGACGCGCGAGCTCGACAACGAATTCCGCCGCCGTCCGACGCAGGTCTGGCTCGAAGCGCTGAACGGCGTGATCCCCGTGGCGCCGGTGTTCGAGGTCGACGCGGCGCTCGACGCGCCGTTCCCGCGCGAGGGCGGCATGATCAGGACCGTGCCGCATCCGCAGCGCGCCGATTTCCAGGTGTTGGCGAACCCGCTCAAGGTCGATGGTCAACGCCTCGATCAGACCGCGGCACCGACGCTGGGCGCCGATACGGACGATCTGCTCAGGCAGACGAAGGCGGCGGCGAGCAAGTCGCGCGGCTCTGTTCGAGCATGAAGCTGAGCGGTCTCAGGGTGATCGACCTATCGTCCTTCCTGCCCGGGCCGTACCTCACCATGTCGCTTGCCGACCACGGTGCAGATGTCATCAAGATCGAACGGCCGGGCGACGGCGATCCTGGCCGGCTCATCGGCCTGTCGGACGGTCCCTCGACGGTCTTCTTCCGCAATCTCAACCGCGGAAAGAAGAGCGTCGTCCTCGATCTCAAGCGGCAGCAGGATCGCGCGGCACTTCTGTCGCTCTGCGACAGCGCGGACGTCTTCGTCGAGACGTTCCGCCCAGGCGTCGCGGACCGGCTCGGCATCGGCTATGCCGAGCTGCGCGCACGCAATCCCCGCATCGTCTATTGCTCGATCAGCGCCTTCGGCTCGACCGGGGCCTATGGCGCCCGACCCGCCCACGATCTGGCGCTGGAGGCGATGAGCGGCGCGCTCAGCGTGACGCTGGGTCCCGACGACCAACCGGTCATCCCCGGCATTCCGATCGCCGATCATCTGGCAGCGCTGCAGGGCCTGTCAGCCGTGCTGATGGCGCTGTTGCGCCGCGAGACGACCGGAAGCGGCGACTACATCGACATTGCCATGCATGACGCGATGCTCGCCGCCTGCGCCAACATCGTCGGGCCGACCTTCGCCGAGAACCGCCAACCCGTCGCCAGGCATGAGCGCTCGACCGGCGGTGCCGCCTTCTACCGGATCTATGCCACGCGCGACGGTCGGCACATCACGCTCGCCGGCCAGGAGCGGAATTTCGTCGAGGCCGTGCTTGACAAGTTGGGCAGACCGGACCTCGTCGTACTCTGCACACGGGGACCAGGACCTCATCAGCAGCCAGTGGTCGACGCACTGCAGAAGACATTCGGCGCCATGTCGTTGAGCGAGGCCGTTACATGGCTCGCCTCGATCGACTCGTGCTTCGGACCGGTCAACACTTTGCCGGAAGCCTTCGAGGATCCGAACGCGCAGGCACGCGACATGGTCGTGCGCGATGCCGCAGGCCGTCGGCACATCGCGCCGGCGATCCGCTTCGCCGACGAGCCATCGCTGCCGGATTTCCGCGAACCGTCGCTCGGTCAGCATACCGAAGCCGTCCTTGCGACGATTCGGCGCGACGCCATCGATCATTCCGGACACAGGTAGGGACCATGGTCGCCACCGCCAAGCAGGTCGGCGAGCGCCGCTTCCGCGAGAGCTACGGCCGCTATTTCGAGGACTTCACGGTCGGCGACACATACGAGCATCGACCGGGGCGCACGATCAGCGAGGCTGACAACACCTGGTTCACGCTGCTGACGATGAACCAGCATCCGCTGCACGTCGATGCCGCCTATGCGGCGAAGTCCGAGTTCGGCCGGCCGATCGTCAACAGTTGCCTGACGCTATCCATCGTCGTGGGCATGAGCGTCAGCGACATCAGCCAGAAGGCGGTCGGCAATCTCGGCTGGAACGACATCAAGCTCGTCGCGCCGGTATTCGCCGGCGATACCGTCTATGCCGAGACCGAAGTGCTCGCCAAGCGGGAATCCAGGAAGCGGCCGACGCAGGGGATCGTGACGGTCAGGACGATCGGCAAGAAGGCCGACGGCACGGTGTTCATGAGCTTCGAGCGGACGGTCCTGGTGCCGAAGCGCGGCCACGCCGTCGACGACATCGCCGGCTACTAGAGCGGCGCCATGACACAAGCCGCGCAGCTCGTCGCCAAGCGATCGGGGCGTCACGGCCGGATCGCTGCCGATCTGGAAGCGGCAATTGCCGGCGGCGGCTTCGCCGTCGGCGCGCTTCTGCCGACCGAGGCCGAGCTCTGCGCCAGATACCGCGTCAGCCGGCACACGGCGCGCCGGGCGCTGGGCCATCTCCTCGATTTGGGCCTGGTCGAGCGGCGCCAGGGAGCGACGACGCGCGTGATCTCGTCGACGCCGCGTGCCGGCTACGTCCACACGATCCGCTCGCTGCACGAGCTCTTCGGATACACCCGCGACACGAGGCTCGACGTCACGGAGCTTGGCTGGGCATCGATCGATGAGGATGCGGCAGACATCATTCCGGCCGCCCCGCGATCGCGGTGGCTGCGCGTCGTCGGGCTGCGCTCGTCGCGCGACCGGCGCGAGACGATCTGCCATGTCACGGTTTTCGTGCACCGGCGCTTCGCCACGATCCTGAAGCGGCACCTGCACGCCTGGACCGGGCCGATCTACGCGCTGATCGAGGAGCGCTCCGGCGAGGTCGTGACCGAAGCCTTGCAGGAGATATCGGGCGGACCGCTGCCCGAGGACGCGGCGCGCGCCCTGACCCAAAGTCCCGGCGCGCCGGCGCTGCGTTTCGTCCGGCGCTACATGGATGCGGATGGCGGCAGCATGCTCACCGCCGTCAATTGGCACCCGGCCGAGCGCTTCAGATACCAGATCCGCTTGCGCCGCGACGCCACGCCCTAAGCTGAACTTTGCCCCATTTTCGAGCTAAGCAATTGAAAGTGCGGGGATTTTGGCTTTGACGGTAGTCATGTAATTTGTTTGAGGTGCTCGACAGGCTGGTTGTGCCGTGATTCAAGCTG